>Ga0233425_10004667_pt1 | contig 22680 bp, 16 predicted proteins | sample Watercolumn_Towu_2_FD_181712 | JGI IMG/M metagenome (GOLD analysis project Ga0233425, IMG submission 181712) | Freshwater microbial communities from Lake Towuti, South Sulawesi, Indonesia - Watercolumn_Towuti2014_140_MG | ecosystem: Environmental > Aquatic > Freshwater > Lake | place... | reverse complement strand
TCATGGGTTGTTCCTTGCAAGTTCTTGATAAGCCGACGGGCGTCTCTGTCAGTGAACGGCGCAGGCGATGCAGGGGTCAAAGGAGTGAACGATCCTAACTGATTCGATCTGTTCTTCCGGGGTTTCAACCGCCGTGCCGATGAGGGCGGACTCCATGGCGCCGGGTTGGCCTTTCTCGTCCCGGGGCGAGGCGTTCCAGGTGGTGGGGACTACGCATTCGTATTTGGCGATCTTGTAGTCCTCGATGCGGATGTAGTGGAGCAATCCGCCGCGGGAGGCATCGGTGATCCCGAACCCCTCCCCTGATTTGGGGACGGAGATATCAGCCATGGTCGGCTTGCCTGGCTCGAGACGTTCGGTTTCTTCCAAGAGAAAATCGGCGATCAGCGCCGCCTGGAGGGCACGGCTCAAGTGACGGCCAAGCACGGAGTTGAGGTCGCTTGCGGTGATGCGGGCAATACCCGCATATTTATTGACCAGCTCCTTGAGGGCTGGGTTGTTGCCCTGGTGGTAGTCCACCAGCACTCTGGCAGCCGGGCCGACTTCCATCACCCGTCCGTCATAGCGCGGCGCCTTGCTCCAGGTATAGGCTCCGCTCTTCTTGGGATCGGGCACTATGGCGGAGTCTTTGACCTTCAACCCGCTGGGGGAGGAGTATTTGGCGTAGGTGACGTCCTGGGAGATTTTGGCGAGGTCCAGTGTCTCCAGTTTCTGGTCGATGAGCACGCCAGGCGCAAAGAGTTGCTTGCCCTTGAGATCAGGCGATGCAGGCAGGAGCCCGAAGGAGAGGAAGCCGCCCTTGCTCGCCCCGATCTTCCAATACTCCGGGAAGGCCGTGGCCACCGCCACTACATCAGGGATATACTTGCTATGAATAAATTCCCGCACCTCGTTGATCAGTGACTGGTAGGCGGCGATCACGTCGATGCGGGCCTCTTGGCTGCAGCCTCCCGGGAAGATGGCGGTGGAATGGGGGAATTTCCCTCCAAAGAGGGCGGCGGCGCGATTGGCCTTCTTCTGGATCTCCATGGCCTCCAGATAGTGCTTGATGGCCCCGATGTTGATTTCGTTGTCCGCAATGTAGTGCCCTGTTAGACGCGGGAGGAACGGGGCGGCAGGGAACGCCTTGTTGCGGGCGAGTTCGGCCTGGACCCATTGCTTGACCAAGAGCAGCTCCGCGTCCTTGCCGGCATAGGCGAGGACAGCGGTGATGTCGACAAAGTCGAGAGCAGAGAGCTGATAAAAGTGGAGGAGGTAATCGTAGAGGTGATTGGCCCCCTGGATCAGGTTGTGCATGATCCGACCGTTGGCCGTCGCCTGGATGTTGTACGCGTTTTCCTGGGCATAGGAGGAGGCGATAGCATGGGCGTAGGGGCAGACGCCACAGATTCGCTGGGTGATCTGCTGGGCGTCGAGCGGGTCGCGGCCCTGGAGAAATATTTCAAAGCCGCGAAACATCTCGGACATGCATTGGGCATCGGTCACGATGCCATTGTGTCAATGGTAGTGCGGATGTTGAGGTGGCCTTCGATGCGGGTGATTGGGCCGAGGTCAATTTTCATAAGGTGGCTCCGGGGGTCCAGTAGACTGGTCAAGCTGCGAACGGTTTTATGGATGATTCATGTGTGCTGATGAGCTTTAGGCGCCCTTGTTGTTTTCATGATAAATTTGCGCAGTTTTTTTTTGGCGTGTCAAAGAAAAAATGAAATCGGCCAAGGTGCACGGAGTAGGATGCTTGATCGTGGTCTGGGGCGGGTTGGGATTGTCCGATCCCGGTGTGTCCGAGCGCTGTGGGGCTGTTTGTATATTCGGGACGAAGAGTGTTGGTAGAACGATTAGGGCGTTGACCCAGGGTCATGGGATTTTGTTTGGTTTGGCCAGCGGCGATAGAGCACAAAGCCATAGCTCAGCAGGTTAAGCAGAATGACAAGGCCAGCCAGCCAGAATTGTATATCCCTGGTCAGTCCCGGCGGATAGATGATGGGGATCAGGTAATGTTCAAGGAAACTTTCCCCATAGCCAGCCTGGCCACCGGCACGCCGGAGCCGATCCTCCAAAGGAGTGAGCGGGCAGACTTTGCCACTCAGTTCGATATAGGCCCCCCAGCAGACGGCCGGTAGGTGAAGCAGGGCGGCCCGGCCGGAGCGCAGGGCGAGGAGCCCCCCTCCGATGACGAAGGCGATGAACAGGAGATGGATGATGAGGACCGAGTCTGCCAGCAATACGTAGATCATCACTCTCCTTGAATGGCGCGTCTGGGCTGCCGGTCGATTCCCATCAGCTCCAGACCCCGGGGATGCGCGCCTGACAGAAGGCGCAGCTGGTATCTTTCATGTGCTTGGCCGTGATCGCGAAGCCGCGCCGTTCGATAATCATCTTTCCGCAGCTGTGGCAATAGGTGTTCTCCGCCCGGTGGCCGGGGACATTGCCGACGTAGACATAATGGACCCCTGCCGTCTTGGCGATGGCAAGCGCCTGATCCAAGGTGGAGACCGGAGTGGACGGGAGCTGGTTGAGCTTGTAGAGCGGTGTAAAGCGGCTGAAGTGGAGGGGGCAGTCGGCGAGGTCATTGGCGCATAGCCAGTCGCACATCCGGCGGATCGAGTCCAGGTCGTCGGTCCAAGTGGGGATCACGAGGTTTGTGATTTCCAGCCAGACCCCTTCCTCTTTGAAGACTTTGAGGGTGCGTAGGACCGGCTCCAGGGTGGCGCTGTTGAGTTTTTGGTAGACTTTGGGGTCAAAGCTCTTGAGGTCGATGTTGGCGGCGTCAAGCACCGAGCACAGCTTGCGTAATGGCCCTTCGTTGATGTAGCCGTTGGATTTCCAGACGTTCTTGATCTTGTGGCGCCGGGCCAGGGTGGCGGTATCGAAGGCGTACTCGTAAAAGGTGGTCGGCTCGGAGTAGGTGTAGGCAATGGCCTCGCAGCCGGCTGACAGGCACTCTGTCGCCACCTGCTCGGGCATGAGGTCGGCATTGTCAGTCTCCAGCGGCGTCTTCTGGGAGATCTCCCAGTTCTGGCAGTTCAAGCAGCGTAGGTTGCAACCGGCAGCGGCAATGGAGAAGGCGCGGCTGGCTGGCAGGAAGTGATAGAGTGGCTTCTTCTCGATGGGGTCGATATGCACGGCGCAGGGGTTGCCGTAGGCAATGGAATACACCGTGCCGTGATGGTTGACCCTGTTGCGGCAGATCCCCATCTCACCGGGCTTCAGCACGCAGCCATGGGGGCACTTCAGGCATTTGACCCCATCACCAGTGTCCTGGCAGAACCAGGCCTCCTTACTCCATTTTCCCGGCCCTCCTGCCGTTGATGGAGTGGCCGCGGCATTGCCGTCGGCAAAAATCATACCCGCTGGATCGAGCCCCAGCAGACATCCACTAAGGCCCAGCCCGCAGAGGCGCAGGAATTCTCGTTTGCTCAACTGCGGGGCGGGTGTTCTGATGGTGTCCATCGTCTGTGCCTCCTCCTGACAAGTGTTGGCCGTCACTTTCCCCCTGCGCCTATCCGGTAGCCTCCACGGCCGATAAGGCATATTCCGGCGCTGAGTGCCGAGACTGCCCCCACCAGCAAGCTGACCCCGGTGAGGCCAAGGCGGGGAATGGCATAGACGGTGACCGTCAGCGCGCCAACTGCCGAACCGGCAAGATCGAGGCCATAGAGCTCACCGGCTACGCTGGCCGCTGTCCCGCGTCTGATGAGCGACGCCACCGCAAATTCCATCCCGATCAGGGCGGCGGCCACGAAGCTCATGGCGGTAAACAGCAGGTGGATGGCGGCTGGCGCATGGTCGTCTGCCTGTAAACGGGGCAGCGCCAGGGCCAGAACAACGCCTGCCGCCGCCACCAGGAGCTGCAGGGAAATAAAGCTGCCGATATGGGCCTTGCCGGCGAAGTGCCGCACGGACCATGACCCTGCCGCCAGGCCTGCCATGAAGGAGGTAACGACGATGCCGGTCATCTGATAGAGAGAACCGTAGAGGGCCTGAAAGGCGATGAGCAGAACCATCTCCAGCGATGAGGCGCAAAAGCCGCCGGTGAAGATGCCAAGGCCGATAGTGCTGAACCGCCACCCAGCCATCAGTAATGCCGCCAAGCCGAGGAATAGCCATGGCCCGCTGGAGATCCCCAGGGAACTCAGCCAGTAGGCGAGCTGCTGAAAGTAACAGACCGGGGCAAAGTCGGTGTTCACCGGGGCGTTGTTGGCAAGGGCGGCGGTGATCTCCCGGCTGCGGGTCTCAAGTATGCGGTCGTCGAGGTAATATTGGTTGACGTACACGGTTTCCAGCCCACGCTCTTCGATGAGCCTGCCGATGTGGATGGCCAAGGGGCCGTCAGAGGCCAGGAAATAGTTGCGGCCGCCGGGCACGATAAGGACATTGGTGAAGACCTGTTTGAGCGTGGCCTGGAGGGAGGAGGAAAGTAGCCGAGCCTCCGCCCCTTGGTACTCTGTGGCTGGGAGCAGGCTGAGGGAGATGACTGCGCCAGAGTGTAAGACCCGTTTCAGCTCGCGGAAAAATTCTACGGTGAAATAGCGGTTCAGCTGAGCGGTCTCCGGATCGGGGAGGTTGATCAGGGCCACGTCATAGCGGCGGTCAGTACGGCGGACATGCCGCCTGGCATCGTCTGGGATCACCTGGATTTTCTGGTCACTCAAGGCCTTGGTGAAGGTCTGGGCCAGGTCGATGAGCCATGGGTTGATCTCGGTGTAGTCCACCGAGGCGACGCCATATCTCAGGACTTCGTGCGGCGTTCCGGCAATCCCGCCGCCAACCAAGAGGACATGGCGCGGCTTGGGGTGTTGGACCATGGCGTAGTGGACAGCCTCTTCTGCCGCAGCCACGTCGTTGGTCGAGGCCATCAGCACGGTGTTCTCGAAAAAATTGAGCTGGTCGCCATGGCGGGTGACGGTGAGGTTGCCGTAAGGGGTGTCCCGGAAGGCCACGACTTCCTGGCCGGGAAAGAGCAGGCGGCGGGTCAGGGTATCCGGGGCGGCAAGGCCAATGGTCAAGGCCGCGGCCACGATCAGCGCAAGGGCTAGGGCGGCGATCCGGGGATGGCAACTGGCCCGCGCCTTCATGGCTGCCAGGGTGAGGTTGAGGAACACCGTGATGGTCAGCGCCTGGAAGGTGTCAAGCCGGGGGATGAGCAATAGCGAGAAGGCCGCGCCACCTAGGGCGCTCCCCAGGGACTCCCAGACGTAGGCCAGGGAGATGGCGTTTGCCTTGAGGCGCTCAGACAGGGCCGCGGCAAACAAGGCGAACGAGAAGCCGGAAAGGAGGCAAAAGGGGGCAAGGAGGACCAGGGAGCTGAGCGATGCCTGGGTTATTCCGATCATGCTGCCCGGGATGAAGACCTCATTGCGCAAGCCGCGGAGCAGCGCGACGGTAAGCGGGGGTAGCAGCCCTAGGCCGATGAGGGAGCAGATAGCGGGGCGGTCACTGGTTTCGCGGCCCTCGGCCAAGCGTCCCAGAAACGAGCCTAAGCCAGTCAAGAGAAGCCAGTTTGCCAGCACAATGCCGATGACCAGCTCGTTGCCGTAAAAGATCGACAGGAACTCCCTGAGGAGGACGATCTGGGTGGCGATGGCGGTTACGCCCAGGGCGCTCAGGGCAGCCGTGGCCAGGGTGAGCCCGGCTGATGGTGGCTGCGGAGCGCCAGAGGCAACGGGATGCTCATGTCCCGCCGGAGGCCGCATGGCCGTTAGTGGCTTTGCTCCCTTTCCCCGAAGACCAGGGCCTCATAGACATAGAGTTCGGCGTCCTTCCAGCCCTCCCAGCCGATGCCGGCCTTATCCCGGGCGCAGTGGCCAAGGAAATCATGTTTGCTCCAGCCGGTTTCCGTGGCCACCTGGGGAAGAAAGGTGCCTGAGCGCAGACCCTTCTTGATGTAGATTCCGTGTTTGCCCAGCTCGAGTTCATGGATCGAGGCGATTTTGCGCATGGGGGTGAGCACGGAGATTTCGATGCTCAGGTCTTTCAGTTCGGACTCTTCCACCGGATTGAAGCGGTTGTCCCGGGCCGCGGCGGCAATGGCCATGTCCTGTACCGTCGAGTAGAGGGGGCCGTGGGCGTCGAACTGGCCGATGCAGCCCCGCAGTTGGCCGTGTTTCTTGAGGGTAACAAAGGCGCCGCAGGGTAGTTTCAGGTTTTGGCTGAGAGAGGTGGCATCCACTTCGGGGATGGCGCGGTGCGTCACGTATCGTTCCACCGTGTTCCGGGCGATGGCCAACAGGGTCTCTTTCTCTGTGGCGGCCAGGGTAAAGGATGGCTTTTCCTGGGCGCGTTTTGCCTCCCGGGTGACCACGATGGCGTGGTAGCCAACGACCCGGTACTTATCGCCCTCTGCGGTGTCGCCGGAGTTCTGGTACTGGACCGGGTGGTAGGCGATGTCCGCCTCGGTGGAGGTCATGGCGAGGAGTGTCAGTACCCCGGAGGCGCCGCACAGGGTGGTGGCCAGGTTGTGTATGCCGGAATTCTCATACTTTTGCATGGTCTTGAGCAGGGTGGCTGGGTCGTTGGCGACGATGGCCCCGGCTACCGCCTTGTCCGCCGCCACCGCATCGTCATAGGCCGGGTAGTGGGAAAAGTCGGTGCTGATCACGAAGAGGTTGTTGCCGTTCATGAATGGCTTGAGGGTCTTGCCAATCGTCCGGCAGGTCTCGGGGCTGTTGGAGCCTAAGACGATGGGCACGATGCGGAACGGTTTTTTGAGGTAGTGCTGGAGGAAGGGGACCTGCACCTCGACACTGTGCTCCACGGCATGGGCATCGGTACGCGGCGTGAACAGCGGGGAGGCGCTAAGGAGCTGTTCGCCCAGCTCGCGGTTTACTTCGACGGTGCCGAGAGGGGTAATGAAATTCCCGGCGCAATAGACAGCCGCCCCTTCGAAGCCCACCCGGTGGCTGGGCCCGAGGATGAAGATTGTGTCGTACTGCGCCTCGGGATCGAGTTGATTGAAGCCTGAAGCCGCCACTTCGCCCGAGTAGACATAGCCGGCATGGGGGACGATGACCGCGGCTATCTCCCATTGGTCCTTGCGGGCAATGGCCTTGGCGAACAGCCTGGCGAGCATCTGGCTGAGTTCGTCGCTCCGGCCTGGATAGAACATGCCAGCGACCGCGGGGGGGCGGTCCATGTCGCGTTTCTGAGCATGGCTGACAGCGGCGAGCAAGAGCAGGGGGATGAGGGAGACGAGGGTTTTTTCTATCAGCATGGCAGGCCTCCAAAGGGTGAAATGATTGGAGTGAATTGCATCTATATTTATTATGTACCAATGCCGATAGGAAAAGTCAAAGATATGGAATGGGAAATAACATTGTGCTAATATTATACTAGATCAGTGGTCGGGACGGCATCGGTTACAAGGTCTGTTTCTGTCAGCAGGGTTCCTTCCATAGGGCAACTCCGGACATGTGGGGGTCCAATGTTTTGGCCGTGCCTCCGCCGGAAATGTGATAGGATTGTACAGGGCTCGGGGGATATGCCGCTTTTCCTTTCCATCCCCCTCTCCCGTTGGGCAAGGGTGGGGGATGAGGGGGGAAAGCTCTCGCTGCGACTTGTCCGGACAATACTGATTGCGGGTAGATGTAAAAAAATGTGATCCCTAAGGTCCAGACGCAGGCTGCCAAGGCACAAAAGTGCCCACGCCGTTGAAGGTTGAATGTGGGGGGTGATACATTGAAGAAACTTGAAGAAATGTCACCGCAGGGCCTACTGACAGTGGTCTTCATGCTGTCGCTGCTTACTTTTACCCTGGTGGCGCTGTTCCCTGGCTGGCTCTACCGCACCATGGACATCGCCTCCTACCTCGTCTTCCACAACAGCACCGAGTTTTTCAGCGTCATGATCTCACTCTCCATATTCGGCGTGGCATGGTTCACCTTTAAGCAGTCGAAGAACCGCAATGCCCTATTCCTCGGCAGCGCCATCTTTGCCGGGGTGCTGTTCTTTCCGTCCTCCCTCCCCGCCACCCTTGTCGTAGTCCAGGGGCTTACCCCATTCAAGCGGTATGCCGAATGCCTGCTCGTACTCCTGTTCGCCCTTTCTATTCCTGCCTACTGGAGAGGCTATGCCGCGATATGCAAGAGCGCACTCTTGCATATCATGGCGGCGCTCATCCTCTGCATTGTCAGTGAGCGGTCCTTTTCTGGGTATAAAAGTGTTTTCTACAGTTACAACGCTCTGGAGCATATCTTCAAGATCATAGCCTTCGCCCTGATCTATTGGGGTATATGTATCGTCGCGGTCAATGACCTCTGCCGCCTCGGCGAACCGGCGCGTTATCCCAGTCAGGAAATCGCGGCAACGGATTCCGCGCTGATAGGCTCATGACAGGTGCCAACAATGTCGTGGTCAGAGGACGAGGACACCGTAAGGTGACACTGCACCTGATGTTTGGCGTTGTCGCCCTGTTTGCAGATCAGCCTCTCCGTCTGATCGCATAGATTTCAAAGCTCAACTCGGGGGCAGCATGCCAGGCTGTTAATTTTGCAAAAGGATCAGTGGATTGAGGTGTCAGTCATGGAGACGATAGTAAGGGCATTATTTGAGCGCGCCAAGACGGGCGAATTGACCGAGGGCATTGCGCTCCTTGAGGCATGGCGGCGTGATCATCCGGCGGAAGATACCATAACGAAGGTGCTTGAGCCATTGCTCATGCTGGTCGGCACGGAGTGGCAAAAGCAGTGCTTGAGCTTGGCGCAGAGCTATGTTGCGACGCGGCTGGTGGAGAGCGCGCTGACTGCCGTGGCCGCCGAGCGCGCTGCCGGAGCGTCGGCCCTGACGCGAGGGGTCGTGGTCCTCGGCAACGTCGAGGATGATTTTCATGGCATGGGGCGGGGCATGGTGGCCTCGATGCTGCGGGCCGGTCATTGGGAGGTGGTAGACCTGGGCAACGACGTTCCCGCGGAAGAATTCGTCAATGCCGCCGTGGAGAGTGGCGCAAAGGTAATCGGCGTGTCAGCGATGATGTACACCACGTCGCTCAATATCGTAAAGGTCCGTCGCAGTCTTGACGAACGCGGATTGTCGGGGCGGATTAAGCTGGCGGTCGGCGGCGCTGTGTTCAGACTGCGGCCGGATCTGGTGGCCGAGGTCGGCGGAGATGGCACCTGCCTCAATGCCTTGGGCGCGCCCGAGCTGTTCCAGCGTCTATTTGATGCAGCCAGCAGACAGGAGGTGGGTCATGCATAGCCGAGAACGGATTCTTGCCGCGTTGCATGGCCAGCCGGTTGACCGTCGTCCCTTTGTCCCCGTGCTCAGCAGCTACGGGGCGCGCCTGACGAATATGCCGCTATCCCGCTATTACCGCGAACCGGCGCTGTATGCCGCAGGCCAGCAGGCCGTCGTGGAGACGTTCGGGGTGGATGCCGTGATCGCCCCGCTGCTCTTTCCGTGCGAAGGCGAGGCCTTCGGTTCGGAGCTGCGCTTCTACGACAATCAACCGCCGAACATCAGACGGATGGCGGGAAGCAGCATCGACGAATTCCTGGCGATGAAGATGCCAGATCCGGTCAGCAATCCCTCGTACGTGTATCTGCTGGAATCCGCCCGCCTGACGGTCGAGCGCTGCGGAAAGGATGCGCTGGTGGGCGCCATCTTGACCACGCCGCTGGACCTGCCATCGCTTGTCGTCGGCATCGAAGGCTGGCTGGACGCCCTGATGTTCCGGCGCGAACTCCTGCCGCAGGTGTTCGACCGGCTGGTGCCGCAGTTTCTGGCGCGGGCACGACTGCTGAAGCAGGCGGGTATCGACTTCTATGTGATATCAGGAGGCTTCGACAACTCAACCACAGTGATGCGCTCACTGGTGGAAAGCACCATACTGCCAGTGCTGAAGCGCTGCCTGGGCGAGCTTGAGCTGCCGGCCCTGCTGCATAATGGCGGCGGCTCGCTCCTCGCCTTTGCCGATCTGTACGGTTGTCTGCCGCAGGTGGCGGGAATCTACCTGGACGGTCAAGAGATGGCGGAGGCGCGGGCTGGCCTGCCGGCGAGTTGTGCCCTGATCGGCGGCTTCACCGAGCTCTCGGTGCAGGCCGGCACGCCGGAACAGCTCTACCAACAGGCGCGGGCCTTGCTGCAAGAGCGCAGGGATGATGCGCGTTTTGTTCTCGCCACCATCGGGCCGGATGTTCCGCTGAACACGCCAGCGGAGAACATCCTGGCGCTTCGCCGCGCCATACGTGATGAGGCCACAGAAAAATGACCGCAGCCGGACACTCCACAGTTTGCATAGCCTGCGGCGTGTTTCTGGACGAGCTCCAGGCACTGGCGCAGGAAGAAGGAGCACTGCCATACGAGATCCGCTACCTCGACTCTATGCTGCACATGGAGCCCGAGCAGCTGGCCGATCAGCTTTCGTCCGCGATCAAAGAGGAGCAGGACGCCGACAGGAAAGTGGTGTTGCTCTATGGCGATTGCCATCCACACATGAGCGTCATGACGGCGGCAAAAAATATCAAGCGGCCGGCAGGCGTCAATTGCTGCCAAATGCTGCTGGGCAAGGAACGGTACCGCCAATTGCAGCGCGCCGGCACATTTTTTGTGATGCCGGAATGGCTCAAGCATTGGCGCGAGGTGTTTGAAAATCATCTGGGGTTTACCACACAACGCCTGGCCCAGGTGTGCATGAACGATATCTTCAGGCAGATCGTCTACATCGATTCGGGCCTGGCTCCGCCGCCCCGCGGTCAACTCGATGCGATCGCGGCCTTTACCGGACTGCCGGTTGTGATTGAGTTGGTCACGCTGGAGCATTTTCGCCGTGGCATCGACGAGGCCGTGGATGCCCTGCATGAGGAGGCAAGGCCATGACTGATCTGGGCACTACTCACAACATCCTTCTCCTTGATTTTTTGAAGCAGGTTTTGGGGTTGGCGAACGACCCAGCGCGGGCCAAGGCGGCGGTCTGCGAACAGTTGCGCCAGCTCGCAGCGGCGCGCATGGTGCTGGTCGTGGATGAAACGGACGGTGACACGGAACCTCGTTTCATCATCCAGCCCCAGCACCGCCGTGATCAGGTCACCGCGGCTATGGTGACCGCATTCCGCCGCTTCATGCGCCCGTTTCCCCAACCGCATTTCTGGCAGAGATCATCAGGGGCGACGGATGCCGAGATGACATCGCATGACGTCGGCAACTGTCTTTCGATGCCGCTTGTGGCGGCTGACAAGGCGATGGGCACAGTGTTGATCTTCGATTGCAGCCTGACCGACAACCTCCCGTCGATCAAGGAGACGCTGGAAATGCTGTCGGGTGCGCTGGGGTTGATCCTGCGAAACGCTAAAAGCCACCGGGAAGCAGAGAAAATGGTGGAGGAGCGCACCCAGGAACTGCGCGTCAGCGGGGAGCGGCTGAAACTGGCGGCTTCGGCGGGGGAGATCGGCATCTGGGATTGGGATATCGTCAACAACGTGCTGATCTGGGATGAATCCATGTACCGGCTCTACGGCATCCGGGAGAAGGATTTCGGCGGCGCCTACGAGGCCTGGAGTCAGGCCCTGCACCCCGAAGACCGGTACTCCACCGAGGCGGAAATCCAGGCCGCGCTGCATGGCGAACGGGAATACACCCCTGAATTCCGCATCGTCAGGCCGGACGGCACGGTCCGTCACCTCCAGGCGGCATCGAAAACCTACCGGGACGCAAGCGGCCGACCCGTGAGGATGATCGGCACCAATATCGATATCAGCGAGCGTAAGCGCAACGAGGCGGTCATTGCCGCGCGCCTCCATCTGGCACAGTTCGCCGTCACCCACTCCATGGACGAGTTGCTTGAGGAGACCCTGAACGAGGTCGAGAAGTTGACCGGCAGCCTGATCGGATTCTATCACCTGGTCGATGCCGATCAGAAGTCGCTTACGCTGCACGCCTGGTCAACAAGAACAAAAGCGCATTTTTGCACCGCCGCTGGCGCAGGATCGCATTACGACATCGCCCAGGCCGGCGTGTGGGTGGACTGCATCGCGCAGCGCAGGCCGGTCATCCACAATGACTACGCTTCGCTCCCACATCGCAAGGGCATGCCGGCAGGACACGCCCAGGTCATCCGCGAACTGGTGATACCGGTCCTGCGCGGCGAGCGGATCAACGCCATTCTGGGTATCGGCAACAAACCAAATGACTACACGGAAAAAGACATCGAGATCGTTTCCCTGCTTGCCGATTTTTCGTGGGAGATCGCCGAGCGCAAAAGGAGTGAGGAGGCGCTGCGTTTTAAGAACACCCTTCTCGCCACCCAGCAGGAAGCCGCAATCGACGGCATTCTCGTTGTCGACGAACATGGCGCGATGATCTCGTTCAACCGGCGTTTTACCGAGATGTGGGCCATTCCGCCTGACGTGGTCGCCGCACAATCCGATGCGGTCGCCTTGCAGTCGGTCCTCGACCGGCTTGTCGCGCCGGAGGAGTTTCGGGGCAAGGCGCAGCATCTCTACGCGCATCGGACCGAGACAAGCCGGGACGAGATCCTTCTCAAGGACGGCCGGATATTTGATCGCTATTCCGCGCCGATGTGCGGCGATGACGGCACGTACTATGGGAGAGTATGGTATTTTCGGGACATCACCGAGGACAAACAGAAAGAGGAACAGATCAAGGAGCAATTAGATGAGCTGCGTCGCTGGCAGGAGGCAACATTAGGGCGTGAGGACCGGGTGCAGGAGATCAAACGCGAGGTGAATGAACTCTGCAGGCGGCTTGGCGAGCCGGTGAGGTATCCCAGCCAGGAAGCCGGCGCTGCGGATTCCGGGGAGACAGGCGCATGAACCGGATAGATAGTGTGAGGTGCGAGTGATGTCAGACGAAACTAAACCGCCTAACTACCCGATCCTCGACGAAATCGAGATTCCGGAAATCGTCCTGGAAAACTGGCAGATCATGGCCGACCTGCTGGCAGGGATCGCGAACGTCCCGGCGGCACTGATCATGCGGGTGCATGGGCGGGAAATCGAAGTCTTCGTGGCCAGTCATGGCGCCGCCAATGTTTACCATCCAGGCGAAAAAGCGCCCCTGGATACGGGCTTGTACTGCGAAACGGTGATGAGTACCCGGCAGAAGCTGCTGGTGCCCAACGCCCTGAAAGACCCAGACTGGGACCACAATCCGGACATCGAACTGGGCATGATCTCCTACTGCGGCCTTCCTCTCACCTGGCCGACCGGCGAGCTTTTCGGCACCCTCTGCGTACTCGACAAACAAGAAAACGTCTTCAACGAGCAGACGCAACCGATCATGGAGCGGCTGCGGGACAGCATCCAGCTGGGCCTGGCGCAGCTATACGAAACCTACCTCGCACAAAGTGAGAGGCAGAGGGCGGAAGAGGCGTTGCTGGACAGCGAAGGCCGATACCGGTCGCTTCTTTTTCAGATCACAAACAAACATATCGATGCTGCCAAAGAAGACCTGTCCGCGCCGTCTCAAGGCGATATCCGGGTCGTCAGAGGCGAGGCCGAGACATTTCCCGGGCTCCCGGCGTTTCTGAACGCCAGGTCGGCAAAACACCGCGCGATCTATGCCTTGTTCAAGGAGCTGCTGGTGTCGGAGCGCATGTCCCGGTTGTTTCAGGATTTTAGCCGGATGGTCGGCGTTCCCGCCGCGATCATTGATCATGGCGCCAACGTGCTCGCCTCATCGCGCTGGCAGCCACTCTGCACCGACTTCCACCGCGTCAATCCCGAGACCTGTGCGCGCTGCCACGAGAGCGACATGGAGCTGGCCAACCAGTTGCAGGCGGGCAGCCGGTTTACCATGTACCGCTGCAAGAACGGGCTGACTGACTGTGCATCGCCCATCGTGATCGACGGTGAGCACGTGGCGAACTTCTTCATCGGCCAGTTCCTGCTGACTCCGCCTGACCGGGATTTCTTCGTCAAACAGGCGGCGGAGTTTGCCTTCCCGCTCGACGAGTATCTGCGGGCCCTGGAACTCGTGCCGGTGGTGGAGGAGTCCCGGTTGCCCGCCATCATGGACTTTCTTGTCCATTTTGCCGAATTGGTTGCGGATATGGGTTTCGAAAAGCTGCGGGCCCTGGAGGTCGAGGAGCGCTCCCGCCGGCGGCTGGAAGAACTCGTAGAGCGGCGGACCGCTGCCTTGGAAGAACGGTCAAAAAAGCTCCTGGAGGAAATCACCGAACGCAAGCGCGCCCAGGACGCCTTGAGCGAAAGCGAAAAACAGGTGCGCCGAAAACTCGATGCGGTCCTGTCGCCTGAGGCGAATATCGGCGCGCTGGAACTTTCCGACATTATCGATGCTGAGAAAACCCAGGAATTGATGGATGAGTTGTTCAAGATAACCGGCATGGGCATAGGAATCATCGATATGCACGGCAAAGTCCTGGTTGGAACCGGCTGGCAGGATATCTGCACAAAGTTTCATCGGGTCAATCCCGAGACCTGCCGCCTGTGCGAAGAAAGCGACTTTGAACTCACCCGCGACGTGCCGGTCGGCACCTTCAAACAATTCCGTTGCAAGAACAACATGTGGGATATTGCCTCTCCGATCAAGATAGGCGACACGCATTTAGGCAATGTTTTCCTCGGACAGTTTATTTACGATGACGAACCGGTGGATTATGAAGCCTTTCGGCAACAGGCCCGTAAGTATGGCTTCGATGAGCAGGAATATATTGCCGCGCTTGACCTGGCGCCGCGATGGTCCCGGAATAGGGTCAGCTCGATGATGGCCTTCTACTCCGCTTTTGCGGCGATGATCGGCAATATGGGGTATGCCACCGTCAAAATTGCCAGGGCGCTGGAAGAGCGCAAGCGGATGGACGGCGAACTGCGGCTGAGCCTCGACAAGGCCCAGCGGGCCCGGCAGGCAATGCTGAGTGTGCTCGAAGACCAAAAACGGACCGAGGCGGCATTGCGCAAGAGCGAGGAGAGGTTCAAGGCGCTGGCGGACGTCTCTCCGCTTGCCATCTACTCCGCTGCCGGCAGCATGCATACATCCAGCTACATCAACCAGACCTTTACCCAGCTCTTCGGCTATATGTTGGAGGACATCCCGACGCTAGAGCAGTGGTGGCCGAAGGCTTACCCTGACGAAAGCTACCGCCTTCAGGTCACGGGGGAATGGGTGCGGAGGATTGCGGCGGCAACCGAAAACGGATCCGTCATCGAGCCGATGGACGTTGTGGTCACCTGCAGGGACGGCTCCCATAAGAACATACTCTGGAGTTTCAGAAGCATCGGGGAGGAAGGATGGGCCTTTGGCCTTGATCTTACCGAGCGCAGGCGAACAGAAGAGGAACTGGAGCGGCACCGCCACCACCTGGAGGAACTGGTGGAAGAGCGCACCCGCGCACTGGAACTGGCCAACGAAGAACTCACCCGCAGCGAACAGAAATTCCGCTTCATCACCGAAAGCTCACCCTTCGGCATCGCGTTTTCCGATCAGCAGCAGCGCATCCTCTATCTCAATCCGATGTTCGAGCAGATGTTCGGCTATGGCCTGGCCGATACACCATCGGTGGATAGCTGGTGGCCGCTCGCCTATCCGGACGAGGCCTACCGGGATGAAGTCCGGCGGAATTGGAACGATGCCATGGAGAGTGCCATGCGCATCCGCGAACCGATCACCCCCCAGTATGCCATAGTGACCTGCAAGGATGGCAGCCAAAAGACGGTCGAATTCCGCGCCGTATGGTCCGGCGAATACAACGTTGTGCTGTTCATCGACGTCAGTGCCCGCGAGGCCGCCAAACTAGCCTTGGAGGTGGCCAAACAGGCCGCCGAAGAGGCCAACCGCTCCAAGAGCCTCTTCCTCGCCAACATGAGCCACGAGATCCGCACGCCGCTGAACGCCGTCCTCGGCATGCTGTATCTGGCCTTGCAGAAGAACCTTTCGCCCGCCTTGCGCAACCAGCTGAGCAAGGCCCAGCGTGCTGCCCAGTCCCTGCTCACGATCATCAACGACATCCTGGATTTCTCCAAGATCGAGGCGGGTAAGCTGCAGATCGACACGGTGGAGTTTGGCCTGGACAGCGTGCTGGAAAAACTGACCGACATCATCGGCCCGCAAGCCATGCACAAAGGCATCGAATTTTTGCTGCGCTATGACGCCAGCATCCCACCAGCGCTGATCGGCGACCCCATGCGGCTGGGGCAAGTGCTGCTGAACCTGTGCAACAACGCCATCAAGTTCACCGAGTCCGGCGAAGTGGAACTGACCTTGCGCTGCCTGGAGGCCGATGAAACCGCGGTGACCGTGCAGATTTCGATACGCGACACCGGCATCGGCATGCCGCCGGAGGTGCAGGAGAAGCTGTTTGAGAAATTTACCCAGGCCGATCAATCCACCACCCGGCGTTTCGGCGGCACCGGGCTGGGGCTTGCTATCAGCAAGTTGCTGGTGGAGTTGATGGGCGGCCGTATCTGGGTCGAGAGTAGCGAGCCGGGCAGAGGCAGCACCTTTTGCTTCACGGTCCCCCTCAAAATCGCCGTGCAGGCCCAGGCGCACCGGCTGGCGCTGCTGGGACAGGCCGGGCCAATCTTACAAGGCTTTCGCCTGCTGGTTGTGGATGACAACGAGGCGGCGCGAGAGATCTTTGCCGAGATGTTGCGATCCTTTGGCCTTGAGGTGACTATGGCGGCCTCTGGGGCGGAGGCCTTGGAAGTGTTGAAGAGTGCCGGGCAGCCGTTGGATCTGGTGCTGCTGGACTGGCATATGCCCGGCATGAACGGCGACGAAGTGGCAAGGCGCATCCATGCCGAGACCACCCTGCACCAGCCCAAGATCGTGATGGTGACGGCCTATGGGCGTGAAGATGTGAGAATACTGGCTGAACAGGCGGGCGTGGATGCTTTTCTAGCCAAACCGGTATCACCGTCCTTGCTGCTCGACACTATCCTATCGACGCTGGGGCGTGGGCGCCTCCTTGTCCCCGGCAAGACCGAGCAGGGTGGCGTTTTGGCCAGGGTAAGCCGTGATTTTTCAGGTACGCGTCTGCTGTTGGTGGAGGACAACGAAATCAACCGTGAATTCGCCAGCGAACTTTTGCAAAGCATGAATGTCGCCGTCGATACCGCGGTCGATGGCGCGGAGGCCGTGATGAAGGTGCAAGGCGGCGATTATGATCTGGTGCTGATGGATATCCAGATGCCGGTGATGGACGGGCTGGAGGCGGCCACACGCATCCGCGCCCTGGCGGAGAAACCAGGTGGCGAGCGGTACGCGGCCTTGCCCATCATCGCCATGACCGCCCTGGCCATGGCGGAGGATGCAGAAAAAAGCCGGCAGGCAGGCATGAACGGCCACATTACCAAGCCGGTGGACCCGGAGTGGCTGACGACAACCTTAGCCAAGTGGCTGCCACTGGGCAAGCAGGGAGAGAGCGCGCCGGTTGCGGCCCATGCCGCCATGGGCGGGCCAATCGCCGATCTCTTGGCGTTGCGGAGCATCGACGCGGCGCAGGGTATCCGTCGCATCGGCGGCAAGGCCGAGGCCTATCGTCAGCAGCTCCGCCGTTTCCGTGAGCGCTACGCGGCGGTGGATACCTTGGAGCGGCTGGTGGCAGACCAAGGACTGGCCGCGGGGGAGGCGTATTGCCATACCCTGAAGGGCATCAGCGGCAATCTTGGCGCTATGGAACTCTTTGCCAGCGTCACCGGAATCGATACCGTGCTCAAACAGGGCAAGCTGCCGGACCCCGCCCAGTTCGAGCGTCTGCGCCAGTGCTTGCAGGAGGTGATCGCCGAGATCGATGGCCTCGCTGCCCCAAGCGTTGCCTTACCTACGGCCAGTACGGCGCTGGGCCGCGATGAAGTGTTGGCCAAGCTGGCGGACTTGGCCACGCTGCTGGATACCGATCTGGGCTCGGCCGAGCACTTGCTTAGCGGGCTGCGCGCTGGCGTGGCCGGCACCGAGGTGGAACACGCCGTGCTCGAGATAGCGGCCAGTATGGATGTGTTCGCCATTGATGACGCCCTGGCCAAGATAACCGCCTTAAAGAGCCGCTTGGCAAGAGCCTCCTTTCCTTTAGGCACCAGGGGCATGGGTCCTGAGGGAGAAGGGTGAGATGAAGATAAAGGACACAATGAGACAATGTAAGGAGAACCAGCCATGAAGGAATCCATTGCCGAAAAGCCTAAGGTACTCATGGTCGATGATGTGGCCGAGAACCTGCACACGATGATGAACATCCTGCGTGACAAGTGCGCCGTCATCGCCGCCACTGACGGCGAAAATGCGCTGGAGAAGGCGGCTCGTCAGCCGCCTCCCGACCTGGTCTTGCTCGATATCAGGATGCCGGGCATGGATGGCTACGAGGTGTTGCGCCGCCTCAAGGCCAACCCTGTCACCTCCGATATCCCGGTGATCTTTGTCACGGCGCTGTCGGAGGCGGAAGATGAGGCCAAGGGCTTAAAGATGGGCGTCGCCGATTATATCACCAAGCCGATCAACCCCGATCTCCTCAAGGTGCGGGTGATGGCCCAGCTCGAATTGCAGCGCTACCGCAGAAGGGCTGTTTCCCCTTGTCTGCAAGAGGGTGAGGCGCCGCAGCCAGAGGATCTCAGTATTTTGGTGGTGGACGATATGCCGGAAAATGTCCATGAGTTGATCGAGGCGCTCTCCGGCGAATATCGCATCCAGGTCGCCAATAATGGCTCCAAGGCGATTGCGATGGCGCTAGGGGCGACACCGCCGGATCTGATCCTGCTGGACATCGTGATGCCAGACATGGATGGCTATGAGGTCTGCCGCCGCATCAAGGCGACAGAGGCCGGTAAGCGCATTCCCATAATCTTCCTCAGCGTCATCGATGCGCCGGACAAGAAGGTAATGGGTTTTTCCCTGGGGGCCGCTGACTACATCACCAGGCCGTTTGATATCGATGAGGCACGGGCGCGTATTCGCACCCATCTTTTGCTCAGCCGCTTGCAAGTCTCTCTGGAACTGCTGGTCGCGCAGCGGACTGCCGCCCTGCAGGCCACGACCAACGAGTTGCAGGCGACCTTGAGTGCGATCCCCGATCCGCTGTTCGAGATGGATTTGGCGGGCCGTTACCGTAGTGTCCATTCGCCGCGCTATGCCGTGCTGGGCGCCCCTGAACATGAATTGCCCGGCAAACTGATGCATGAGGTGTTGCCGGCCGATGCCGCGCGTGTCTGTATGTCCGCCTTGCGTGAGGCTAACGAGAAGGGCTGGTCGCACGGCAAACAGTTTGTCCTGACCCTGTCCCAGGGAAAGAGCTGGTTTGAGCTTTCCGTGGCCAGAAAAAACGGCGCGACCTCAGACGATGCGGCGCGTTTCATCGTCCTAGCCCGCGACATCACCGGGCGCAATCGGGCGGAAGAGCAGATCAGAGACCAGCTGGAGGAACTCCTCCGCTGGCAGGAGGTCACTCTGGGGCGCGAGGGCCGGTTGCAGGAGACCAAGCGCGAGGTCAATGAACTCTGCCGCCGCCTCGGCGAGCCGGAGCGTTATACCCGTCAGGAGACCGGCGAGGCCGATGCCAGCGAGACAGGCCCATGAACAGGAATAGGTCACAGTCCATGCCGCACCGGGGCTGGCATGGGAGATCATCGTTGCCCCGGGCTTCATGGGGCGCGGGAAGGAGTAAGTGATGCCGGACGAATCAAAACCACCGAAATACCCGATATTGGATGAGATCGAGATCCCGGCCGAGGTCATGGCCAACTGGCAGATTACGGCCGACCTGCTAGCCGGGATTGCGGAGATTCCCGCCGCCTTGATCATGCGGGTGCATGCCCATGAGATCGAGGTGTTCGTCAGCAGCCACAGCCCCGGCAACGTCTACCACCCCGGCGAAAAGGCGCCGCTGGACACGGGGCTCTACTGCGAAACGGTGATGAGTACCCGGAGCATGCTGCTGGTGCCAAACTCCCTGAACGACCCGGCCTGGGACAAGAACCCGGATATCGCCCTGGGCATGATTGCCTACTGCGGACTTCCTCTCACCTGGCCCACCGGCGAGATTTTCGGCACCATCTGCGTGCTCGACAAGGTGGAAAACACCTTTGACCATCGGATCAATCCGCTCATGGTGCGCTTCCGCGACAGTATCCAGCTGAGTCTGGCGAATATATACCAAATGAGCCTGGTCTGCGTACAGAGGGAGGAGGCGGAGCGCGCCCTGCTGACCAGCGAGGAGCAGTTCCGGCAACTCATCGAGGCCTCTCCCATCGCCATGGTGGTGTCGTCCGGCAGTGAGGAGAAGGTTGTCTTGGCCAACAAGAAGTTCGTGGAGCTGTTCGGATATACCATGGAGGACATGCTCGATGTCGCCCATTGGTGGCCGTTGGCCTATCCGGACGAACTCTATCGCCGGAAGGTGGCGGATGAATGGCAACGGAAGGTCGCGTGGGCCAGGGAAACCCACTCGGAAATGGAACCGACACGGGCGACGGTCACCTGCAAGGATGGGAATGAACGGTACGTCGAGTTTCACTTCTCTTCCATCGGGGAACGGCATCTGGTCGCCTTTCACGATCTCACCGAACGTCAGCAGATGGAGAACGAACTGCGCCGGACGCTTGACCTCGCCACAAGCTCAAGAAAGGCGATGCTGGGCATGCTCGAAGAGCAGAGGCGGGCCGAAGTCTCGCTGCGGAAGAGCGAGGAACGATTCAAGGCCCTGGCGGACACATCGCCCCTTGCCATCTACGCGTCGGTGGGCCTAGCGCAGCGAGCAACCTATATGAACCCGACCTTTCTTGAGCTGTTTGGCTATACGCCGGAGGAGGTCCCGACCGTGTGCCACTGGTGGCCGTTGGCCTATCCGGACGAACACTACCGCCGGGAGGTGGAGGATGAGTGGCAACGGAGGGTCGCGCGGGCCATCAAGACCCGTTCGGAGATCGAGCCGATGGAGGTCGTGGTCACCTGCAAGGACGGCTCCCGCAAGAACATCCTCTGGGGGTTCAAAACCATCGGCGAAGAAAACTGGGCATTTGGCCAAGATCTCACCGCGCGCAAGCGGGCGGAGGAGGAGATCCGCAGCCTGAATGCGGACCTGGAGCGGCGCGTCGCAGAGCGTACCGCCCAACTCGATGAGGCCAATAAGGAGTTAGAGGCCTTTGCCTATTCCGTTTCCCATGACCTGCGGGCGCCTTTGCGGCATATTGATGGTTTTGTGGAACTGCTTAAAAACCATTTGCAGAAGGGACTCGATGAGAAGGGCCTGCACTACATGGACGTCATCTCCGGCTCAGCAGGGCAGATGGCGAAACTGATCGACGACATCCTCTCCTTTTCGCGGATGGGCCGCGCGGAGCTGATGAAGACCTCCGTCAGTTTGGATAGACTGGTGCAGGAAGCGATACGAATTTTGCAAGGCGAGACTCAAGGCAGGGATGTTGTCTGGAAGATACAACCCTTGCCCGTGGTGACAGGCGATGCGGTGATGCTGCAGACCGTGCTCACCAACCTCATCGCCAATGCCTTGAAGTTCACCAGGCATAAAGAACAGGCGGTAATCGAAATCGGCGCCAGCCAGTCTGAGAGCGAAACAACGGTCTATGTGAAGGACAACGGCGCCGGTTTTGATATGAAGTACCAGAATAAACTCTTCTCCCTCTTTCAGCGCTTGCACCGGGCCGAGGAGTTTGAAGGCACGGGGGTAGGCCTTGCCAATGTGCGCCGCATCATCCTCCGGCACGGCGGCAGGGCGTGGGCAGAGGGTGTTGTCAATAGTGGGGCGACTTTTTATTTTGCTTTACTAACACAAGGGGGACTGCAATGATTGAACTAAAGCGGATTCTGCTGGTCGAAGATAACCAAAACGATGTGGAACTTACCATTGAGGCCTTGCGGGAGTACAACCTTGCCAACGAGGTCCAGGTCGTCAGGGACGGCCAGGAGGCCCTGGACTTTCTCCACCGTCATGGCGCGTACGAGCAATATGCCCCGGGCAATCCGGCGGTGATTCTCCTTGACCTCAAGCTGCCGAAGATAAGCGGTCATGAGGTCTTGGAACAGATCAAGTCCGATGATAAACTTAAATGCATCCCTGTGGTCGTGCTCACCTCGTCCCGCGAAGAATACGATAGGGCCAAGTGTTATGAAAACTACGCCAATGCCTATGTGGTGAAGCCCATCGATTTTCATGAATTCATCAATGCGGTCAAAGAGTTGGGGGTATTCTGGCTGTTGGTTAACGAGCCGCCGCCAGGAAGCATACGAAAGGAGATATAATGGAACGCGAACGGCGCATACTCCGAATGGAGGGGGTAGCCCTCGCGTAAATCACAGGAATTCAGCGTGGTCGCTGAGAAGCAAATCCTTATCATCGATGACGGAGGACACAGAGCATGGACACTAACCTGCCAGTAGCAAAGCTCGCGATACCTTTGGACCGCGATCTCTTCTTGCGAGCCCTTATCCGGGAGCTCGCCGGGGTCTTGGAGGAGGTCGTTGGCTATGAGGAAGCGGCGGGGTATGTGAGCCTGGTTGGGCAAAATATGGGCGAATGGATGAACGAGATATACAAGAAACACCTTGGGGTGTCGCAATTGAACCGGAGTCAGGTGGCGGAGGTTTTGGTTGACCTCAAGAAACGCATCCAAGGCGAATTCACTGTGGCCTCCCAGGATGACACTAATTCCATTATGCTTTCAAGATGGCACTAATCCACGGCCAATTGGTTAGTTGCCGGACAACTGACTTGCTCGCTGCCATCTCTGACAAACCGAATTCTGCTTGGACGGTTGCGGCCTCAAGCGA
>Ga0233425_10004666_pt1 | contig 22687 bp, 18 predicted proteins | sample Watercolumn_Towu_2_FD_181712 | JGI IMG/M metagenome (GOLD analysis project Ga0233425, IMG submission 181712) | Freshwater microbial communities from Lake Towuti, South Sulawesi, Indonesia - Watercolumn_Towuti2014_140_MG | ecosystem: Environmental > Aquatic > Freshwater > Lake | place... | reverse complement strand
TGCGATTGCCGGGAGCACCAACAAGCATTTTACCAAATTAGCCGTTATAGAAAACTTAAATCAAAAAAAGATAAGCTATCGGGCTAATAAAAAAAATTTTAACACGGAGATAGGATTACCCTTGGCTATTTTGGATTTGCCGAGCGGCTACAGCCAATATAAAAAATGGTTACCAGTAATTTTTAACGCCCCCTTGACTATTTTTAAAAAAAAATTCCCTCAATATTTAGTTCTAGAGCTTGGCACATCTGATCCAGGAGACATGAAATATCTTTTAAAGATTATTAAGCCGAAAATTGCAATTATCACAGATATCACCCAAAGATATTTAGAAAGTTTTAGGGATGTGAATGAATTGGTTGAAGAATATCAAGCTCTAATAAAAAGCATTCCACCCAACGGTTTACTGGTATACAATAATGACAATCCGAGAATTAAAAAAATAGGGGAAACTGCTCAGTGCAAAACTCAAAGTTTTTCTATTTTTTCTAATTCTGATTTTCAGGCAATTGATATAACAAAAAACAAAGAAGGTTATTCGTTTAACATAAAAAATAAAGACAATATCACAAAGCACTGTCTTAATTATCATGGTACGCATCATATTTATGCCCACCTGATTGGGGAAATTATCAATCATCATGTTAACAACTAGATTTATAAAATCCAAAAATATTAAATTAAAAAAGAAGGGGAAGCTTCACTACAGCTCAAAAGATTACAAAAACCCTTTTTTTGATCATAAGCCAAAGAAAAATACATCAAGTGATCAAAATGTTATTTTGAGAATTAAATATTTTGCGATATTTGGTACGGTACTGGTTATCGCTTTATTTTTCTACCTTCTGTATTCGTCAATTTTTCGAATAAAGAATGTTGAGATAATTGGCACAGGCGAAATGGACAAAGGGGAAATTCAAAAAATTTCCTGGGAAACGATCAATGACGGCGTTTTTGTTTTTTTACCCAAAAACAGCATCATATTCTTTAATGAAAAAAAATTAAATGAAAAATTAAACAAAAATTATTTTTTTGATTTTTTAAGCATTAAAAAAGATTACCCAGATAAAATAATTATCGATTTTAAAGAAAAACAAAAATCATTTATTTGGATTGAGGATGAAAAATATTTTAATGCCGACAAGGGGGGATTTATTATAAAAGAAATTAGTCCGATTGATATTTCTGATTTAAGTTTTCCCATTATTGAAAATAAAAGTAAAAACAAAATAGAGAATAACACGATAAAAATCGATAACGCAAAAATTTCTTTTTCTCTGGAGTTATTTGAAAAATTTAAAAATTTAACTGAATTAAAAGTTGAAAAATTTGTGCTTGATGATAATCAGGATGTCGTTAAAATAAAATTGATCAATGGCCCGTATTTATATTTTGGAAAAAATCTTGAAATCGAAAAACAAATTAATAAGCTAACAACCATCAAAGAAGCCAAATTGAAATCAAATTTTTTTGAAAAAGAGTATATTGACTTAAGTTTTGGTGATAGTGTATATTATCGCTAATATTAGCGATAATATAGAAAATAAAGAAAATGAGTCAAGGGGAGACGCGGCGAGTTGAAAAAATGCTTGATTTTTATTAAAAATTAAATTAATATCTTTAATTAACTAAAATTAATTTTTTATTCATGGCAGAAACCGTTTTTAAATTTTTTTTCTTTTTTGCATTCAGCATATTTTGTTTAGTCATCATAGGCTTTTTTTTGTTATTTGTTAAAATACTTTTACTTTTTTCTCCGGAAGTTTCTTTTATGGACATCCACTTTAGCAGAGGTTTATAGCGCACACTATAATATTTTATAGGCCATCATTCTTGAAATTTATGATGATTTTTATATACCCTAAAAATATCATTATTCACATACAATACTTCGCTTAATCTACATTATGCGAAGTATTGTATGTAATTTTCTCCAATATTAAACTAATAAAAACATATTGAGATGTGTTATTTTTTTTGATATAATATAAGTGGAACTAAAATTACCCCTTATCTTTCCCCTTTGGGCACGAGGTCTTAATTTGAAATATATCATCATGAAAAATCAATCTATTAATAAATACTTAACAGACTTTTTGGATTATTTGGAAATCGAAAAAGGCCTATCATCCAAGACGCAAGAAAATTACTCACGTTTTTTGAGTAAATTTTTTTTATGGCTAAATCAGATCGGACAAACTTCCCTATCGCCGGATAAGCTTACCCAGGAACTAGTCTACAAATACCGCGTATTTTTATCCAGACACGTTGATCCCAAAACTAAAAAACCGTTAAAAAAATCTACGCAAAATTATTACTTGATTGCCCTCAGGAGCTTGCTGGAATTTTTTGTAGAAAAAAAAATATCCTCGCTTTCTCCTAGCTCAATTAAGCTTGCTAAGGATAAAACCGGTAAGGATATAAATTTTTTAAAAATTGAACAACTGGAAAAATTACTCCTCTCCCCTGATGTAAAGACAAAAATTGGGCTTAGGGATAGGGTAATTCTGGAAACGTTATTTTCAACCGGTCTTCGTGTTGAAGAATTGATAAATTTAAACAGGGAACAATTAAGGATAAACAACAACACAAAAGATTTGGAGATTTCGGTAATTGGCAAAGGCTCCAAGGTTAGGACTGTTTATTTTTCAGAGCGCGCGACAAAATGGGTAAAAATTTATTTAGACAAAAGAAATGATTTGGATGATTCTTTGTTTATAAACTATAAGCCCGGCAATCAAAACACCAATGAATCAAGAAGGCTTACCACCAGAAGCGTGGAAAATATCGTTAAAAAATATGTCAAAATCGCCGGTCTGCCTATCGTGGTTACCCCGCACACCTTAAGACATTCATTTGCCACCGACCTACTCTCGCAAGGTGCTGACTTGAGAATGGTTCAAGAGTTTCTAGGCCACAGCAATATCGCCACCACCCAAATATATACCCATGTAACAAACAAGCAGCTTCGAGATATACACAAGAAGTTGCATAGTGGGAAAGATTTGAAGAATTAATTTAGTTTGAGAATATAAATTATTGCGGCTTGCAGCATTTAAATTGCATAGAGTTTGAAGTGACACTAAAACCAGCTAAAAATTCTCGTTGTAACACATCGCAGGTGTGATTAAACGCATTTAAAACTACTGAGCCTGGATTCTCAGGTCCCGGAATGCCTGTATAATACGGGCTTGACCATGTGCAGGAATAATTTCCAACCGTTACCGCTTCCCAGGTCGCATTTCCGCTAGCGTCTGAAGTTAAAACTTTTCCAGCACCAGCGCCACTTGTCATTTGGAAATTAGTGGTTTTTGTTTTTCCGGACACTTCAAGCTTAACACCGGCTGACGCAACATCTGTTCCAATAAGAACGGAGCCGTTATTTGTTACTGTTAGCGCAGTGAGATTGTCTAATCTATTAATTAAATTAATATCAGTACTATCAATACTAAAAGACCATTTTTTACCAACAACGGCACCACCTGGAACAGTGAGTCTTTGTAATGTTAATACATTGTCAGTTCCCGCACTAAAAATTGTTTCACCATTATTAATTATTTGAAAACGAGGTGTGTTATTATTTGCAGTTCCATTAAAAATATTATAACCACTACTGTTGGCGCCAAAATACCAATAATTAGCGCCTGTGTTATTCATTTTTATCCAGGTTGCATTATCACTTGATAAAAAGATATCACCCTCGCCCTGAATATGAAGTTGATCCGTGGGATTATTTGTTCCAATTCCCACATTGCCATTTTCATGAACTTTAAAAACTGTATTATTGGTTGCATTTTCATTTTCAATATTCAAATACGCATAACTATTGGATCCATCACGAGAAATTTTTAAACCCTCAGTAGTGGTTAAATTTTTCATATCTATTTCTAGTTTGGCGCTTGGGGTAGAGACACCACCGATACCCACACTACCAGTAACCCCCAAGTCTGTGCCAACAATTAAACTATTTCCAATATTAACTTTGTGAGTAAAGCTATCAACTTTTAAAGTATACGATGAATTATGTAAATCCACGCTTAGATCGCCTAAAATTCCCAGTGATCCATCCTTGGTCTGTGTTTCTGTTCCCATGTGTATTGGTCTAGCAATATTACTACTTGGCGGGTTGCCGGTAGGCGCCAACCAGGCGGCTAAAAGATTTTGAAGAGAAATAGAGAGGCCAAGGGTAAGGATTATTGAGATAATAATGCCCCCCCCCTAAATGTAAAATTTTGTTTTTAAGCATAAAAAATTATTTAGTAAACTACTCCCTCCCTTTAAGTAAAGGGAGGGCTAGGGTGGGTTTGAGTTTTTATAAACAGAACCCCTCCTAGCCTCCCCTTTCGTAAAGGGGGGGAATTTTATTTTATGGAAGATAGCTAAGTGGATCTACTGGTATTCCGTTTAAACGCACTTCAAAATGAAGATGTGGTCCTGTGGTGAGTCGGCCTGCGCCAGGAGTGCCAGGTAGCCCTCCACTCAGCCCGATTATTTGCCCCTGAGTTACATATTCATCTTCGGCAACGAATATCTTGGAGGCATGTCCATAAACTGTTGAAACGCCGTCGCCATGGATCAACATGATGTAGCCATAAGATCCGCCTGAGCCGTATTTTGCTCTCGCTACATATCCAGAAGCGGCGGCCTTGAGTGGAGTTTCCTGTCCGGCTCGAATGTCGATTGCCGGATGTTCAAAAATATTTCTAAAAGGATAATCAGGATCATGAAAATAAGCCGTAATTGTATTTTTTGGCACCGGCCAAATCATACCAGAATCATTGAATGACAACTCATCCCCTTCCAACTTTGCCAATTTGGCGCGAACAAGTTTTTCCATGCTAGCTATTTCAGCAGAAGCATCTTCTTGTTCTTTTTTAGCTTGCGATAATAATTTCTGAAACTCCCCTTCGGAGCGATTTACTTGATCTAATAAATAGGTTTTGTTTTCTTTTTCTGCTGCCAGTTTATTTCTATTTTCCAATAATTCTTTTTTAAGACTAGCTAATTGAACATTTTTTTCATCAAGTTCTTTTTTTTCTTTTTCCAGGTTTCTTTTAATTTTTTCCAAATTATCTATGCTTTCACCAATGCTTTCATTGATATCTTCCAAATAGCGAACCTGACTCAAAAAATCAGCCAAAGAATTGTTTAAAAGCAAAATTTCCAGAGCGGTTACTTGATCTTTTTTTTGAATCAACTTAAATACATTGGAAATGTGACTTTTTTCTTTTTCTAATTCTTTATTTTGGTTGCTTATTTCAAGATCTGTTTTTTTGATTTCAAGTTCTGATCTGCTGATTCTTTCTTCAACGATTTCTATATCAAGCTGCGCTTTTGCCAAGCGATTATCCATGATCGCCAATTGATTATTAAGACTGCTTTTTTCTGATTGCGCTTTTTTGATGGCTTCCGAGTATTCTTCTTGTTTTTTTTGAATATTTTTAATCTTATCCCTTTGTCCGTCAATGTCTTCGTTTAACTCTTTGATTTCTCGATTAATTAATTCTGCGCTGGTTTGCCCCCAGGCAAAAAAAGACGTTTCAATGTTAACGCCAGTTACGATGAATAATATTAAAATTAACGAAATTATTTTTTTCATACCTGTGTAAATTATAACACATTTTACAAAAAAACAAAAAGGACTTATTTTTTTAAAACAAGTCCGATTTTTTTTATAAATCAATAAGCAATCTTGATCTTTTGGCCTTCTCTAAAAGCTCATTTCCCGCTTCACTAAACAAGGTAAGCATGTTATTAATATCGATTTCGCCAATTACTTTATTTTTTCTTTTTATTTTACCATCAACAATTTTAATATCCAAATCTTTTTCCAATTGTTTAAAGATTAAGTTATTTAAATTTTTTTGACCGATAATAACAAACACGCTTGTTTCCATAGGAATTTCCTCCTTATGTTATTTTCCTAATCGCTTCATTGATTCTTTCTAGCGTTTCATTTTTTCCTAAAACGGCAGAAATTTCGAAAGGGCCGGGGCTATTTTTTTGTCCCGACAAAGACACTCGCATTGGCCACAGATAATCCCCCACTTTTAGATCGTTACTTTTTAAATATTCAATCACACGATCGTTAAGATTTATTTCATTCCAGTTTTGCTCATCAATTTTTTCTAAAAAATTATACAAATTATTTAAATTTTGTTTTATCTGAATAAAATCTAATTTTTTCCACAACAACAAGTCAGCGTCATACTCAACCGCGTCAACAAAGAAAAATTTTGTCATTTCCGCTATATCAGAAAGCACTTTCAGTCTCTCGTGCTCTGTTTTGATCACTCTTTTAATAAAATCTTTTTCTTTCTTTTTTTGATTTTTGGTTAAATTTAAATTTTCTTCCAAGTATGGCAAGCAAAGATCAAACAATTCATCCATGTTTTTTTGTCTAATATAATATCCGTTTAAATAATCTAATTTTTCCACATCAAAAACAGCCGGACTGGTGCCCATATCGTGATAATCAAATATTTTTACTATTTCATTGAGTGATATAACTTCCGAACTTGTGTTGGGATTTTTGCTATAAGGAGACCAGCCCAAAAGAGCGCTAAAATTTATCAAAGATTCTTTTAGGTATCCTTTTTGTTTAAAATCCTCAACCGCAACATCTCCTTGTCTTTTGCTTAATTTGCCCCCGCCCTTATTAAGGGTTAATGGAAGATGAATAAACTTGGGCGGAGTCCAGCCAAAAGACTGATAAAGTAAAATGTTTTTGGGAAAACTTGGTATCCACTCCTCGCCGCGAAGAACGTGCGATATTTTCATGTCATAATCATCAACCACTGACGCAAATTGATAAGTGGGAATACCGTTGGTTTTCATTAAAACATGATCCTCCATTTCTGATAACTTAAAAACAATCTCGCCTCTCAATTCGTCAAAGACTTTAATTACGCCGTCATGCGGCATTTTTTGACGAATAACAAATTTTTCACCATTGGCAATTTTTTGCTCTACTTCTTTTTTTGTTAAATCGCGACATTTTTTATCATAACGAGGCGGCAATTTATTGCTTTGCTGCTCATTTCGTAACTCTTGCAATCGCTCTTCAGTGCAAAAACAATGATAAGCTCCGCCTTTGTCAATCAATTCTTGGATGTATTTATTATAAATTTCTAATTTTTGCGTTTGGACGTATGGACCAAAATCTCCGCCAACGTGCGGCCCTTCGTCGAATTCAATACCAACCCAATTTAAAATATCGATTAATTTTTCTTCTGCGCCTTCAACTTTTCTTTTTTGATCAGTGTCTTCAATTCTGAGAATTAATTTTCCGTTTAGACTTTTCGCAATCAGATAATCAAAAAGAACCGTTCTTAAACTGCCGATATGCAAAAAACCAGTTGGCGATGGTGCGAATCTTACGCGTACTTCCATATTATTTATTTAAACAAAAAATATAAATTAAAAATTACTGAAATTAAAAACAATGTCAAAAGCGCCAAACAAAAAACTTGATACTTTTTGAGCTTGGCTAAAAAATCATTTTTCTCCTTGCTCAAAAGCATGTTGGTCAAATCGTTTACAAGGTAGATGTATTTTTTGTATTTAAATTTCATAAGTATAAATATATTATTTTAGTAGTTTTTTGTCAATTTGCTTAAAACAATGCAAAAATTTTCTTGCCCCTTCTTTTCTAACCGGATGAACTTCAAAAATTAGATTATCTATATCAATCCACTTCCAATCTTTGTGCTCCCATTTTTTAATTTTTATATCTAAATCTTCTCCATAATATCTAGCTATATATAAATCTTGTTCTTGTCCTTTGTATCCGCGCCTTTTTACCACCCTATTACCGCGGCTAATATCATTTCGGTCTTGTTTGTTATAAAGATAGTTGTGAACTTTTTTAAAAATGGCAACCGTCTTGAATTTTTCCGTTCCTAATTCTTCTGAAAGCTCTTTTCTTCCGGTGTCTTCTGCGCTCATTCCGTCTTTCCCGCCTTGCGGTAATTGCCAATGATCAGTTTCTTCGTTGCGGTTTAACAGCAAAACTTTAATTTTATCTTCATCAACTTTATACAAAATACAAGATACATTCGGCCTGAATAAAAATCTATTAATAAATTTCCACTTAAAAAAAGTCCACAAAAAAACAAAAACCGCGTTAAAAATTCTTTGCAGCCTTTTTGGATCGATGATCAATCTCCAGAGCCATTCCAGACCAAAAAAACGAAACACAAAAACAGCTCGCCTTCTTTTGTTTGTTAAAAAATCAAAAGTCCCCCCCACTCCGATTAAAATATTCGCTTTTTCAAATTTTTTAAAATTTTTGTATAACACCTTCTCTTGCCAAGGCGCTCCCAGATTGCAAAAAACAACGGCCGCATCGCGAGACAGGCTCAAAACTTCTTTGGGTAAAACTTTTTCTGTTTGTGGAATATTTATTATTTTAAAATTCAAACCAGGGTATCTTGATAGAAGCGCGGCTTTAATTTCGTTTTTCGCAGAAAGTCCGTGCTCCCAATTCAAAACAACGACTTTCTTTTTTTGGGATTGGCATTTTTCTAAAATATATTTTGACAAATCAACCCCTGGAAAACGAGTAATGTTGTAAAACGAAAGCCAAGCTGCCAATTTGACGCCAAATCCGTCAGCAATAGATAAATCGGCAAGATTCAAAACATAAAAAAGCTCCTCGTCTCTTTGGGCTTTTAAAATTATTTCCGGATTAGGCGTTGTTATTAAATTAACCTTATTCGATGACAAAAAATTATCAATTGTTTTTTTGATCGCTTTTTTATTTTGAGTTGTTATTTTTATGCCTAATATGCTTATGTCTTCCATGGTGATATTTTAGCACATTTTTTATTTTTAAAAAACACTTGACACCCTTAAAAAAGAATTGTATATTTTAATTAGCACTCTCATTGAATGAGTGCTAATTAAAAAAATAATTAAACTGACTTTTGATTTTAATTCTAAAGTCAAATTTAAAATAAAATGTTTAACAAATTTACAAACAAATCTCAAGAAGCGATTATTAATTCTCAGATAATCGCTCAAGATCACGGACAAGGACAAATCGAAGCCATTCACATCCTGGCGGCTCTAGTAAGCCAAAACGAAAGCATGGTTAAATCAATCTTGGACAAATTAAACATCTCCATTGATATGGTGGATGAGATGGCAATGAACATAATATCATCATTGCCCAGATCAGAAGAAAAAACTATTACAGGCACTGTTCAAGGAACTCCAGAAGTCGCCATGGTTCTCGAACGAGCGAAAAAAGAAGCTGACCAAATGGGAGATGAATTTATTTCTACGGAGCATTTATTTTTGGCGCTCATCGGTATAAAATCAAAGGCTCAAGAAATACTTTTGAGCTTAAAAATCGAATATGAAAAAATATTAAAAATATTAAAAGAACTTAGAGGTTCACAAAAAGTCGACAACCCGGACCCGGAAACAAAATATAAAGTTTTAGAAAAATACGCGATTAACTTAACAGAGCAAGCTCGCAAAAAGAAATTAGATCCGGTTATCGGCCGCGATACGGAAATCAGAAGAATCATGCAAGTTCTCTCGCGAAGAACAAAAAATAATCCTGTTCTTATTGGTGAAGCCGGAACAGGAAAAACTGCCATTATCGAAGGTTTAGCTCAAAGAATAATTAGCGGAGATGTTCCTGAAACATTAAAAAATAAAGAGTTAATCAGTCTTGATTTAGGCTCGATGGTAGCTGGTGCGAAATTTCGTGGAGAATTTGAAGATAGATTAAAAGCAGTTTTACGAGAAATAAAATCGCAGGGCGGTAAAATAATTCTTTTTATCGATGAGTTGCACACATTAGTTGGGGCAGGCGCTTCCGAGGGTTCTATGGATGCTTCCAACATGCTCAAACCGGCACTGGCCAGAGGAGAACTGCATGCGATCGGCGCTACCACCACCAAGGAATATCAAAAATATATTGAAAAAGATGCCGCTCTGGAAAGAAGATTCCAACCTATCTACGTTGCAGAGCCAACCATTGAAGACACTATCGCCATACTTCGCGGCATTAAGGAAAAATACGAAGTTCACCACGGCGTTAGAATTACTGACGATGCTCTAATTGCGGCTGCAAAATTATCAAGTCGTTATATCAGTGATCGCTTTTTGCCGGATAAGGCTGTGGACTTGATGGACGAAGCCACTTCCGCTCTAAGGATGGAGATTGATTCCATGCCGGAAGATTTAGATAAATTAAAAAGAGAAATTAAAAGGCTGGAAATTGAGAAAGCTGGTATTTTACGTGATGGAAACAATAAATCAAATCCCAAACTTTTTGGCTTGAACAAAAAATTAGAACAGCTCAAAGAAGAAGCTAATCAAATAGAACTGCACTGGAAAAATGAAAAAGATATAATTACGCAAATAAGCAACACCAAAAAAGAAATAGACAAAACCAAAGCTGAAGCGGAGATTATAGAAAGAAAGGGTGACGACTTGACACGAGTGGCCGAAATTAAATATTCCATTATTCCAAAATTAGAAAAAGAGGTTAAAAATTTAGAACAAAGTCTAATTAAAATTCAAAACAAAGGGCAAAGAATCCTTAAGGAAGAAATTGACGAGGAGGATATTGCTAAGGTTGTTTCGCGTTGGACAGGTATTCCGGTTTCAAAAATGCTACGTTCCGAAATCCAAAAACTAGCCCATGCCGAAGATGAACTAGAAAAAAGAGTCAAAGGACAAAATCTTGCCATCAAGTCGGTATCCAATGCTATTCGTCGTTCTCGCGCCGGCATTAGTGAGGAACAAAAACCCATTGGTTCTTTTTTGTTTGTTGGTCCCACTGGCGTAGGAAAAACCGAACTGGCAAAAGCCTTATCGGAATTCATGTTTAATGACGAAGACGCCATGATTCGCTTGGACATGAGCGAATACATGGAAAAACATTCTGTTGCCAAAATTATTGGGTCGCCTCCGGGGTATATTGGACACGATGAAGGCGGACAATTGACCGATAAGGTAAGACGCAGGCCGTACAGCGTGATTCTTTTTGATGAAATTGAAAAAGCACACCCAGAGGTATTTAATATCCTGCTTCAAATATTAGACGACGGTCGCCTGACGGATTCCAAGGGAAGAATTGTTAATTTCAAAAATACGATTATTGTCATGACCTCCAATCTTGGCAATGAAGTTATCAAACAATACTCTATCGGATTCTCAGATGATGGTGACGAGATAAAAGCAGCCAAATTAAGAGATGAAGAAATGAAAGAAAAAATCGATAAGATCTTAAAAGAAAATTTTAAATTAGAATTTTTAAATAGAATTGATGAAATCGTTATATTTAAAAGTTTAAACAAAGAGGCCTTATCAAAAATCGTTGAAATGGAATTGGCTAAAGTTGAAAAAAGACTTAAGGATAAAAATATAAAATTAAAAATAGCCACAAAAATCAAAAAAATGCTATCAGAAAAAGGATTTGACCCAACATTTGGAGCTAGACCATTGAAACGGATTATTCAAAATATTATTTTAGATGAATTAGCTCTTGAAATCATCGAAGGAAAAATTAAAGAAGGCGATGTTGTAACGATTGACATCGGAGCGATGGATAGAGTTACTCTGATGGTGAAATAAAATCTACAAATACTATAAAAAAAGAAATCACTTAAAAGTGATTTCTTTTTTTATAGTATTTTAATACACTTATCTCCTAGAGGAAATCTTAATCGTATTTACTTTTTTTATAACTGGCAAGGAATAATTCCCGCTAGTATCTTTGGCAATTACAGCGTAGTAATAAACCTTAGTTGGATCAATATTGTAATCAACATAATATCCAGCTAGTCCAGTATAAACTGTTTCTCCGATTGCCAGAATATTAGTCGCTGTTCCAGACAAAGGATTAACTGATTTAACCACTATAACACTTTCCAAATCACTGGCTGTGGGATTTTTCCACTTTAATGTGATTTTAGAAGCATCCCTGGAAACTGAAAATCTTGATGGCTGTGATGGTGCTGCGGTGTCCAAAGATACCACATTTTCAATTTTAAAATTTATCAAATAGTCGCTAGGAGTTACATTGCCGGCAGCATCAGAACATTTTACATAAAATCGATACTCTTGACCTGCTAACAAATTAGCAACCCGGGCAATGTGTTTATTGTTTACATCTTGATTTAAAATATTTGTCATATTTTGATAAAGAACATTAATATTTTCTGAGTATTTGCAAATCGCTTCTTCGTTTGTATTCACAGAAATATCTACATAGCTAGTTTCACTATGCAATGATCCAGTTGGAAGACTGTTGCTCACCACCGGTGCGGCAACATCGGGTGTATACACATTCACAATCGCATCGCCAGAAGTTTGTCCACTTGAAAAAGTATAATCTGTTTGTACAACATCAAAAACAGTAAAACGAACGACTGACACCCCATCACCAAGAGCTGTGAAATTTAAAGTAGTTAATTCCCCATTTCCATTAATGGGCGCCATCATGGCTGAAAGTGAAACTAGTACACTATTTTTATCTCCAGATGGATAAACATTATTAATCATTAGTGCTGGCTTCATAATTGCTCCATCGGTGGCACTATTAAATTTTAAAATACTAGGATCATATTCAACCATGAGATCAATTGTGTCAACATTATAAAAATCTCTGGCATTAACCATGAGATTAAAATTCGCTCCCTTTTCAATGTTTAAGCTTGTTTGAGAAAAATCAACCGCATTAGCTCTGACCTGACCAGCAAGCACAAAGCTCAAGATAACTAAAAATAAAGTTAAAATATTTTTTTTCTTCATGTTTATAATTTAATTTATAAAAATGAAGGGGCTAAAAATATGTTTACTATTTTTTAATAAACATATTACTATATATTATTTTTAAAATTTTGTCAATTGCCATGGAAATTAATTTCAACTTTTTGGCTAATATTAAATTTAAAAAAATAAATACTTTTTAAGGCCTACCATTGCTATATTTAAAATATTTTGATAAAATATTAATATAAAGCAATCAACAAAATTGGTTTATTTTTGTTTTGTTTTTATTAAAATAGTTATACTAAATATTTAAATTTTATGCCCAAAGAAGAAAAAAAAGACACCAAAAACAGCCAGGAGTATGGCGCTAGTGCAATTACCGTATTAGAAGGCCTTGATCCGGTCAGAAAAAGACCAGGAATGTATATTGGTTCAACCTCCACTACCGGTTTACATCATTTAATTTGGGAAGTTGTTGATAATGGCTTTGATGAAGCCATGGCTGGTCACGCAACAGAAATAATAATTACACTTCTTGATGATGGCATGTGCCAAGTTGAAGATAATGGTCGCGGTATTCCGGTTGACATTCATCCTGTTACCAAAGTATCGGCCCTTGAAACAGTAATGACAAAATTACACGCTGGCGGAAAATTCGGCGAGGGCGGAGGTTACAAAGTTTCCGGCGGTCTTCATGGCGTCGGTGTTTCAGTGGTTAATGCTTTAAGTACCTATGTTAAAGCTGAAGTTCATAAACATGGTAAAATATGGATTCAAGAATACAGCATAGGCAAACCAAAAGCCAAAGTAAAATCAATTGGTAATACCAATAAAAACGGAACGATTATAACCTTTCAACCAGACGCGACTATTTTTTCAGAAACTATTTTTAATTGGGGAAAAATACTAGATCACCTCAGACAACAAACCTATCTCTCAAAAGGAGTAACTGTTAAACTTTTTGATAAAAGATCTGATCATAAAAATAAATCATACACTTTTTATTTTGAAGGCGGAATCAAATCCTATGTTAAAGTTTTAAACAAAAATAAAACCGTAAAAAATGATACGGTTTTCTATGTTGACAAAGAAATAGAAGATTCCAGGGTTGAAATTGCACTGCAATACAATGATGAATACAATGAAACCGTTCTTCCTTTTGCTAATAATATTTATAATCCTGAAGGCGGATCACATTTGGCTGGATTTAGGTCTGCGTTAACCAGAACACTGAATACTTACGCACGTAATCAGAAACTGTTAAAAGAAAAAGAGGAAAATCTAACCGGCGATGATGTTCGTGAAGGATTAACATCCATCATTAGCGTTAAGCTGACTGAACCGCAATTTGAAGGCCAAACCAAGGGAAAATTGGGAAACGCTGAAATGAAGGGCTATGTTGAGCAAATTTTTGGCGAATCTTTTATGACATTCTTGGAAGAGCACCCTAAGGAAGCTGAAGCCATCATTGGCAAATGCATTCTGTCATCCCGAGCAAGATTAGCCGCTAAGACAGCACGAGCTACTATTTTAAGAAAAGGGGCGCTGGAGGGAATGACTTTACCTGGAAAACTTTCTGATTGCTCATCAAGAAAACCAGAAGAATGCGAATTGTATATCGTGGAGGGTGATTCCGCTGGGGGTTCAGCCAAACAGGGGCGCGATAGAAAATTTCAAGCCATACTCCCCCTTCGTGGAAAAATTTTAAATGTCGAACGCGCTCGTCTCGACAAAATGCTAGCCAACAATGAAATCAAAAACTTGGTAATTGCTTTAGGGACCAACATTGACGATCAATTTGATTTAGAAAAATTAAGATATCACAGAGTTATCATCATGACAGATGCCGATGTTGACGGAGCTCACATTCGCACCTTACTGCTCACTCTTTTTTACAGACATTTTACTCCGTTAGTAACAAGTGGTCATCTTTATGTGGCGCAACCTCCACTATATCAAATAAAAAAGGGAACCAAAGTTGAATACGCTTATTCTGACAGGGAAAAAGAAAGAATAATAAAGGAAATGGGTGGTGGAAATATAGAAGAAGTTGAAGAACAAGAAGAATCATTAGAAAATGAAACAAAAGAAGAAGTTGCTACAAAAAATCCTACCAAGATTTCCATTCAAAGATACAAAGGTTTGGGAGAAATGAATCCGGAACAACTTTGGGAAACAACCATGAACCCGGAAAAAAGAACCATGGCGCAAGTTACGGTTGATGATGCGGCTCACGCTGATTCAATATTCGACATGTTGATGGGCGGCGATGTTGCTCCAAGAAAAAAATTCATTCAAACCCACGCTCGCAAAGTACAAAATCTCGATATCTAAAAAAATCATACAAAATAAAAATCCAGAATAAATTCTGGATTTTTATTTTACCGTGAAGCTCTATAATCAAACTAAATTTATTGTAGCAAATCCATTCGCTCCTTTAAATCCTGTTTTAAATCCTCTTTTGTTGAAAATTGTTACAACCGGATTATCTTTTCCAACAAAGTGAGCATAGATTTTTTTAATCCCCTTTTCTCTGGCAATCGTCAAAAGTTTGTCGGTTAATTTTCCTCCAATGCCTAGTCCTTGCCATTTATCCGACACAACAACTGAAAATTCAGCGCTATCTCCTAGTGCATCCATTATAATACGAGAAGCTCCTACTATTTTTTTCTTTTTGCCAAGTGTCATTTCTAATATCAATGTCATTTCCCTATCGTAATCAATGTGCGTATAACGCCTGATTAAATTATGGGTGATATTTTTTATTTTTTCAAAATAAATATGTTTTTGATTTTCAGATGATATCCCGCCAAACATTTCAATAAACATTTCCTCATCCTCCGGGGCTATCGGTCTCAATATTCCACTTTTCCCTCTTTTTAATTTTTCTGTAAAAATATATTCCTTGGGATACGGAGAAATTACCATGTGCGAATAGTTGTTATTTTTCTCTTGAAATGCTTTTTTATCGATAACAACTTTGGCATCAAGTACTATTCCACCATGTTCGTCAATGGCAAAAGGATTGATATCAATTTCTTTAACACACGGAAAATCTGCTGTTAAATAAGCAAATTTATACAATAAAAATTGTATAGACTGAATGTCGACAGCTGGTAAATTACGATGCCCTTTGAGCAATTTATAAATTTTAGTTTTTTCAATAATTCTCATGGCTAAAGACATGTTAAGCGGAGGCAGACCAATTTCAAAATCCTTAAACACCTCGACCGCCACGCCGCCCATACCAAAAACAATCACTGGTCCAAAAATTGGATCATGCTTTGAGCCAATAATTAATTCGTATTTTTTATTAATCATGGGCGAAACCAAAACCCCTTCAATTCTGGCATCCGGATAATGACTTCTGGCGTTTTTCATAATCTCTCCAAACATTTCAGCCGCTTCTATCTTGGACTTAATATTCAATTTAACTCCATCGATATCAGTCTTGTGAAGAATATCCGGAGATAAAATTTTCATTACCACAGGAAAGCCAATTTTTTGTGCTGCTTTTTGAGCTTCGTCTCCGCTTTTTACTACTACGCTGTCAATCACTCGAATATCATAATTTGACAAGAATTTTTTAGCCTCAACTTCGTTTAAAGTGCTTCTCCCCTCGGTTATTGCCGACTTAATAATTGCTTTATTTTCAGCCGTTCTTGGATTAAAAATATGAGGTATGGAAGCTGGTTTTTCGTATAGCAGTTCTATTTTTTGGGTATAATGCCAAACATGGATAAAAGACGAAATAGCATCCTCTGGCGATCGATAGGTCGGAATGTTTCCTCTTTCTAAAGTTCTTCTCCCTTCGGTTACTGAATTGCCACCCATCCAACTAGCAATAATGGTTTTTTTGTATTTTTTTGATAAGGCTGTAATTTTTTCAGCAACTTCAGTTGGGTTCGTCATTTTTTGAGGTGTCAGTATAACCAAAACAGCATCAACATTTTTATCTTTAAGACACAACTCTGTAGCTGCTGAAAATTTCAAAGCATCAGCATCTCCCAAAATATCAACTGGATTATTTTTACTCCAAGAAGGTGGTAAAATTTTATTTAATTTGTTAATGGTTGTCTTTTCCAAAGAAGCAATTCTTCCGCCAGAATGAACCAAGGCATCAGTAGCAATAACACCTGGACCGCCAGCGTTTGTCACCACCGCCAATCGATTATTAAGAGGCTTAGGTTGCATTGCTAAAAGTTTGGCGACATGAAAAAGTCCAACGGCAGTATCAACACGAATCACACCAGCACGATTGAATGCCGCGCTAAAAACCTTGTCATTGCCCGCAATACTTCCGGTGTGCGACTTAGTGGCTTTGGCGCCCTCTTCTGTTCTTCCGGATTTTAAAACAACGATCGGTTTATTGAAGGAAAAAGCGCGAGCAGCGCTGATGAATTTTTTGGCATCTTTAAGCGTCTCCATGTAAATCAAAATACTGGTTGTATTTTCATCTTTTCCAAAATAATCTATTAAATCATGGAAACTAATATCTGTCATTTCTCCGATTGAAACAAAATAGCTAAAACCAACATTATTTTTATTGGCCCAATCCAATATTGATGTGCACAGAGCCCCGCTTTGAGAAATAAAAGCAATACAACCAGAATGCAACGCTCCGCCGGAAAAACTCGCATTAAGACCAATACTGGGACGTATAAAACCCAAACAATTTGGTCCTAAGATTCTCATCCCATATTCTTTGGCGGTTTTTTTAATAGCCAAGCTCACAGACTCTCCGTGCTTTCCTGTTTCAGAAAATCCAGAAGAAATAATCACAACTCCTCCAACCTTAGCCTTGCCACATTCTTGGACTATGGCATGAACCGTATTGGCTGGCGTAGCAATAATTACTAAATCAATTTTTTCATCAATATCCAGAATTGTTTTATAAGCTTTTACTCCCTGAATTTTTTCTTCTTTGATATTAACCGGATAAACATTCCCCTTGTAGGTGCTTTGTATTATATTTTCAAATATGGCATATCCTACGCTGGCATCATTATTGCTCGCGCCAATAACTGCAATATTTTTAGGATTAAACATTCGATCTAGACTCATAGAAATAAAACATTAAGATTTTAACTTTCAAAATCAAAATGTTGATAAATTCAAACTAAAGTAATTTTAACACAAAATACAAACAAAAACAAAAAAATAAAAAAGCGCTTCGGTTATTCCGAAACGCTTTGATTGAATTTTTAATTACAAGACTCGCCAAGACCAGCCTGGCAGCCCTTCCAAGAGCTCACTATGCTCTTGAGATAATCTGGCCCTCCTTTTGCGCTGCGTACTGATCCACATACCAAGTCGTACTCCTTCACCATTGATATATTTCTGCGGTACTCGCGCATGACCATGTTCTTGGACATATTTCTGAAGGACATGAAAATTTTTCTGCCAACTATCCTCAAGAGGATTCCAGGACCAGCCTGGCAAACTCTCCAAAAGCTGAACGCGTTCTTGGGGCAATAGATTTTTCTTCTTGCGCCACATACGAACCCATAGACCCAGTTTGATTTTATCTTGGGTGACATAATCTTGCGGCACACGCGCGTGACCATACTCCTGAACATAATTTTGAAGAATTTGAAATTTTTTTTGCCAATTAAATTCATACGGATCCCAAGACCAATCGGGTAACTCCTCTAAAAGCTTAATTCGCTTTAATGAAAGTTGTTTTTTTCTTTTATTGGTGCGCTGTCTGGCAACCCACCAACCCAGCCTAAATCCATCTTTGGTAACATGGCTATGCAATACTTTTGCATTACCACATTCCCGAACATGGTCTTGAAAAACTTTAAAGCACGCATTCCAGGATAATAATCGCTCAGAAATAGCCTCAAAGAATTCAACGACCTTTGTGGTTTCATCGATAATCTGTAAATCAAAAATTACTTCGGGTAATCCCAAGCGTTTACGTTTTGCATTATGCGTTTCTTCGGCATTTGTAAAATCCCTATAAAAATCTCCCACGCAAATACTTTGAAAATTGCCAACAAAATCAAATATAATTGGTTTATGCTGGACATTAACATCAATACATCGACCAATCTGCTGATAAAAAATAATCGGACTAATTGTGGTCCGCAAAAGCATGACTGCACCCACGCCAGAAATATGCAGCCCCTCGTTAAGCATGTTAATAGCAAACAAAAAATGAAAATCGTTTCCACTGTCAGCTTTACGAAATCGACACAACACCTCTTTATTCTTCCGATCTGTCATCTTGGAAGATACTTTATAAATATTAATCTTTTCGTCAAAAGCTGTCGCAAACCATTCAATTATCATTTTTCGCATTTTTTGCAAATGTTCTTCTCCTGAACAAAAAATAATAATTTTACGAATGGTGGTTGAGCCAAGCTGCTCTTGAATAATTTTAGAAATACTAAAATCCTTTTTCCATCGATTCTGAAAATTATCAATCTCTGCTTGAATGACATTTTTTCGCTCTTGACTTAAATTGCTTTTTTGAAGCAATTCCTGCAAATTGCCGTGTTCTTCTTCCAGGGTATAAAGCGCGGTTACAATAGTGGGCGCTGGTAGAATTTTTTTAGCAATTGCCTCTGACAAAGAAAGATTGGCTGCTAAATTATTACCAAACAATTCATCACCCATATCTCGTTCGTTATCCAAATACCGGATCGGCGTAGCTGAGGTGCCAAGCTTTTTAGCCTGAGGATTATACTTAAGTAATCGCTCTACTCCTCTGCCCCATTCCTTGGCGCCACAGCGATGAAACTCATCCAGATTAATAAAATCCGGTTGCAGATCTTTGATTTCCTGATCTGACATACGTTCCAATTTGGCATAAGTTAAATATTTGGTGTTACCATCAGCCCAATGCACGATTTTACGCTGTTGATCAAGAATGTAGCGTGATGGCGAAACTATAAGCTTTTTGCATGAAAGCATGGTAGCCATAATTTTAGCAATTAAATAACTTTTTCCAGTGCCCGTTGCCTGAACTATTGCTACTTTATCGTCATTTTGCCAAATATTCATCGCTTTTTGATAAGCAATGGCATTGTGAGCAAAAAGCTCAACATTAGGAACAGCACAACAAGCCTTGCTATAACTTTTAACAAGTTCCGCAACCTCTGACCAATCCGACAACGCCACATTAAATTCTTGCAGATCAAAAGCCTGAGTCCTAAAACCAACACAATTATACAATTTGAATTGTTGACAATTAAGTTCAGAGGCCACACTCTCAAAAGCAAGCAATTCATTTACCACTTCATCTTTGGTCAGCTTTTTTCTGGACAGTCGCGCGCGAATAATAAAAACGACTTGCTCTGGATTTTTTTTATCTACTAAGGTTAAATATTCTCCTACCTGATTTGTCAGCCAACCATTACCACGATACATTTCTCCCAAAAATTCCAAAAATACCAAAATGTCATTAATCAAAAGAAGACTTGCGATGCGATCAAAATCATTTTTTCTTGCCAAATCACACAAATCTTTTGTTACGAGTGACAAAAAATTTTTTTTCATGCCTTCCTCCTTTTATTGTATCAATTAATTTAATTGTTAAATAACAAAATTATAATTATTATTTTTTGAAAAAAACAATAATTAGTTAATCAACTTTACTATATTATCATCAAAATGTCAATAATTTTAGCAAAAAAATTGTTGACTGTGGGCAAGTTGACAAAATGAATATTTTGCTGTAATATTAAATTATAAATTAACAACTGCCCGAAGAAGGCGGTTTTTAGTTACAAATATTTACTAATTTTAGCTAATAAATTTACTATTTTGCAAAAAATTATATGAACAAAATTGTTGAATACTTAAAAGGATCTTATCAGGAAATGAAAAAGGTTACCTGGCCAACAAAAAAAGAGGCCCAAAATTACACTGTTTTAGTAATTGGAATTAGTATAGCTGTTGCTGTTTTTTTGGGCGCTGTAGACTATATTTTTTCAGAATTTTTTAAAATTTTATTAAAATAATATTTTTTGTAAGCTAGTAAGCATATTTTTCGATCACAATTATTAAGATAACAATTGATAATCGAGAAATACAAATTTAAAATGGCAAAACAAACCCTTAATCAAGGACGAAGATGGTATGTCCTTCACACTTATTCCGGATATGAAGAAAATGTGGCCCAAAATCTGAAGCAAAGAATAGAATCTTTGGACATGGAAGATAAAATTTTTGACATCTTAATTCCAACTGAAAAAAAAATAAAAATAAAAAATGGAAAACGAACAGTGCTTGAAGAAAAAATATTTCCTGGGTATGTCATGGTTGAAATGATTGTAACTGACGAGTCATGGTATGTGGTAAGAAACACCCCCAATGTAACAGGCTTTATTGGAGCGGGAACAGTTCCAACACCTATCAGCGAAAAAGAAATAAAAGACTTGAAGAAGAGAATGGGTGTGGAAGAACCTAAATTCAAAATAGACATTTCAATTGGCTCACCGGTAAAAATTATCGATGGACCTTTTAAAAATTTGGAAGGAAAAATAACCAATATTGATGAAGCCAAAGGAAAGGTAAAAGTATCAGTTTCAATGTTTGGCAGAGAAACACCGGTAGAACTAGATTTTCTACAAATAAAAAAAATATAATTATAAATCTCGTTCCGCTTAGGAAGCTTCTCGAGAAATATTAAAAATATGGCAAAAAAAATTAAAACAGTTATAAAATTACAAATAAACGCCGGACAAGCAAACCCAGCACCTCCGGTTGGTCCAGCCTTGGGACAACATGGATTAAACATTCAAGAATTTTGTACATCTTTCAATGAAAAAACCAGAGACAAAATGGGAGATGTTATTCCAGTTGAAATTACAGTTTATGATGACAGAACTTTTTCTTTTATCATGAAAACCCCTCCTGCTTCAGCATTAATAAAAAAAATGCTCAAGCTAAAAAAGGGATCAAGCAATGCTTTATCGCAAAAAGTTGCCAAATTAACACAAGCGCAACTAAGAGAAATTGCTGAAACAAAATTACCTGATTTAAACACCAAAAATGTTGACCAAGCAATGAAAATAATTGCCGGATCAGCCAGACAGATGGGGGTAGAGATCGAATAAACTATTATTATAAATTAATTTGTGGAAGATTATGTTAAATGCACCACGCTTCATGTTTGGTGATTTAATCTTTAATCGTTTTACCACGAAAAACTATGTCAGAAAAAATGATTTACGACAAATTTAAGGCATACTCAATTGATGAGGCTCTAAATCTTGTCAAACAAATTTCAAAGGAAAAATTTGATGCCTCAATAGAGGTTCACATGAAATTGGGAATCGATCCAAGAAAAGGAGACCAACAAGTCAGAACCGCTGTTTCACTTCCACACGGTATTGGCAAAACAGTAAAAGTAGCCGCCTTTGTTTCTCCGGAAAAAATTGATGCTTGTAAAAAAGCTGGTGCAGATTATGCTGGCGGAGAAGAGTTGATCGAAGAAATTAAAAAAACAGAAAAAACAGATTTTCAAGTTGCAGTAGCAGAACCAGCCATGATGAGACATATGTCACAAATTGCGAAAATTTTAGGAACTCGAGGACTGATGCCCTCCCCTAAAAACGAAACTGTGACCCCTAACCCAGCTAAAGCGGTTGAAGAGTTAAAAAAGGGAAAAATTAGTTTCAAAAATGATGACACTTCCAATATTCATGTAACCATCGGAAAAGTATCATTTGATGTTATTAAACTTCGTGAAAATTTTAATACCTTTTTAGATACTGTAAAAAAAGTAAAGCCCTCAACCTCTAAGGGAACTTATATTAAAAATGTATCTATCAGTTCGTCAATGGGTCCTGGCATTAAGGTTGTACTGTAATCTTAATTAAAAAATAAACCATAAAAAATCCGCCATTGGCGGATTTTTTTTATCCACAAATCAAATTTGCTTTAAAGTAATATAATTGCTAAAATATAATAGCACTGAAGGGGGTGCTATTTTTATTTA
>Ga0233425_10004665_pt1 | contig 22687 bp, 13 predicted proteins | sample Watercolumn_Towu_2_FD_181712 | JGI IMG/M metagenome (GOLD analysis project Ga0233425, IMG submission 181712) | Freshwater microbial communities from Lake Towuti, South Sulawesi, Indonesia - Watercolumn_Towuti2014_140_MG | ecosystem: Environmental > Aquatic > Freshwater > Lake | place... | reverse complement strand
ACTCGGTTTTGAAACTCCCGCGCAAATTCTCAGCCGTCGCCTGCCACGCGCCCCTTGATCGTTGCGTACCTCCCCCGTCGGCCCTCGCATGCAACACATCACGGGTAGCGGAATATGGGACTAGTGCCTGGCCACCGTCTTGCGAGTCTGCTGCGCGTGTCTGTCCATTCAATCCGGACGCGGCGAGCACAAGCACGAGCAGCGCGTCCATCGACCGTCTCGTCGTGTGGATCATGATTCATTCTCCGCTACCCGCCTGGGCGACTATGGGTTTGGCGGCGGGGCTTGCTCGGCAGCCGGCAGTTGTTCGACCGGCGCTTTGACGGCCGGCTCGGCGACAGTCGGTGCCGGAGGGGGCGCCGTGGCCGTCGCACCGTCGACCGCCGCAGGCGGCGGAATCTGGAAGCCGGGCGGAATCAAGACGCCATCAATCACGTGGATCACCCCGTTCGTGCACTTCACGTCCGACTTGACGACTTGTGCATCGTTGACCAACACGCGGTCGCCCTGCTGCTGGAATGTGATTTCCGGCCCCAGCACGGTAGGCGTCTTGCCTTGTGACAGGGCATCTGCCGCAAGCAATCCGACGGCCAGCGCGTGATACCGCAGCACTTCGCGCAGCGAATCGGGCGATGCCAGCAAGCTCTTCAACGCCGCTGGGTCCAATTTCTCGAAAGCCGCGTCCGTGGGCGCCAGAACGGTGATCGGGCCAGGATTGTTCAATTCGGGCAACAGTTCCGCCGCTTCGGCCGCCTTCAACAGCGTACTGAATCGGCCCTCGGCTTCGAGGGTGCTGCGGATATCCCTTGCCGCGGCAGACGGTAGCGGGGGCGGAGTTGAAGCAGGTTCGGTCGCCGGGGTAGTCTCCGCTGGCGGCGCCGCCGCAACGGCCGGTTCCCTTTGGGCACGAGGTGTTTCGAGGACACTCGGCGCGGCCTCCGCAAGAGCGGGTTTCTGGACAGCCGTCTTGCGCGACTCGACCACCTTCGACCGCTTCGCTACGCCACAGCATGGGTGGCTGTAGTAGACGTACCCGGCCGGCACGTATCGGCAATACCCGTACTGGTACACCGCGGGCGGCGGCGCGCAGTACGTCCGGACCTGGTATCCGGGCACGCGATACACGGGACCGAAATGAGAGTAATAGCGCAAACACTGTGCGTTGGCAGGCTGGCCCAGGATCGCACAGGTCGCAAAACACGACAGCAATACACATATCCTAGACATAACCCCTCCCCCCTGGTTCAAGGTAACTCCCCTCTGACGTCTTTACGGCAAACACCCTTCGCGCCAAATGGCGCGGATGTATTTCAATCGCCGCTCGATGGTCCGCTCGGCACAGCCAAGCCGCTCGGCGATTTCCTGGTTGCTGTAGCCCTCCATCTTAGCTACCGCGATGGTCCTCAGATCTTCTTCCGGCAATCGATCCAGAAGCCGTTTGACCTCGTCCGCCACCAACGCCGCAAAATCGGCGGTCATTTCCTCGCGGGCGACGGCGTTCAGCCCCTGCCGCAGAGACGTCCCGCTGCCGGTGAAGTATGACTCGCCCCGCACGTTCGCATCGCCCATCGCGGTCTGCGCACGGCGCACCAGATCGACCGCTTTGTAATGGGTAATACGACAAAGCAGCCGCCAGAGACTCTCTCGATCCGTGACGTGTGGAAAACGCCCCCGATCGGCGGCTCGGCAGAAGCTGTCCAGGGCGCTCAGCGCGACGTCTTCCTCGTCTTCCAGACGCCGGGGCACGCCGGCCAGTCTTTTCCGGGCCAGACGTACCAGCAGTGGGAAATACCGCTCCCAGAGACAACGCGCTGCTTCGCTGTCCCCGCGTTTGACTTCTGCCAGCCAAATCGAGATCGAGTTGCCGCCAGTCATGGATCGACATTCGCTCCCCGGGACGCGTCCCACCTCAACAGACTACCGCTGCCGGGCGGCCATCTCAACAGATTAACTCAACTCATTTACCGAAATCGCTACCCGCGACCCGCCAGTTCGGGCCGAAAAAAGGCGATTCAAGCCAATTCGGCGGCTCACCGCGATCGATCACGGTAACTCTCCCGAGGCTCAGTTATCTGCCCTGCTTTGTGGAGGTGTTCCCATGCGCCGGCGATCCACTTTCCGTCTCAGTTGGAGGATCTTGTTGCGGGTCACATTCTGTCTCGCGGCGTTGACGAGCAACGTCCGCGCCCAGACACAAATCACGGTCCATGCCGCTCGGGCAAAGCCTTTCGGGGTGGGGCGCGTGCAGGTCAACGGCCCGGCCGGCACGCTACGCTGGAGACCCGATGAACTGCTGCAGATCTACGAACGTAGCCGGAGGACGTTTTACCCGGCGTTCGTCTTTTCTCCGGCCGGTGACGGGTCCCCAACCGGCGACGGTGCGGAGCGGCTGACTGCGTATTTCCTGTTCCAGGGCGAAGGACCCTTGGAAGTGACGCTCGCCTTGCCGAACGAGTCCTGGTCGCCCGCCGAAGTGATCCGCGTGATCGACGACCCGCAGCTGCACAAGCAGTTGCAGCACGAGTGGTGGGCGGCTTACACCAGCGACCAGCCGGGACTGCGCGGCACGCATCGTTTGTTGCGTGACTACCTGGTCGAAATGCTGGCCCGGCGCTTGGATCTGCCGGTAACTGCCGCCTTCTTCCAGCGGCACGAGGCCAGCAAGACGGCCGATCTGAAAAAGCAGTTCGAGCACGCTGTGGGCATGCTGTTCGGCATCGATTCGGTGCTGCTTGCCATGCAGGACGAAACGATGCTTCACGACTTTCCAAACGAAGAGTCGGCAACGCGACCTTTGCCGACACCCGTCCGCATGCGCAGCCCGGCGCTTCCTCCTTCCCCGCGCTACGTGCCCGTGGAAAGCATTGCGTTCAACGTGCCCCAGGAGTGCTTCTACGTGCGTTGCGTCAACCTGGCAAACCACCGGTGGCTGCGAGATTTTCTCTGTAGGTGGGGCGGCAGCTTGCGGGAGATTGTCACGACATCGTCGCTCGATTACCAGATTCGCGAGCGTTTGGAAACCCAGTTGGGTCTCGGACTAACCGCGTCCGAGCAGTTGTCGCTCGAGCAGGCCATCTCCGACGTCGCTCTGATCGGTTGCGATACTCTGTTTCGTGACGGGGCCGCCATCGGTGTCATCCTGGAGGCCAAGGACACCATGCAGGTGGCTGCCGTCGTGGAACGGCAGCGCGAGAAAACGCGCCGCGCTCACGCCACTGCGCGGCGCCAGACCGTCTCGGTGGACGGCCAGGTGGTTTCGTTGGTCTCCACGCCGGACAACCGGCTGCGCTCGTTTTACGCCGTGCAAGGCAAGTACCATCTGGTGTCCAACTCATATTACATCGTGGCGCGGTTTCTTGCCTGCCGCGCCGAGCGGACGAGCCTGGGTGAACTGTCTGAGTTTCGCTACGCCCGCGGCAAGGTCACGCCACAGGGCGGACAGGCCGCGTTCATTTATCTGTCGGACCCGTTCTTTCGGCAGCTGGTCAGTCCGCACTACCGTATCGAAATGACCCGCCGCCGTCGCGCGGCCGACGACTTGCGACAACTGGAAATGGCTCGCATCGTCGCACGGAGTGAAGGACGACCGGTTGGGGACGTAGCGGATTTGGCCGCCGAGGGATTCCTGCCGGACCGTTTTGACCGCCGCGCGGACGGAGGCCGGGCTATCCTGGACCGGGACACCGTGCGGGACTCACTGCGCGGGCGGTTGGGCTGCTTTGTGCCGGTAATGGACGTGCAATTGGCGGCGGCCACGGTTCGTGAAGTTTCGGCCTACCGGAGCTTCGCTCAAAAGTACTTGCAGGAATGGCGGGCGGTCGATCCGGTGATCGTATCCATCGAGTCGCGGAATAGTGCGGCGAGGGACTACGAGACCGTGAATATCGAGATCCTCATGACCCCCTACGCGCGCACACGGTACGCCGTCCTGGGCAGGCACTTGGCGAGTGCGTCGGCCACGCGATTGACGCCGCCGCGCGACGAATTGCTCGGGCTGGATGCCCTCCTGAGGGACGCTGGCGGGCGCAGTTACCACGTGCGGTTGGGCCTGTTGGATGATCCCGTGCCTTTTCGGATCGCCCAGGGTGTGGTGGAGCCGCTGGGAGGATTCGAGCACAGCACGCTGGCCGCACGGAATACCTACGCACTGTTCACTCCGCCAGGAGATGAGGGGATTGCCTTGCTGAACGAATTTGCCCGCACCGTCAGCTCCCAGGAACTGGGCGTTCCCAGCCGACGCTTCACGGCGACCCGGACCATGCATCGTGCTTCCGGCACCGACCTGTTGGGTTGGCTCGGCTACGCTATCCTGGACGGGATCACTGGGGCGTTGCTCGACACGGCGTACAACCGCGTTGTACAACACGAAGACCGCTGGACGGTCATCGGCCGGCGAACGGAAATTCGCCAGCGAGCAGTATCGGAGATGACGCTGGCCGGAGCCAACTCGACGGCCCAAGTGCGGTTGCGGATGGCCGACGCCAATCATGCCGCGGCCGCGCCGTACATGCAGGCCTACACCTACATGCAAACTCGCCGAGCGTCGGCGGCCAACGTGCAATTGATCCACTTCGCGGCGCAGCAGATCCCCGGCGAGATGGCGGCGGCACGAGAAACCGTCGAGAAGATGCTCGGCGCGCACCTGGTCTGTCCCCTGGGGGGCAATTATCGTTTGGCGGAAGGGCCGGGTGGCAGGCAACTGTGGACCGGCACCGCTTGGCCGCGGGCGAGCTATTACGACGAGACCCGCTGCCCCTCGGAGTACCACTTCGCGTTCCTCGACTGGCTGCGCGGCTTGGACGCCGAGTTGAGCCTGAGCGGCGACACGCTGACCGCCAAGATCGAGCTGCGCGTCAACAACCGTTCAGCGGCTAAATGACGGAGGCAAGGAGTGAGCATTGGACGATGGCAAAGGGGGCGCAGTTGCGTCTCCTAACTGTCTCCTCTTTCGCGGAAAATTCGACAGAACAGGGGGCGAAGTAGTCTGGTGCAGCCGTTTCGAGAAACTGCACGCGTCGCGGCCCGTTCATCAGTCGAGATTATCCGCCGTTCCAACGCTCCATTCGGACAGGGCTCACGTTTCGGTCGCGAGCGCCTCGGTGTCAGGACCTAGGGCAGGCATTTCGTCACGGTGCGGCAATTCCGGGACACCGCGAAGTTGACTCGGATTTACGTGTGTCACCGTGGCCGATCTTCGTTGCGTCGCCCGGTCTCAAGTGAAAATCGTACTCCGAGCCGCTTCCGAGATCGCCTTGATCGCCGGATGTTTCAGTGCCGACTGACCTCCGCCTTGCTCCAACCGCGCATGGCCCGCAGTTGCAGGATGGCCGCGCACTCCATATCCTTGGCGCTAACCGTCCGAGTCGCGATTCTTCGCGCGGGACGAACAGCGACCTGCGCCAGAAGCGGACGACGGCTCGGAAGAGTGCGCTCATCAATAAGTTACCGACTTTCCGTCCGTCGCTCGACTCTCCGAGTCGAGCCATCACGGCTCGGAGAGCCGTGCGACGATGTTCGATGCGGGAACTTGTTCCTGAGCGCGTCGGAAGCACCGGACGTGAATTGAGTGGTCCGTCTGCATTGCCACCGTTGATTAGCTCGACGTTCGTTGTTCTGTTCCTTGTGTGGCTGCCGAAATGCCTGGTGTTGTTGTCGCTTGCGCTGGCTGTTCTACAGTTTGCAGCCGAGATCAGATCGCGTCTCCCGATTCGAGGTAATTCCACTTGATCCCCATCCGAGAAAGACCTCGGCAGCCAATGCGGCTTGGGAACGACGATACCTAAACGCACGCCACAAAAGCACGAAGCCAATATCTCCAAGATCGTCCGCTGGCTACCTGGCGGCCGGCGAATGGTTCGTTGTCTTGTTGCGTTCGGCAGCGTAAACTCGATGATGTGATTTGGGGCGAACGCGGCGAGCCGCTCAAGGGCCCTACGCGATGGTTGTTCCTCGGCCAGCGCCGGTCAGACCACGAGTTGTCTCGTTGGACACCCACGAGACACTCCTTCTGGAGGACTTGATCCACTCGATTGCAGCCAAGGTGAATTGCGGCGTGATTGAACTGGTGGGGGAGCGGCGAACCGGCAAGACCACGGCTCTTTCCCATCTGGCGTCGCTGGCGTTGAGCGATCGACTCAGGCTGCTGGACGATGCTCGGCCAATGGATGTGCGATTGAACGCCGCCAACCACTTGGTCGTCTACACGGCGCGTCATTCTCTGGGTCTAACCGACTTACGCTATGAGCTTGCACCTTGGTGTCGTGACGACTTGATCGAATATCTTCTGTCAACACACCCAGATCGCTGTGCATCCGTCATGGCACGAGCGACTGTTGACAACATTGCGGTCTTGCTGGAGGGCAAGCCGGAGCTGTACTGTATCGTCGCGGAGCAGATGGCAGCCAGTGAAGCCGTGCCCGACATACGGACGGCACTACGGCAGGGAATCGCCGCCAGAGCCGGGGACCGTCAGACGCTTGAGGATGCACGTTTCTACTCGGCGGCTGTCCTGCTCGGCGAACATTTGCTCGCTCAGGGCCGCGAGCGAGAGATGCGAGATCGCGGGGTGTGCAGCGAGCTGTTCGACCTTCTCGCCAATCGGTGGGTTCAGATTCTACTGGCAGCCGACCAGGTGGTGTCAGTCCTCAAAGAAAATGTCGAGTATCCGTTTTCCACTTCGCAACTACCGAGCGCACCTGTCGCAGAAGCGGCCCGACTTGCCACGGACGATCCGGAAGTGCTTGTTCGACTCCGGCAACTTGTGGACAGTGGCAAGACGCAATTCGTGCCGATGGCGGCAAGTGTTCTGCGCCTGGCAGATCCAGCGTGGCGTCCGAACCGGAACCGATGCACCCATCTGGCCGGAGCGTTGTTGTCCAAATCGCCCTGGCAGGGAATCGATCTGCATCGAGTGAATCTGAACCGTGTCGACCTCCGCTGTTCTGATCTGCGAGGGGCGAATTTGGAAAAGTCCCAATTGCAGAAGGCAAAGCTGCGCGAAAGCAATCTCGCCGGAGCGAGAATGGTGGGGGTACGGGCCCTTGATGCGGACTTCTGCAGTGCGAATTTGACTGGCGCTTTCCTGACGAACGGGCGGTTTTCCGGGGCCCGCTTCGTCCGCTCACTTCTGAACGAGGCTTCCGCTGCAAACGCGGACTTTCGACGTGCCAATCTCGAGTGCGCGTCCCTCTGCGCTGCAAACCTCACCCGCTGCGACTTTCGGGACGCGTCGCTCGAGTCCGCTGATCTCCGCAACTCGGACCTTCGGAATGCGAATCTGTCGGAACAGATCCTGCGTCAGGCATTGCTGAGAGGAGCGAATCTGGCCAGCAGCGACCTCTCGCGTTGCGATCTGGAGTTCGTTGAACTGCCGGGTGCATGTTTCCGGGACGCTGACCTCACCAATGCCTGGCTGACTGGCAGCGTCATCAGGGAGGCAGACTTCCGGAACGCGCAGCTCCGCTACGCCGGGTTGGCCGACATCGATTGGGAACGGGCAGATCTGCGGGGCGCCGACCTGCGCGGCTGCGCATTCCACCTGGGGTCTTCCCGCAGCGGCCTGGTTGGCAGCCCGTACCCGTGCCACGGCAGTCGTACGGGTTTCTACACCGACGACTATGGCGATCAGACCTACAAGGCCCCAGAGGAAATCCGCAAAGCCAATCTGTGTGGCGCGGACTTGCGCGGCGCCTTGATCGCGGACGTGGATTTCTATCTCGTCGACCTGCGCGGGGCGAAGTATGACCCGGAACAGGCGTTACATTTCCGCCGATGTGATGCCATACTCTCCGGCCGCGCAACGTGATTCGGTGGTTATCTCGTGACGAGCCACACAAGCCCTGAAGGCGCGTGGCCCGCATTACTGCGGCTGCGAATTCGCCTTGAACGGCCACAAGCCGGGCCCTTTGGCCGCATATTCCCCAGCGATCCCGACTCCTGCCGGACGCGACGTGGATGGTGAAGACTCGCGTTCCGTGCTTGCCAATAGCCCCAAAGCGCGGCCGGACGTTCCTCAGTGTGCACCAGACGCTCTCGAAGTGCCGCACTTGAATTCGGAGCCTTGATCGACAATTAGGTGCTTGGGTCGCACTTCCTCAGCGGATATAATGCCGTCCATCGCGGCCATGACCTCTTCCGAGGTGGGGCGACACTTGAGCACGGCACATCCCATCGAACGCCGCGAGAAGTGATCGATCACGTTCCGTATCCACCAGCATACAGGCCATCGCTGCCAGACTGTATTCGGACTCCAGTGCGTCCAGAAACCGACCGAAATCGGCACCGCGGCAAGGTCCACATCCCAGCTGTGGCCAGGATACTTCGCTACGATATGACACGGTTTGTCTCAGTGTCGTTGGGCCGGCCTTCCCGTGGAAATCCCTGGAACACGCCGCTGCGCGAGCCGTCCCCTACTGCGGGGCCACAATCCGGGCAGAATCCCCCCGTTTGCCGGCCTCAGGTCGGGGAATGTTGGACTATTGGTGCTTGCGGATCATTCCCAAGCTCTCAGCGTACCGATTTAGACTGCAATCGCGGTCCCACCGCTCGGCGCAAGAGATGTTGCTTTCGATGGAGATAAAACGAGAAATCCGCATCCGGCTGTCCCGTAAGGGTTTGCGGGTCGGTGAAGAGTTGGGGATCGGCCCGTGTATTCGGACAATGTCTGGTCCTGACGACCCACCGTCAACGCCGAAAAATGCGTCAATCCCCCGCCAACCCGTGAACGCTTGCTCTGTGCCTGCAGTCGTGAGCGCCCAAACGGCCACCAAAGAAAACTTACCGAGAACCCCTCATGGCGAAATGCAAAAGACTGGTTCTTGTCAATCCAAGTCCGCTACGGACGGGTCTGTCCTTCAGCCGCAGTTCGCGATTTTCCCCGTTGGGATTGGCCATCATCGCGTCGCTGACGCCTGAGACTTGGGAGGTGGAACTTGTCGACGAAAACTATGAGCCGTTTAACTATCGAGATGCCGATTTGGTCGGAATAACGGCATTCAGTTCCGCGGCCAAACGGGCCTACGAGATCGCCGCTGTCTATCGGGAGCAGCGGGTTCCCGTGGTGATGGGCGGTATCCACGCCTCGCTCTGCCCCGACGAGGCGTTGCAGTTTGTCGATGCCGTGGTCATCGGCGAGGTGGAATCGGTGTGGCACGACGTCCTGGAGGACGCCGCGTCGAAGAGACTGCGAACCGTGTATCGTGGCAGCGGAGATCGCCTCGATCATCTCCAGAACCCTCGACGGGAAATTCTCCATCCCCAGTACAAGCTCGCATCGATACAGACGTCACGGGGTTGTCCGATGGACTGCGACTTCTGTTCGGTCACCGAGTTCAACGGCCGACGATATCGCCGGAGGCCTCCGGCACAGGTGCTCAAGGAACTTGAGACCATTCCTCAGGAATTGCTGTTCTTCGTAGACGACAACATCGTCGGCTACGGACCGCACGATCGACAGCAGGCCTTGGAGCTGTTTCAGGGCATGGCAAACCGCGGCATGAACAAGCAATGGCTTTGCCAGGCATCGCTCAACATCGCGGATGATGAATTACTGCTGGAGTGGGCGTTCCGGGCGGGGTGCCGCATGATCTTCATGGGAATTGAGGCAGAAGACATGGAGGCCTTAGCCGGCGTCAATAAGCGGCTGAATCTCAGCCGCACCGTCTCCGCATACGCGGAGGCATTCGACCGAATACACAAGGCGGGCATTGCCGTCCTGGGAGCCTTCATCTTTGGCATGGATAGCGATACCCCGGAGAAGCTCTACCGCCGCACCGAGTACATCATCGACAGCGGTGTGGATGCCATGCAGGGCACGGTGCTGACGCCGTTGCCCGGAACTCGCTTGTTTCGCCAGATGCAAGAGGAAGATCGCCTGCTCCACACCAATTTTCCCGATGACTGGGACCGCTACAACATGACGGAGGTGGTTTTTCGGCCAAAGCAGATGGAAGTCAGCGAGTTGACCCAGGTGCTGCGGGATTGCGGAAGACGGATGTACGACATGCAGGTGTTGAAAGACAAGGCGAAGCGGACACTGAAGGATACAGGACGTTGGGACTCCATGGAATTCGCCTGGCAATCCAACTTGAGCTACCGAACGATCGCGATGGCGGAGAGCACGTTTGCTGGAACACTTGTCGGAGGAACTGCTCCGATGACGCCAGCCGTCGTGGGTCTTTCGGTCGGGGCATAAAAACGGCACCGCCAATTCAATCGCAAACGTTGGTTCAGGCCAGGATGACGGGCTTCACCCAGGTCTGGCCATCATCTTCGGACAAAGCCGACATCAGATCGTTCCGCCTTCGCGACAGGTCTCTCACATTGCCCTTCGCTTCTCGTCCTCTGCCGTCTTCGCGGCGCAACGGAGTTCGACAAACAGGACCTCCAGCGGTTGCAGCTCAGCGACGATCTCCTTGGGCAGGTGTTGGTTCTGCCACAGCGGCTTGAATGTCTCGCCGTCCGTCGAGCGATAGATCCGCGCGTCGTACGACTCCTCGGCGCGTGCGTTGCGAGTATCGAGGTTGATCTTCAGCGGCTGCCTCGCTTCGTCGATGTTCACGAACAAGTGGCCAATCCTGCCGTCCGGCGATTGCCAGGAACTCGTGAGAATGGCTGACGTCGGCACGTCTTCTCGTACCCATTTGTCACCCCTTTGCACGGGAATGCCGATCGCGACCTGCGGGACAACCAGCTCAAAGGGATGCAACATCGTACCGAGCATGAGGAAGTCCTTCGCCCGTGTCTTCAATAGCTGGCAGTGATTGCGGATCATCGCGATCTGGTCCGCGTGTGCATCGAACACATTCTGATGCGACGACCAGACGGACCCGCCGGGCGTGCGGCCGGCCACGAGATTAACGGCATGGCAACGGACGTTCCAGCGGTTGTTGTCCTTGCTCAGGCCGGCGCTGTCGCCGCCGTAGCCCACCGCATACTCGTGGTACAGGTACGAGAACAACGGAATGCCGGTCGCGCCGGGGTAGCCGCGATACCAGCGTTTCTCGTAATATTCGCGCACGTGAAACCCGTCGAGATGCGGGATCAACTGCTCGTGCGGCTCCTCGTGGAACAGGACGAAATCGGGCGAGCGGCGTTTGCCATGTTGGCGCAGGGCATCGAGCAACTCCCAAAAGGCGCGGCTCTGGTACAGGCCCACGCCCGGCGCGTGACCATGGTCGGTAGCGTAGCAAGCATCCCCGGCGCCGCCGGTTGTCTGGTCCATTTGCAGCACGTCGACGCCGAGCGCGTGTGCCTGGTCAAGCACGTCGCAGAAGAACGGTTCCGTCTGTGGAGCGCTTACGCAGAACTGGTACGAATGCCGCTTCCAGTCGCCGGCCGGGTTGGATTCGTCCAGCACGTACTCTTTCGGCTTGGCGCTGTTTTCGCCGATGACGTACGACGCCAAGTACTTCTGTGCCGCAGCAATCTCGCCACCGTCGCGGCCCTCATTCCAATAGGTGGAGTATAGGCCTGACAGAAAGAAGAACGGCCGAAATCCGTCTTGTCGGAGTTGCTGGATGACCGGTTTCGCCTGGTCGGCGTCGAATACCGGAAAATAGTCGCCGCCAGTCCAGCGCCGGTGGTTTTCCCAACCGGCCAGCATGGCAACGATGGGGCCATCGATCTTTGCACGGAACGTGCGGAGGTGATCGTGAAGCTTCGGATAATAGGAGCCGGTGTGGGTCCGCGTGCTGTCATACGTTCGCACCTCGCATACATGCACGTCTGGCCCGTCTTTCCACCACGTGGGAATATCTCGCCGCTCGGCCAGCGTCTTCGCACACCATGGCTGCTGCAAGGCCCACCGCTTGTATTGATCGGCCGTGTCACACCAACTGCCCTGCGTCACCCCGAGTGCCACGGGATACGGACTCTGCCACAGGCCGGCGCGAACGTTGCCTTCATCCGCCACCGCCGTGAATTCGTGCCAGCAGCGAAACCCTTCCTCCTGCTTCGACACACCGAGCGACATGGGATAGCCGGCCGTATCGCTGCCGGCCAGATACACACCCGCCGACCGATCCTGATAGGCAAGAAACTGCGCCGATGCGTTTCCTGGATACGTCAGCGTCACGCTCTGGCCATTGCGCCAGTTGTCCGCCGGATTCTGAATGAGCGTGCCGGCGAGGGCCGGCAGCACAACACAATCGTCCTTTCCCTCGCCGATGGTCGGCACGGCCAGCAACTGCGGGAACCGTACTGTGCGCAACCGCCAACCCGGATTGTGTTCGATGCGCATGGTCCAGCGTGTCAACAAGTCCTGATCGTCGCAAACCGCCATGACTTCGACGGCGAGATCGGGAGCCGGGAACCCTTTGTACTTGATGACAACTTGGCTTGTCGTGCCGACCTTCATCACGCTCACGTCCGACTCGCCCGCTGCAGCACTGTGGATCGTTTCCTGCTTGCCATCCTGGTGTGCGAAAGTAATTGAAAACAGGTTTCGGGAGCCAGGAGCCGCGACTACTGTCCGACCGCTCATCTTGTGGGTCAGCCGCTCGATGTACGGCGCTGGCGACCTGCAGATGTCCAAACGCAAGACCCGGTTCTCCAGCTTCAGTGACTCCACGCCGTCCGAAGCAATCGGAGCGTTGAGCGAAGCGGACAGAGTGATCCCGATCAGTACCGCTATCGTTTGCATGTGCCGTGCTCTCCTTTCCGTTGATGTCACCGTAAGCATTCACGGGGCGGTGGGGGATTGGCGCATTCTTCGGCGTTTACGGCCTGCCATCAGGACCAGACGTTGGCCGAAAACATGGGCCGATCCCCGTCTCTTCACCGCTCGGTTCCGCAGGGCAGATAGGGTGAGACTGTCCTGATAGAAGAATCTGTCGTCTTTAGCCAACTTACCCCCGTAGCGTGTGGCGCACTTCAGCTTAGTTTGTCACTGGTGATTCGTCGCGACACGTAATGGAGCATAGTGGGGTAACGCGGTAAACCAAGTCGTGCGGCAACGTGCCCCAGTGATGACCGTGAACGGCCAGTAGTCGTGGTCAGGCCTTCGGCCATAAACTCAGTGGGGTGACCGACTGCCCGCGTACTGTTGTCCTGGACACGGCGACCGGACCAAGGAACGACTCTGAGCTGCCCTTGTTCAAGAAGAGGGATCCATCGGATACGATGGCCCAGAGGCGCTGGAGGATACCATGGAGACCGCTCCCATGAACCGGATGAACAGGTATGAGTTCCTGAAGATTCTGGCCGGCGGAGTGATCGGAACGGCGCTGCCGCGTTCCGCATTCTCTGCTCAGCCGCCGGAGCCCCAGACGTTCATCTACAAAGTGGCTGGTGGCTGCGAGATCAAGGCCGACGTGTACGGGGCCGCCGCCGGCGCCTCCAAACCGGCGCTGATGTGGATTCACGGCGGCGCTCTGATCACGGGCTCCCGCAAGGGACTCGGAAGCCCCTTCCCGTCCAACCTGCTCGGGCGCGGATACGTCATCGTTTCCATCGACTACCGGCTGGCGCCGGAGACAAAGCTGCCGGGTATCATTGAAGACGTGCAGGACGCCTGGCGATGGATTCGCGAAGAGGGCGGCAAGCGGTTTGGCATCGATACGAGTCGTATGGCGACGGCCGGCGCCTCGGCCGGTGGCTACCTGACCTTGATGACGGGGTGCTGCCTTGAGCCCCGGCCGCGCGCCCTGGTTTCCTACTTCGGCTACGGAGACATCACCACACGTTGGTACTCCGAGCCGGATGAGTTCTATCGCCGGCAGTCCCTCATCTCGAAGGAAGAGGCTTTGGGTTCCGTAGGGACTTCGGTTCTATCGGAGCCGTCTCCGCAGAATCGCCGCGGGCGGTTCTACTTCTACTGTCGCCAGAACGGGATCTGGCCCAACGAGGTGGCAGGGCACGACCCGCACACCGAGGCTCGCTGGTTTGACCGCTATTGCCCGATCCGCAACGTTACCGCTGAGTACCCTCCGACGTTTCTGATTCATGGGACCGAGGATACCGACGTTCCGTATTCGGAATCCAAGAACATGGCCGACAAGCTTGCGGACGCCGGCGTACGGCACGAACTGCTCACAGTTCAAGGCGCCGGCCACGGGCTTTCGGGGGCTGAGCCGGAGGAAGTGACCCGAGTGGCTGACCGAGCGGCCGATTTCGTTGCGGCCCTCATGAGTCCGGCGTGATCAGGAGTGCTCTCGAACCTGTCGCTGCACACGCGGCGAAACCGGGAAGAAATGCCCGACCTCTTGGCTGAAGCGCACGACGAGAAGCGCGAGAGTTATGCGCTGTTTGGTCGGAAGCCATTCGATTAGACGCAGCCGCAATGACCGGATCGATTCTCATCACGCTTGTCATGGCAGCAGTGCCCGCCGACAGAGTCCTGGCTTCGTGGGACTTCGTCACGGGCCTGCAGGGCTGGCCAACCCATGGGATCACGAATGTAGGCCACGCATCGGGCGCGACGGTCATTGAAACCGACGGGCGCGGTCCGATCGTGCTAAGCCCGCCCGTTGCCACGAACCATTTTGCTGCGACGATGCCATTCGCCGTGATGTGGACCAACGACACGCCCGGGAACCGCCTGGCGCCGGGCCTGGGTGAGTACATCGTCGATCAGTTCCTCAGCCAGCCAAACTACCACCACATCGACGGCAAGCCGTTGCTGGCTATCTGGAATCCGTCCGATCTGGGACAGAGCGCGTTGTGTCATGCAACGTGTCGCCTTTTCGGATCCCTCCAGGGGCAGAATTGCCGTGTCAGACCCTTTTTGTGTGTCAGAAAGTACATTCGGTCTGTAAGATCTACACACCGTCTGTAGGCCGGATTCGGTTATCTGCCTGGCAGCGGTTCGCCAGCTTCGCCAATTTCCGAAAATCTGTCTACTTAAGGACTGGCACGTTTGTTGCGTACTGTCTTACTGCGTGAGGCATGGTGCTTCACATCCCTATTTGACATGGAGGTCAAGTCATGCAAGTGCTGCTGGCGATTATTCTCGGACTGGCGTCTAATGGTGGTCCCGCCGTCATCAATGGCGGATTCGAGCAGAAGGACCAACTCACGGGCATGCCGTCCGACTGGTCGTTCACTTCGCTACCTGGCGGCAAGAACCTCGTCTGCTACGGCACGGAGTCGGTCGAGACGAATGGCCGGAAGAGCCACGCTCTCGTGATTTCAGTCGCAGCAGACCATCCGTCGGAACGCGTCGCGTACAACGCACACCAAGATCTGACGAAATTAGTGCCGGGAAAGACCTACCGAGTCTCCGCCAACGTACGAACGCAAGGATTGACGACCTTGCCGATGGTTGTTGTCCAATGTCTTGACGAAACAGGAAGGAAGTACCTTGCGTTCGCACGATCCGCTGAGCGAGAACTCTCCGGCGATCTGATAGAATGGGAGCGTGTCAAGGCGGACATTTCCGTTCCCGACGGTACAACCGTGGCCAGATTGCGAATTGGAATTCCTGCGGAAGGCAACGCGGGTGGTAAGGCCGTCATCGACGATGTCGTGGTCGACGAACTCAAATAACAGTTCGTCGCTTCTAGGCTAACCAGACCTAAACCAATGGGATGCGCGCGAGGCGTCGTTGACTGTGGATTTTCATAGTAGTCCACCGGCGCCGTCCACGACGCGAAATACCGCCAGGTGTACCATGCACGCAGACCTAATTTCCAACACGAAAAGGAGTTCCTAGTGTTTGCTCGAATCGCGCTTGCGTTCCTACTTTCCGCCTCGCCCGTGGATGCCGGTTCCCCGTACTCCGCGCCAACGGAGCCTCTTAAAGTCTCCGTCGGAAAGATGTCGTTCTCTGGAAGCACTATCAAGCTCACCAAGTCCGACAACGAAGCGCTCGAATGCGACATTGATGGGCGTGCTGAATTCACATTGACCAACAGCGATTTTGCCATTGCCGCGCAGAAGATTGTCATCTCGCGCACCGCCAACTCCGAGATCACCATTCGTTGTACTGGCGACTGCCGGTTTACAGACCCAGAGCACACATGCAGGGCAGACAGCATGCAGATCCGAATTGCCAAACAATTCAAGCTTGAGCTGACCGGGAATTGTCGGGTGGAATACGGCGAGGGCGAAGAGCGGACGACTCTCGCAGGTGAGTCGATTACGTTCCACGATGGCACATTCAACGTCTCGGGCGCTGCTTCGCTCAAACGCGGCCAATGACGCTGACGAACAAGGTGGTCATGCCGAGCGGCAGATTGCGCGGGTATTGAAATCAACGCTTCTTGGCCGCCGCCTGGTTGCCTTTGTCGTCCGCCAACGTCTGACAAGCGGCCCTCTGTTCGGCAAGCGCGAGAGACTGCCTGCGATCCCGCAACCACCACTCGACTCACCGCCGGCTGTCGGCAGCCGCAGCGGCCACAAACACCACCACCTCATTCTTCAGCACAATTTGCACTTTTCCGCTCGCCGGCAGTAGCGTCTCCGAGTCGCCCATCAAGCCTGTCACCGTCTGCGGTTTGTCGGCCGGCAGCGAAACCGTTCTGTCGCCACTGATGCTCCATAACGCCACCACGCGACTGCCGCCGGCAGGTGTGAACTCATACGCGATTACGCCCGGCTGGACTTCCAGGACTCTGCCGGCGCGCGAGCCTTTCAGCAACTGCGTCATCACCGCGTAGGCGCGATAGGCTGGCTTAGGTTGGAAGTCGCACGTGACGATGCCCATGTTGTGTTCGAAGTTGAACGGATCCGTGCCGTCATTGCGGAAATCGTACCACGAGATATTGGGCGCCACACCCGACGCGATGGCGTCCAGGTACGCCCGCGCGATCAGTTCCGCCTGCCGCCGCTGCGTCGTGGCCAGGAAATCGGATCGCAGGGAATTGTGCGGAACGCAAGTCGTCCAGCCCATCTCGGTGATCCACACCTCGCGGAAGGCGCCGTCTGGCTTCTTGGTCAGTTCGGCGGCCTTCTGTAGATCGGCGAGGAAGCCGTTGTCGTCCAGTTGTCGGCGGTACGGATGAATTGTCAGGATGTCGAACGGCGCGCCCAGCTCCATCGTCTTCTGGATGAACCCCTGATCGATGCCGGCCGTTGAGCAACCCAAGACGTGCGCTGTGGGATCGACCTGTTTGATCGCCGCGTATGCCTGCTTCAGCAGCTCGGCATACATCTCGCGAGGCCCCTGCCAGAAGAAGATGTTCGGCTCGTTCCACACCTCCCAATGCTTGATGTCGTGCTTGTAGTGCTCGACGACCGCTGCAGCGAAACGGCAGTAGTCCGCGATGCCTTCCGGCGTGTACGGGTTGGTCCAGCCTGCCCAGCCATGCAGCAGCGCGTAAATCGAAATGCCGTTGCGATTGGCCGTCGCCACGAGGCCATCGTAGTACGTCCAGTTGAACTCGCCCTTCCGCGGCTCGATGCGGTCCCACAGCATTTCCTCGCGGGACCACTTCACACCCGCCGCCGCGCCCATGCGAGCGGCCCGGTCCATTTCGGCCAGGCCCTGCGAGTCGCCGCCGTAGCGGTAGAGATACAGCCCCATGCCAAACGGCGATGACGGATCGCGCGGCACGTCCCCTTCCGGAAGTGGCACGCGTGCGACCTGATACGCCTGAGCCGGCGGGACCTCCTGGTTCGGTATGCTCAGCGAGAATTCGGTCTCGAGGAAGTTGTGTCCCGCCCCGCCTGTCTCCTCCCGCGCGGCGGGAACGGGTACTGCCGCCTCAAAGGGTTCCGCCCTCGGCGGCAGGACGATCGTCCGTGCGCCTTCCTCCATCGTGGCACCCGCCCAGTTGCGAGTGACCCACTTCAGTTCGCCCTCCAGCGGCCGATCGGAAAGATTCCGCAGCCTCGCGACGAACTGGCTCTGTTCGCTGGCCTCACGGAACTCCGCCGCCATGGTGACGAGTCGCCGCGGCGAGCATTCCGCGTCCAGGACGATGTTGAGCAACTCCAATTCCCCCGAGTCACGTTTGCCGTTACAGTCCAGCGAGAGTCTGGTAATGCGCAGCGGTCCATGCAGACGGCCGTCATTCTCGCCGCCGTACCACTTCCAGCCCTCGCCGGGCGGTGCCGCCGTGACAAACTCGTGCACGCCCGCCTCGTCCGCCACAGGCTCGGGTCCACCGATGTTCTTCTCGAAAGTCATGAAATGCGTCGCCATACGCAACCGCGCCGTATGCCCCGACGCGTCGCCTTTGACGCGGATGCGGAGCTGCCTGGGCGTGCCGGGCAGGGAGTTGTCGCGCGGCGTCAGGTGAACCGCTTCGCCCTTCGTGAAGTCGTACTTCCAGGTCTTGCCGTTCAGCGTTCCCTTCGCGCCTTGGACGTCGCCCGAACTGTGCCAGCCCTCGCTGGGCTCGAAGCGGGCCGCAACGTAATTCCACACAGGAGGCTGCGGTTTGCCCTCCACAAGACGGATGTCATCCAGGAACAGTGACCCCACTTTCTGGCCGGTGTTCTCGGCAAGGAAGGCAATCATCGTTGGCGGGCCGTGGACCACACCGTCGTTCTGGCCGCCCCAGTGTCCCGACCATTCCCAGCACTCAATCTCGATTTCCTCCCAGTCGCGAGACGGCGCGAGTGCGACGGACTTTTGGAGGGTCTGCCCGCTCTGGTCCGTGTAGCGGAACGTGACGCCAGTACCAGACGGGTTCTTGACCCGGACCCGTACGCCCTTGATGTCCGGCGCGCTGCTCAACTTGCATATCGCCGCGACGTAGTTCCCGCCGCCGGTGAAGTCGAAGTTCAGCTTGCCGCCATACTCGCCGACGTGCGCGGCGTCCTTGCTGCGCTCGAACGAGCCCTTCGCGCCGGGGAATTCGCCGCCGTTGTCGAACTGCCAGCGGCCCTCCTGCCAGGCGGCGTCGAAATCCTCGATCTGCTGCGTCCTGCCCGGTTCCGCTGCCAACAGCCCTGAGCCGAACAGCAGGACCGCCATCGTGGCCTGACAGACCTTGCACATGTGGATGACCTCCTTTGAAGCGGATACCCCGGCGCACACTGAATTCTGGTGCCAAAGACAGCTTGCGTTGCGGCAAAGTCCGCTTGAACGACCGCACAATTGCTCGGCCGCAAGGCCGTCTCAACCACCAGCTGCCTCACCCGATCGTTCATGCCCTTCCCATCATCGCTGTTGGCGTGGGCGGAATTCAAGATGTGGTCGCTGCCGGGAATTATCGACAACACGCCTCCTGCGTTCCTTGCTCACGTGTGAGACGACACGTCCGCTGTCCTGTGCCGCTGATGAGATTTCGGTAAGATGGTGATGGGAAACGCGAGAACTGGGCTGAAGTCGAATGTCCGTTCAGCTTCACGCCGCCTGAACCATGCTCGTATGGAGAGGTCTGCTGGATGAAGCCGAGTGCGAGCGATGTGATGAAGACATTCCAGGGCCTGGCGATTGCGGCCGCCCGAGCTCGAGAACTTGCCGTGAACCACGGGAAGGACGGATTGCTGGGCACCATGCCGCGTCACCAGAAAGACGCGGTGCGGCAGCATCTGTTGGACATCGAGAAGGATGTGGCGACGGTTCTCCGAACGATGACAGGAACCGGCAAGACTTGAGCGCCGTGCCGCCGCATTGCCCCGGCTTCGCGTGACGCAATTCAATGGCCGGCGGACGACAAGTAAAGCCTGTGCGAATTTGCCGTCTGCGTTGGACGGCGGGGACGGAGGGCTGGAGTTGACACTTCTGGGCCGGTCATGCCAACGACCATTCCGACGATTTGCGTCCTCGATCATCAACCGCATAGAATCATGGCAGCCATCCGATGAGACCATCACCAGGAGCACATACAGTCATGTCAACTCGCATTTCGCGCCGTGATATGCTTCGTACCAGCGTTGTCGCCGCAGGGGTCTGGACCGCCGCCACGCGATTGCGCGCCGCGGAGAACACGTCTCCAAATGAGAAGTTGAATATTGCCGCGATTGGCATCGGTGGGCGCGGGGGTGACGACGTCAATGGAGTGGAAAGCGAGAACATCGTCGCCTTGTGTGATGTCGACGAACTACGCGGCAAAGCCACATTCGAGCGCCACCCGAAGGCGAGACGTTTCACAGACTATCGCAAGATGCTGGACGAGATGCACAGCCAGATCGATGCCGTGGTGATCGGCACGCCCGATCACGTGCACGCTCCCGCTGGCGTGATGGCAATGAAGCTGGGCAAGCATTGCTACTGCGAGAAGCCGCTGACGCACAACGTCTACGAGGCCCGGCTGATGGCGCAAGTCGCGCGCGAGCACAAGCTGGTGACGCAGATGGGTACGCAGATCCACGCGGGCAGCAATTATCGGCGCGTCGTGGAACTGGTCAAGTCGGGCGCGATCGGGAGCGTTGCCGAGGTGCACGTCTGGCTGGGCGCCGATTTCGACGGACCGCCGAAACCGACCGACATGTCGCAACCCGATGCGCCGACAGATGTCCAACCGGTTCCGGCGACGTTGGACTGGGACCTGTGGCTCGGACCTGCGGCCTATCGGCCGTACAACTCGGCCTACGCACCGTTCGCGTGGCGTTACTGGTGGAACTTCGCCAACGGACAACTCGGCGACTTCTTCTGCCATTACTGCGACTTGGCCTTCTGGGCCCTCGACTTGCGGCATCCAACAAGTGTGTCAGCCGAGGGGCCGGTTCATGCTGAAAGCACTGCGCGTTGGACCATCGCCCGCCAGGAGTACCCGCAGCGCGGCGATCTGCCCGCGGTGACGTTGAACTGGTACAGCGGAGGAGCCTACCCGGCGCTCGTCCAAGAACGACAAATCCCGCGATGGCGCAGCGCGGTCCTGTTCCTCGGTTCGAAGGGCAATCTGATCGCCGACTATGGCCAACATAAGCTGCTCCCGGAGGCCGAGTACGCCGGGTTCCAACGACCGGAGCCTTTCATTCCGGAGTCCATTGGCCACCATCGTGAATGGATCGAGGCGTCCAAGACGGGCGGACCGACGACCTGCAACTTCGACTACTCCGGAGCGCTGACGGAAGCCGCGCTGCTGTGTAACGTGGCACTGCGAACCGGCAAGACACTGCAGTGGGACGCCCAGAACCTTAAGGCCATCGGCTGCCCAGAAGCCGACCAATTCCTCCGACGCGAATATCGCGAAGGTTGGACACTGTAGCATTGTTCGAGAAACAACGACGAAAGCCATCTGTGTGAAGCAGCGGTTATCGGTGAAGAACCGGCCGCTGACGGACAGGACCACAGCCAGAACCGGAACCCATTTTCCATCCGGTATTGCCATCCATGGTGCGTGTCAGTCTGACGATTCTCGTTGTGGTTGCGGTTGTCCGTGGTGCAGTCGCGGGCGAGGCGACAGCAGGGCCGCAGCAACTCGAGTACGGGAAGCCCGCAGAAGTAGGCGTTGATGTCGGCCGACTGGACCGAGCCGTGTCGATTGTTCGACACGCTGTGGAGGACGGAGAAATTCCGGGCGCCGTTATTCTGGTGGCTCGCCGCGGGCGCATAATTCTGCACGAAGCGTTCGGCTTTCGGGACCTTGCGCGAACTCGGCTCATGCAACGCGATGCGTTGTTTCGCATGGCGTCAAACAGTAAGGCCGTGACCGCTGCGGGAATCATGCTACTCGTCGAGGACGGAAGGCTGAACCTGGACGCGCCGCTAGGCACTTATCTGACCGTGTTTGACAATGATGCCTGGCGTCCGATTACGCTTCGACACTTGCTGACCCACACGAGCGGTATCCGCATTGCGCCCCTCTTTCTGACGCCGCTCTTGGATTCTTCCCCCGATGGTCGGCCAGCTCCGGATCTTCGGCGCGAAGTGGGTCGTTTCGCCGAGATTCCACCCCAAGAGAAACCGGGCACGACCTACTCGTATAACAACGCCGGATTCAACATCCTGGCCGCCGTCATCGAACAAGTGACCGGATCGTACAAAGATCACTTGCGCACACGTCTTTACGAACCGTTGGGAATGCGCGACAGCTGCAACCACGAAGCCGACGCCAATCGCGAGCGCATGTCGACCGTCATGAAACGTCAGGCCGATGGCACATGGAAAGCCGTCTGGACTCCCGGTGACGCGCCGGATTGGCCGTTTGCCCGCGGCTCGGGCGGCATGGTTTCGTCTGCCCGGGACTACGCCGTGTTTTGCCAGATGCTGTTGAACAAGGGAGTTTTTGGAGGAAAACAAATCCTCTCGGCAGCAAGTGTGCAAGAGATGACCAGTCCGCAGGCGACTCACTGCGAAGCGGCGATAACCTACGGATTGGGTTGGCAAGTCGCCGAGGCGGGAGGAGTGTTCTCGCACACCGGATCAGACGGCACGTACGTCTGGGTCAGCCCGGCCGAAGAGGTGATCGGCATGGTGCTGACGCAGACGAACTCCACCACGCGCCCGCGCGAGGCGTTCCGACAGCTGATCCAACTGGCCTGCGATGAGCGGCCCGTCGATCACGAGGCGACCGGGGCAACCGCGTGCCAAGCCGATGGTTTCTACAAGGACATCTTCATGAGCGGCGGCGCAAATCTCACCAGCCGCAAGACACTCCACGCCGCTGAATCGCTGGGATTGGCGTACGAGTATTATGCGGGTTCGGATACCTCCTGGCAGAATCAAATGTTGATTGGCAGTCCAGCCGATGAGAACGGTGTCTTATTGTATCCGGACGGCGAGCCGCGGTTCCGCATGTTGTACGTCAATGGTGGCGGAGCGACCGCGCACGGTAAGTCGCTGACTCGATCAGGACGCGATCGGCTGCGGCAGTTCTATCGCGCGGGCGGAAGCTACTGCGGCTCCTGCGCG
>Ga0233425_10004664_pt1 | contig 22688 bp, 13 predicted proteins | sample Watercolumn_Towu_2_FD_181712 | JGI IMG/M metagenome (GOLD analysis project Ga0233425, IMG submission 181712) | Freshwater microbial communities from Lake Towuti, South Sulawesi, Indonesia - Watercolumn_Towuti2014_140_MG | ecosystem: Environmental > Aquatic > Freshwater > Lake | place... | reverse complement strand
CTTGCAGCACGATGGCTGACTCCCCTTGCGGCACAAGAACTCTGAATTCCACGGCTTCGGTTCCCGCAGGTGCACTGAACAAGGCTGTGTAACCGAGAGCGTTGGACTCAAGACTCGGTTGGTGTGGCGACCACCCTAGAAGCGTGCTGGATGCAGGCACAAGCGCCATTCCATCCACGATGCGAGCCCCTAGACGCGTCAGGCGCACTCCACCCAACGCGCTCTTGCGCGCGGCAAAGTCATCAACCTTATGCGGCTGAGCGGCCTCAGCTGCTGTGGTGACCTGAACGTCATCAAACAAAACTTCGCCGCTGCCTACGAGTCCCACCACGATCTCGGCCGATGCAGACCCCTCAGGGACGACGATCTCGCCGGCAATCTCACCTGCCGTGGCGTCAGTGCTCAGCAGTTCCTGAGCGAACACGCTCTCGAAACTGCGGCGCTCGCCTTTGCCATCGGAGCTGAAGCGAGCGCCAAGCACGGCCTTGCCTTCACCCGCGATCCGAGCTGAGAGATGCCAGGCTGTCCCGCCGGTGACTGGCAGGAGTTCGCGACAGCCCACCAACGACGCCCCGGTAGCCGCAGTGCGTGCGATGGAAAGTTGATGGGTCTTGCCACTGCTGCTGACTTCGATATCCGCCGTGTCCAAGGAGTCCACGCGTTCCCAAAGCGGCGGATCTTGGTCCATACCCGCTTCGAAACTCCATGCGGACTCCGACAGAAGATTGGCGCCGCGCCGCACGAAGGTCCCCTCGGTGGAGTTGCCCTTGTGCTCCGTGAAGATGAAGTACCACGCACCGGCCGCAGCGACGCCTAGGACGGCGAGCACCGCAATGATCGACCACAGCCGTTCGCCTGCGGGGGCTTGCGACTTCAGCTCAAAGGCGGCATCCGCGTTCCAATTGTCAGTGGAATCTGAGTCTGATGCGAGAGCCTCATCGCTCTCGGTGACCGCGGGCAGGACGAAGTCTTTGGCGTCGCCCTTGCCGTAGATCACGAGGCTGTCGCCGAAGCGCACTGCAGCCCCGGGCGAGAGTTCTTGTTCGACAACGCGTTGATCGTTGACAAAAGTGCCGTTGCTGCTGCTGAGATCGCGCACAAGCACACGCGACCCCTCGCGCACCAGTTCTGCATGATCCCCGCTCACACTAGCGCGGCGAATGATGAGGGCGTGGCGCGCGTTGCGGCCCACCGTCACGCGGCCTTCAGGAAGGGGCAGGACATCACCCCTGCGGCCTTCGAAGCCCAACACGAGAAAGTGCTTTTCTTCCAGTGAGAGATCGTCTTCGCCCCAGCCGCCACTTTCTTCAATGGCCGGAGCCTCCGTGCCACCCACGAGAAAGCGCAGCTTCAGCGAACCCACAGAGATCTCGTCGCCATCAGCGAGTTCGAAGCGCGAGACCTTGCGCCCGTTCACCAAGGTTCCGTTGCTTGAACCGAGGTCTTCCACAGCCCAAGCCGCGCCGTCGCGAATGAACTTGCAGTGGGTGCGCGAGACGCCATTGCCATCCAAGGTGATGGCCGATTGAGGTGCGCGGCCAAGAGTGTCCCCGTCGTTGAGGACGAACTCCCGGACCTCCTCGCCAGTGGAGAGGACAAGCTTGGGCATGTTGGTGGATGTCCCGATCGTGAGACCTTGCAAAAGGTCCGAAGGGCCACGCAGGGGAGCGCGGCCTCATGCGTTCCTTCGCAAACAGCTTACCGGAAGTTGCAGCAGATTGTGAACGCCACAACTCCATGCTTCTCAAGCGTTTGGCTACAAGAGCCTCAGCCGTCGAAGCCTGCATCCGGCCTTGACAAGTGGAAACTTAGTTGACATCTGCAGGGGGAGTTGCCAGCCCCAACCGGCGCAACATCTTGCGCAAACCCGGCCGACTCAGGCCCAGTTCCCGGGCCGCCTGTGAGAAGTTCCCCTCAGCCGATTCGAGGGCACGTTCCACGAGGCGGCGCTCCAAATCACTCACCGCATCGTGCAATGAACGCACGCTACCCCCCAACGCCGCTTCGATTTCGGCTCGCGTGGGCTGCTGACGAGTGCGCAGTGCACCAAGGCGGGCCAGCACCGCACGAAGTTCCACGAGATTTCCCGGCCAGTCGTGGGCGGCCAACCGCCGCCGTGCCTCCTGCGGCAAGGTCATGTCGCTGGCCAACTCTAGGAGCAGTTGATCCACCAAGGTCGACAGATCCTCGGGCCGCTCGAGGAGCGTAGGCAAGTTCACGCACAGGCCTTCGAGCCTGAAGCGCAGGTCCGAACGCAACCTCCCGGAGGCCACCAGCGCATCGAGTGGGACCTGCGATGAGGACATGATGCGCACGTCGGCACGCCGCACCTTCGATTCACCCACGCGGCGGTATTCGCCGTACTCCACCAATCGCAAGACGGCCGCCTGCGCAGCGAGGGACATGTCTTGGAGGCCGTCTAGGAACAAGGTGCCCTTGTCCGCAGCTCCCACAAGTCCCGGAGTGTCCGCGGTGGCTCCGGTGAAGCTCCCCCGCGCATGGCCGAAGAGCTCTGATTCCACGAGCCCCTCCGGCAACGCTGCACACAAAAGACTCACAAAGGGCGCCCCACGGCGCGCACTCTGGGCGTGAACCGCTCGCGCAAGAAACTCCTTGCCCGTCCCGGCCGCACCAAGAAAGACCACCGGCAGGTCCGACCCGGCCGCGCGGTCGGCAACTCTCAAGGCCGTACGCATGACGCGACCGCCTGCTGGAATGCGGCGAAAGTCGTGGCGCAAGGGCTCTTCGCCGAGGGCGCGATCGAGTTTCTGCGACAGTTCGGCGGCGGCCGCCCGTGTGCGCTCCACGTCTTCTTCAAGATCGAGCACGCGGCTTTCCGCACTCGCCAGTTTCTCTCCCGCCACGAGAGCGGCAGCCACCAGTTCGGAGAAGACAGGCACTAGGGCGAGGTCGCGATGATCAAATCCGCCTCGTGCGCGGCGACTATCCAACCAGAGGGCCGCGCTCGAACCCGGATGCTGAATAGGAACGCACAGAATGGCGCGCAGTTGCAGTTCGTGCACTGAACGCAGAGCGCCCAGTTCCTGATCGAGGCTCGCGTCCTCCACCAGCAAGGGAACCCCAGCGGCCATGACCCGCGCGAGGATGCCGCGCGAAAACACGACTTCCTCCAGAGGCACCTCAGCAGCACCTGCCGCGCGTGCGATTTCCACGACCGGGCCATCGGCCCGTTGCATGATCAGAAACCCCCGCTCTGCACCGAGAATCGCGATGGCGGAATCGAGAATGGCGTGCAGCGATTCCCGCGCACGCTCGCCCCGCAGCAGTGGCCCTAGGAGATCCAACATGCGCCGCAAGCGGATCACTTCGGGCCCGCCACCAACGCTGACCGGACGCGCTTTGTCCAGCAGCACTTCCACAGTCTTCAGGCCAGGATCTTCGGCGGCGGGACTAGGGTCCATGCGTTCGAAGGTGATCAGCGCGCTCCCGCAAGACACCTCTTCCCCCGGGCGGATGAGGGACTTCATGATGCGTTCCCCGCCCACGAAGGTCCCGTTCCGGCTGTTGAGGTCGCGCACAAACAAGCGAGCGCCCGTGCGCTCTAATTGACAATGGGTGCGCGAGAGTCCCGGGTCGCTCAACACCACCACACAACTCGCAGCACGTCCAATGGTGATGGTGTCCCGCTCGGTGCGCAGCACGCGTTCAAGACCAGCATGCCGCACACGCAGGGTGATCAGCATGGACTAGAGCTTGCCGTCCAAGAGCTGCTGAAGCAATGCTCGTTCGGCCTCGAACTCCGCCGCCCCGTCGCCAGCAGTCAGTTCGAGAAAGCGCTGCGCATGTCGACGTGCCGCGGTGAGCTTGCTCCCAGCGGCCTCGATCTGCGCGGCGGCCAGCAACGCCTCGAGGGAATCAGGCTCGAATTGCAGGACCGTTTCCAACGCCCCCAAGGCCGCAGTCCCGTCTCCGCAAGCCAGTTCCGTGCGTGCTAGGAGCAGCGATGCGCTAGGCAACGCCCCATGCACTCGGACGGCCTGACGGGCCAGTTCCCGGGCCGCCGTGGCATTCCCGAGTTTGAGTTCGCTCTTGCCGCGTTGAATGAGGTCCTCTGCGGCCGCCCGCTTGTCCGATTCCTCGGCGTTGAGCACGTGCCTCCGCGCGAGAGCTAGTTCAGACCAATCGCCACCGAGTTCAAGAGCGCGCCGGAAATCCGCCAGCACGCGATCGCGGATGGATTGTTCGTGTGCAGCACGTGTCTCTGCAGGCATCGCCTTCAACACGCGCTGAATATCTGCCAGTGCCCCCAGCCCGCGCGCTTGCAGGAAACGTGCCATGCCGCGGCGTGCGTCGGATAGATCGGGCGCGATTTCAAGCGCTCTCTTCAACGCCGGCTCAGCCGTCTCGAAGCGACCAAGGCTCATGAGCGCATCACCTCGTAGCGCTTCAGCTTCCGCGACGTCCGGCAGCAGTTGCAACGCTTCCTCTGCAGCCCGCAGCGCACGAGCGTGGTCGCCCGCGCCTTGGGACTGTCGGCCCTGGGCCAAGAGAATCTCTGCCAAGAGGGTGCGCAACACACTCGAGGTCCCGTCCACGCGCAATCCCAACCTCAGCACTGCGACGGCGCGGCGGTTCTCCCCCACGGCCATGAGTTCTCGCGCAGCACGCGCAAACAGGGGCAAGTCGCGCACATTGCGTTCGAGGGCTAGCAGGAGATCGCGGAGCGCTCCGGGGCGGTCGCCACCGAGGGACCTCAACTCTGACGACAAGAGCAGCGGCTCTGCACGCTCCGGAAAGCGCGCGGCCAGTTCCGTCTGAACACCTTGGGCCAAGGCTAGGTACTGCGGGATCCACTCCGCCCTGAGCAACCCTTCTCCGCGAGCTAGCAAGGCCGGCGCGGCCACCTCGACATCGGCAGACTCCGCTGCTCGGGCGAGCAAGTCTAGGGCCGCCTCGATGCGCAAACGCAGCGCCCTGAACTGTTCCTCGCCTGCCGCTGAGTTCCACTCTTGGATGGCATGGCGCAGCCGGATTCTGCCCGCTAGGGACTGATCCGCTGCTTCAACCGAGCCTTGCAGCAAGGCCTCGGTTGCGGCCACCGCTTGGGATTCCTCGCCGGCGCTCAGCAAGACCTCCACTTGGCGCCGCCGCATCCCACGCAACTCAAGACCGGCCGCTTGCCAGAGTTGTTCATCCTCTCCACCCCGAGAAAGGACGTTTGCGATGCAGGTTGCGGACTCCGTTGTCTTGCCAGCGCGCAGCAGCAGTTCCGCTAGAAGTGCTTCTGCTCGGAGGGCTGTCGCAGAATCGTTAGCAGCCACCGCAAGCCCGAGCGCAAGGCGAAGATCCGCTTCCCGTGCCTTCACGTCGGCACTCTCGCTTGCCGACGTGGGCAACAGAGCTCGTTGCAGTGCGTACCAAGGATCTTGGGGTTCGTGCACAGCGCCGACGCGCAAGAGAGTCTCTCTGTCGCAGAGCGAGGAACTGTGCAACCACGTCAGCGGAACGAGCACCATCGCGCCTAGCAAGACTGCCATGATCCGCGTGCGCGTCGCCAACCCCGCACAGAGAGCCCCGAACAGGACACCGAGTCCGAGTAGCAGGAACAGTCCGTGCCGCGACGCGAAGCCGGGCGCAGGCTCCGTCGCACCGAGCAGGACCGGCAGCAACGCAGCGCACAGCAGCGCAAGCCCTGCCGTGAATGCCGGACGCGTGCGCGCAAACACACCCAAGAGCAGCGCCACGAGGAGCAGCAACGCCCACGCGCGCATCTCCGCCATTCCGCTCGGCAAAACCAGCCCGTGCACCACGAGGGGCCACGGCCAGAAGCACTCCAGAAGCTGCCGCGCCGCGTGCAACAAAGCGTGAACACCGGGGCCAGCGAAGGCCCCTTGGGAGTTGAACGGCGCAGATCCGCCCGCGAAGTGCGCGAGGACTTGGAGGGCCGCAATCACAAGCAGCAAACTGAGGATCGTGATGAGGCAGCGCGCACCAGCGCGAATGTGTCCCAGCTTGGCGCACAACCACCATGCGCCTAGGAGCAACAAGGGCAAAGCACTAGCCAGTGGGTTCAGTAGGACCGCGAGCACGGCGCCAAGAAAAACCAGTGCTCCACAGGGCCTACCCCGCTGCCACTGACGCACAGCCCGCAGCATGACTGCAGTGGCGAGAAGCATGGACAGCAACTGAGGCCGCGACACCACCATCACCGCGGATTCCGCGAGCACGGGATGGACCAAGCACAACGCCATGGCCATCAGGCCGACCCACTCATTCACGAAGACTGCGCTCAGGAATCTCCAGAACACCAGCCCCCATGCCAACGCCAGCAACAGTGAAAGCGCGTGGGAAAACACCGGCCCCACAGCGCCGACTGTTTCAGGCAGGAACACAAGCCAGCGCACAACTCGCGGTAGGTCTCCCGGAGACTTGGGCAGCAGCGGCGAGAAATCACCGCCCGCAAGAGCCGCGAATTCTGCGCCCGAGAGTGAGGGATCAGGCAGAGGAAAGGTCTCGGCACTCCAAGCGGAAGCAGCAGAGACCGCAAGCGCAGCTAGGGCCACCAAGAGCGCAAGAAGCCAGGCCACGCCGGAAGAGGACTCGTGCGCGGGCGCGCTTTGCATAGGCCGCTCAGCCGCCACTGGCCTCAATGCGTTCCACGACCGCCAATAAATCCCAGAAGTTGTGCACCACAAAGTCGGGGACCGTACGGCCGCGTGCGTCTTGATGACGTCCATCACGGCGATTCCACACCGTCATCATGCCCGCAGCCTTCGCCGCGTCGACATCGTTCACGGGATGATCCCCGACATACATGCAACGCGCGGGGTTCACCCCAGCCCGTTCGCAAGCCCGCAGAAATAGCTTCGGATTGGGCTTGTTAATGCCCGCTTCTTCCGAAATCAGGATGGCCTGCGGATCAAGCGACGGGATCACCCTCAGGCGAATGAGCTTCTCCATCTGCTTGAACGTGAGACCTGAAGAGATGATGCCTAAGCGATAGCCCTTGCGCGCGAGCACTTGCAAGACATCGGTCACGTCGTCGTGGGCCGCGAGTTCGCGAAACTTCGTCTCGTGATAGGCCACCACAGCCGCAGCGACAACCAGCGCTTGGTTGAGTCCTGCGAGATGCTCCCGAGGTAAGCGTGCGAGCAGGCGCTCGAAGTGATGCTCATAGTTGGAGGAGAACTCGGCGATCACTTCACGAAGTTCCCGCAGCAACTCTTCCCGTGGCGTGCTCACGCCCATTTCGATCATGGCATCGATGGAGTTCTCCCGCGCCCGCGCCGCGAAGGCAGTGGTGCTGAAGAGCGTGTCATCGATGTCAAAGAAGATGGCTTCGAGCATGGCTTCCAAGCAAACGGCCCGCGGCCGCCGGAGCGGTCACGGGCCGTCGCAATCCGGCGTTTCCGGATGGCCTTGCGTTCAGTTCACCAGTAGGGCTTCCTGTTCGGTCAAGTCGAGCACCTTGACGTGAAGGACGATGATCAGGTCGCGGATTTCATCCGAGCGACCCTTGCGGCTGAAGAAGAAGGACAAGATCGGGATGTCCGAAAGGACCGGAACCTCCGAGCGGAAGTCCTGGCTCTTCGCATAGGTGAGGCCGCCGATGACCACGTAGCCGCCGTCCGGCACACGCACGTTGGTCTGGGCCCGGTTGAAGGAGATCTCAGGCACTTCGATGTTCACAGGCACCGTGTTGCCGGAGAGTGGCGCTTGGAACACGCGAATCGGACGCGTGAGCGTCGCCACCGCCGGTTGCACCTCGAGTTCCACGTACTTGCGGTCGTGAGACACGGTGGGGCGCACGTCCAGCGTCAGGCCGTCTTGAACCACGTCGATGATGGGATCGGCGATGTAGGCCGTCTGAGCCACTTCCACGTCGTAGTCGCGAACGTAGGAGACCTGATTCACCAGCGTGAGATTGGCGCGCTGATTGTTGTAGATGGTCAGGCGCGGTGCATTCACCACGCTGGCATCAAGGGTCTTCTCCACCGCGCGCATGATCATGTTGAGCTGCGTGTCGTCGATGAGCGAGAGCGAGATGCTCGCTCCACCACGAGACGAAAGCAGTCCGCCGAGGGCGCGGGTGAAGATGTTCTCGGTGCGAGCGCGAATGTCGCCGTCGTTGCCGATGTTGTAGAAAGCACCGGCTGTCGGGCTCAGGCTCGCGCCACCCGGCAGGCCTGGCCCGCCGTTGTCGTTACCTGCGGATGCGTTGTAAGGAGCACCGTTGGTGACGTCGTCGAGGAGCGCGAGAGCACCGGGATTGGTGCCGCCACCGCCACGGAAATCGGTCCCCACATCCAAGATCGTGCCCTTGGAGATGCTGATGAAGCGTGCCTCCACGTGGACGCTCACCTTGGTGAAGCGGCGCAGATCGGCGAGGAACGATTCGACTTGCTTGTGGATTTCAGGCGTTGCAGTGGCCACGATTTGGCCAGAACCCGGTTGCAGGTTGAAGCCAGGAACTTCACCCCAGAGGCCGCGGCCGACGTTCTCACGGATGAGGTCGAGCAAGCGGTCGAGGGTCGTGTCGGTGGTCTTCTCAAGATCAGCACCCCAAATCGCTTCCTTGGCCGCTTCGCCCGTGCCTGCGTTGCGCAGCGCGAGATCAGGAGCCTTGAAATGCGGCAGGGCCACAGTCAGGTCGCGCACTTCATAGATGCGCGGGTAGGTCTTGCCGTGGGCCTTTTCCTTGGTGGTGATGTAGAGCACATCGTCACGGAAGGTGGAGGCGAGCCCCAAGTTCTCAAGCACGGTCTTCAAGACCACGCCGAGCTTCTGATTCACGAGGGTCAGGCTGACAGGCTCTTCGCCCTTGGCCGTCATCGCTTCAGCATCCACCACGATGTTGATGCCCTGCGTGGTGCGCAGGTTCTTGATGACATCCTGGAACGGAGCCGGCTCGGCACCGTAGTCCACGCTGACGGATTCGTTCTCAAGCTTGGACTTGATGAACTTCACCGCGTCGCTGTCTTCGCTAGCCGCGTCCACGGCATCGCCACGGCGACGCTTCCGGCCGAGCTCTTCCCACTTGTCCGCGTCCATCATTTGCAGGAGTTGGGTGTAGGGGATCTGGGTCTCGCGCACCTGCTCCAACCAACGGGCGTATTCCTCGCGGCGTTGCTCGTAGAAGGATGCACGCCATGAAGAGTGACGGGCGCGTTCGCACACATCCAAGAGCTCGCGAGCCTTGGTGATGCGCGGATCCTTGTTCAAGACCTTGCGTGCCAAGAGCTCGGCATTGTCAAAGTCTTGGCGACGGAAGCTCTCGACCGCTTCCACCAGCATGATGCGGAGCTGTTCCGCTTCACGAGCAAGGCGACGCTCTTCGTCCTTGCGCATGGCGTCGTATGCAGCCGAATAGGCGCTGTTTTCGCTCTTCTTCTTGGCCGCGGCCAATTCCGCCGAGACCGCTGCAAGCATGTCCCGGACCTTGCCGTTCATGTCGCCGAAGTCCGTCTGGTAAGGGTCGAACTCCATCAACAGCTTGGCATTCTCGAGTTCGATGCGAGCCGCATCGAGTTCGCCGCGCTGGTAGGCCTGTCCAGCCTTGCTCCAGCCGTCGTTCACCAGCGCTAGTTGCTGCTGACGAATGAGCGCGCGCTTGTTGGTGATGTAGGTGCCCATCTCCTCGAGCGTGTCCACGCTGTGCCCTTGCATCGCGCGCACTTCGCGGAGCAGTTCGATGGCCTTGGAATCCGTGGCACGGACTTGCAAGGCTTGCAGCAGGCTCGCCTCAGCTTTCTCGAAGTCGCTGCCAGCAATGAACTGGCGCGCGGCTGCGATGTAGCTGTCAACGAGAAGATCCTGCTTCTGCTGTGCCAAGCGCCGCTCTTCTTGTTCGCGCGCAAAGCTGGCCGCGTCCTGGTCGGCCGCTGCGGGAGCAGCAGCCACCACTTCGACAGCGGCAACCGTTTCCGGTTGCACTTCAGCGAGGGGCGCGCTCGTCTCCACCGGCTGGGAGCAGGAGCAAAGCATGGCTCCAACAACGAGGAGCGAAAGGGGCAGCAATTTATTGAGCTCACTACCTTGATTCACGAGAGCTTCTCCAGATGCGGTCGAGAGTCCACGAACCGGCTGCCGCAGAGGTGTCAGCGCCGATCGCATTCCCCGAGCTCCGGGCCGTTCCAACGCGGCTTGCGGGGCTCACCCCCCCAACGGGGGCGCGGGATTGTAAGCAGAGCCCCACAGGACCGTCAACCAAAGGAACTGCGGCTGGTTTTCGCAAGGTGCAGAGGGCAGAACTGCCTTGGGCATAGGGAGTTCTAGCGAGGCCTTGTGGTTGCGGCCTTCAAACGGGCGACGTCTGCGGCAAGGCGCTGGTCTAGAGGCATGAGTTCGAGCGCGCTGCGGTAATCCGCCAAAGCGCCGTCCGCATTCCCGGCCCGTTCGCGAGCCCTGCCCCGCAGTGCGTAGGTGAGCCCCCCGGCCGAGCCTTGCTGAATGCGTTGGCCCGCTAGGCGTTCGACTTCCGCAAGGTCTGCTAGTGCGCCAGAGAAACTGTGCCGCTCTAGCAAGACCCGCAATGCGGCATCCGCCGCGCGCGGATCCCGAAATCGCCTTTCGTGCTCGGCATAGATCTCGAGAGCCCTAGCGGCAAAAGCAGCGCGGGTCGCCGGAGCGAGTTGCACGTTGCGAGCGGCCATGTCGGCGGCGCGCGCCGTCCAAAACAGCAGGGCCGGATTGCCGCTCTGGCTCGCTAGCAGGGGCTCGAGGAGTGCCAATGCACGAGCTGGTTCTGATGCTCGAATCGCTCCGCGCGCATGCTCTAGCGCGGCCAAGGTGCCGAAGGACTCGCCCACGATGGGGAGCAGCAGCTCTTCCTCGGCTAAGGGTAATCCGCTGCCGGGCACGCGCGCGCCCATGTAGGGAGCGTGCGCACTAGGTTCAGGCGTCCGTTCCTGCGCCTTGCCGGGCTTTGCCCGCGCACGCCAACGAGACCACTCCTCTTTGAGCATTTTGGCCTCTGCGGCCTGTGCACCGAGGAGGTCTCTGGTCTCGCGCGGATCATGAACCCAATCAAAGGCCTTGGCGCGTTGGGCCGATTCCTCGAGTTTGAGCGTGGCATTGCGAAAGGCGCGCTCAGGGGCATAGCGGTGCTGGAACCATGGATAAAGCGTCTCTGCGCTGCTGCGCCATTGGCTTGGGTCTTGCGCCAACAACAAGCTCACCCCATCGCTCGGTCGCGGAGGAAGACGCGTGATATCGCGCACCGTCGGGAGCACGTCCTCCAATCGCGCTGGCGGGAACGCCGCCCGCGCGCTGGTCTTGCCCGCGGGTAGGGACATGACAAAGGGCACGCGCAGGGTGGCTTCATGAACCAGGTGGCCATGCGTTTCTTCGCCATGCTCCCCGAGTCCTTCGCCATGATCAGAAACCACGATGATCAAGGTGCGCGAACGAGCTTCGCCGAGAGCCTGAAGGACTTTGCCGATGGCTGCGTCCACCGCCATGATCTCGCTTTGATAGTCCTGATGCGCCCCCTTCGGCAGTTCGGCTCCGATCCCCCGTCGCTGCCAAGGCTGGTGCGGGTCGAAGTAGTGCACGAAGAGGAACCACGGCGCTTCGTCGCGGCGCGCGAGCCATTCCATCGCCCGCGCACTCGTGACGTCGCAGTCGCGTTCACGGAAGCGCAATTCCTCCTCCGCCACCAACTCGCTTTCTGGGCCTTCATAGATGCGAAAGCCTGCGTCTAGCCCCGTGGCACGTTCCAAGGGCTGGCCTGATACGAAGGCCCCGGTGTCGTATCCCGCAGAGCGCAGCTCTTCCGCCAAGAGGCTGTAGCCACGTGCGGGGGCCGGCGGCAGGACAAAGGAGTCATTCTCCGCCACTCCGGTGGCATCTGGCAACAACCCAGACATCAACGTCGTGTGTGCCGGAAGCGTGAGGGGCACGCAACTCGTCGCTTCACGAGGTCCGGATGCTGATGCTGCGAGGGCATCTAGATGAGGCGTTGGGGACAGGCCGGAGGGAGTTCTCGCGCCCAACCAACCACAGTGATCTGCGCGACAGGTGTCGATGCTGATGAGCAACACATTCGGCGGTGCGGGATCCGCCCCGCAAGCGCACAGCATCAACGCAAGGAACCACAACGCCCTCGACATCGGCGCGATGGTATCAGCGCCCCGCGCGTGCCGGCGCAAAGCTCACGTCCTTGAAGCCCGCGCCCACGAGGTCGTTCAGAACAGCCACCACCACGGCGTGAGCCACGGCACCTTCCACTTCAATCTGCGCTCTCGGCGCCTGCCCAGCCGCACGCAGCTCACGCAGCCATGCCTCAAAGCGCACGAACGTGTCGGGCGGATCCGTCGCGAGGACGCACTCTTCGTGGGCCGTGCGCGGGGACGAGATGGCTGTCACAGATCCCATGGGCTGCTTCGCACCTCTCCTCTGCAAACTCACAGGGAATGCCGCAGACGCACCACTCGGCGCCCGCAGCAGGATGCGCACGGGCTCTGCGGGCAGAGCTGCCGACGTGGCCATTCCTCCGCGATCGAGCGGGAGTGAGAGATCAAGACGGCCCTCGATGGCACGAAATCGCAGGGTGCAGAGAAAGAAGATCAACAGCAAGAAAACCACATCGATGAGAGGCGTGATGGAGACTTCTGGCGCTCCTTCGTGAGCGCGTCGGCCAAGCCATCGCAGATGCGGTCGGCTCATCGCCCGCCGGTTCCTTCCAGCACCGCCACTTCGATCTGACGCAAAAGGGGACTCTCTTCCCGTTCCCGGGGACCAGAGCGCACGCCTGCCAATTCCATGATCGCGCTCACCCAAGAAAACAACTGCACGCGATCGCAGCGAATGCGCAAGCGCCTCGCGGACGGATGGATGCCGATGCCCGGAAGCACAGGCTGAGATCGGTCCGGATACTTGAGAGGGTCTGCGCGGCGTCGCAATGCCGCGCGCAAAGCCGAAAGGCTCTCCACTTGTCGCCCATCGAGCAGCACGGGCGGGCGAGCGGGATCCAAGGCAGCGACTCCACGCGGCAACGCCATGGGATCCACGACATCCACGCTAATCACAGACTTCTGATGTTCGTCGTCGTCGCCCACGGCCGCATCTGCGCTGGGTAAACGCAACTCCACGGCATCTGCGGACGCAAGATCGGTGCTCACCATGAAGAAGATCATGAGCAGAAAAACGCAGTCGATCATCGGGGTCATGTTCGGCCCCGGCATGAACTCTGGCGGCTCGATGGCGCGCATCAGGCACTTTCCGCCGGAACAAGATCCAAGAGGTTCTCCGTCGTGCGTCCTGCGTCGAGGACGTGCCCCGTGATGCGATCGCGGAAGAAGTACCAACCCACGGTGAGCGGAACAGCGACGGTCAACCCGAGCAGCGTGGTGACTAGGGCTTCCTTGATGCCACCGGCCAAGTCCGCAGGCGCGGGATTGGCCATGTGCTCAATGACGCCAAAACTCCAAAGCATGCCGCTCACGGTGCCCAGCAAGCCCAACAGCGGCGCGAGATTGGCGATGAGCGCGACCCAGCCAATACGCGCGTGCAATCGCACACTCTCCTCCTCCAAGCGTTCGCTAGCTGCCGTTTCCATGGCCACCCGACCGTGCGCTCTGCGCGCGAGCCCTGCACCAACTGCGTGTGCCACGAGCCCGCGCTTTCCGCGGCAGAACAACTGTGCGTCCTCGATGTTTCCCGCGCCGAGCAACTCCCGCAGGCTCTGCTCTTCATGCTGAGGATTCAGCTTGGCGCGCGCGAGGGAGAACATGTGCTCCAACATCAAGCCCAAGCCGATCACCGAGCAACCGAGGATGACCCAGCCAAAGAAGCCGCCGGCTCGCACGATGAGCATGACCAAACTCTCGCGCTCTGCCGGCTGCATGCCTGCGCCAACGAACTCACTCCCTAGTTCCGTCAGCAAGAGAAAGCCGCTCATTTCCATTCCTTTCAGAAGCGACCGGCAAGCAGGCGTCTCGCCGCAGCGGCCGTGAGGGGATCTTCGCCGAGACGCGCCAAGGCGCATAGCAACGAGCGACTCGCCGCGAGCCGCATCTCATCGCCAGCCATCCCCAAGGCCCAACGCGCGCGGGCCAGTCCGAGCTTGAGCTGACTAGAGACAGGGCCCTCGCACTGCCTCCAACTCAACAACGCGAGAGCATCCTCCGCCCGCCCTGCACTCAAGAGAGCTTCCGCTTGCAAGACGTCTCCGAGCATGAGTGCCTTTGGCGTCCGCAGGGCATCAAGCTGCACTCTCGCCTTCGCCTTCGCCGCATCCCCCACACTGAGACGGCAGTTGTCGGCGAGCAGATCCAAGAGGCGCTCACTACTCCAATGGTCCTGATGCGCTTTGGTCAGCAGTCCCTCCATGATGCGGCGCGCCTCATCGCTCGCGCCCGCACCCGAAAGCGCCCTTGCTGTCAACTGCTCTATGGCCGCGCGCTCTTCATCATCCAACGCGGCCCACGCCTTGCTCTGAGGCAGAGGCACAAGTTCTGCGGCGGCCGTCCTCGCTCCACCGTTCAGCACTAGCAGTTCCATGCGCCAGTGAAAAAGATCCAACGCCAAGGGCGAAATCACCGCTGGAAAGCTCTTCTTCGCCAGCAGGGCGAGGATGTCGCCGCGGGCTAGGGCGCAAGCCAAGCGCCCTACGAGATGCAGGCGCTCAAGGGGCCATTCAAGAGATTTGGCCTCCAGCACGGTGGGCCACAAGCGATCTAGCGCGCGAACCAAGTCTCCCGCCCGACACTCCTCGAATGCGCAACGCCACGCATCATCGGCGGCACTCGGCAACACCAACAACACCTCCTTGCGAGCCAACGTGCGCACGCTGCCGTCCGCGAGGGTCAGGAATCCGCGGGTCTGCCCCCACTCCACGCGTCCTTCGGCAAGAGCCCCTTCGGATTGCACAACGAGGCACTGTCCATGGACGGCGCCCATCATGAGCAGGAAGGCCCCCATCAGCACACGCCTCATGGGAGTTGTCCTTGCAACCAAACAAACGCGCTCGCCCACACTCCGTCGTCGAAACGCCCGGAAGTCAGCACGTGCAGGCGCGCTAGTTCGCGCCGCAGCGCATGAACTGCGTTCTGCTGCCCCTGTGCCGCAATCCACATCAAGTGCAGCTGGTGCCAGCGAGCCTCCCAAGCGGCGGGCGAGTCAGGGTCCGCCGCACGCAGCACCTCGGCCCAAATCCGCGCCGCAGCACTCGCTTCGCCTCTCGGCTTCGTCAGCTCAAGGCCATCCACGTTCTTCAGACGGAGGCCACCTAAGAGCAACGCTTCGGCACGCTGACGACGCGGCGAGGAATCCGCCCTGGTTTCTTGGCTGCGGGCTCGCCAGCGCTCAGCCTCGGTCAGCAACACTCCCGCGGCGTGCGCGTCTTTCTGCGTCTCAGCACATTCCACGCAGGCCAACCATGCAAGGCCCGCCAACTCGGCGGATGCAGCCGCGACATCTTGCGGCAATCGTTGCTGCGCTAGCGCGACCTCCCCCAAGTCCACGAGGTGCCGAATGAACGCCGTGCGCAAGCTCTCGGCGCCGCCGGTCGCGAGCGCCGCGTCCATGAGTTGCGTGAGTTCCGGCAACTCAAGACACCCCTCACTCGCAGGTGGCCGTTGGTGAAGCTCCAAGGCTAGGGTTGCGAGCCGAGTGCGCGCAGCAGCGACGAGTTCTTGACTCGCGCCCAAGCGCAGCAAATCCAAGAGTGCGGACTGCGCTGCGCCAAGGTCCTTTGCAGCCAAGGCTTGGTCGCAACGTGCAGCGCTGACGCGAAGTTCCGTGGTTTCCGAGGCAGATTGCGTCGGCTGCGCGGACCCAAGCCCAAGCTGATTCGCCAGTTCTTCGCGCAACACACGCACCCGCGGACTCGCAACGCACGGCAGAGAACTGGCAAAGGCCATGAGGCGCTGCGCCTCCGTGCGGTCCGTGCCAACGACATGCCTCGCCGCTAACAGGGCATGCAACACGGCCGCGTCGGCATCGGACGCGGCCAGCGAAAGTTCCGCCAGCCAACGCTCCAATTGGGCTTGGTCTTGCGCGCGGACAGTTTGGACGCGCACGCGGTTCAACAGCTCCAAAGCAGATTCGCGGATGGCAGCCACGTGCATGGCTTCGGCGGCGACGGTGCGCAGCAGCCCTAGATCCGGCACCACATTGAGCGGTCGCTGCAGAAGGCGCCTCAAGGCCAACGCGCGTGCACTCGGAATGCGCAACGCTTCCGAGAGGCAAGCGTCAGCTTGTGCCTCGTCCTGACTCACCAAGGCCGCGTCCGCGCTCGCTAGCAGCAACGCTCCACGAGCCTCTCCGGCGGGAGTGGCCAGCACTCCGGCCACGCGCTGTCGCGCCTCGGTCAGCAGACTTTTGTCGCGCATGGCCGCAGCACAGAGCACAAGAGCCGCGCGCTCGGCAACTCCCACGCTGACCCGGTTCGAGTTCTCGTGCACGTGCACGAGTTGCAAGACTTCACGCGCTGCAGACCACGCGGCTTCCACGCGCCCTGCCAGCAAATCGAGACGCGCCAACAGCAACAGTCCATCCAAGTAGATGCGCCTAAAGGCCGGCACGGACTCAGGAATGTCGAGTAGGAGTTCTTCAGCTTGGGCCACGAGCTCAGCGAGAGGTTGACCTCGACCTCCTTCGCGATCCTCAACCCCCATGCTCAACAGCGAGAGGCGAAGTTCTGCCGCTCCTAGCAACTGACGACTAGCCCGAAGTGCATCGAGGGCCTTGGGCACGCGGGTGATCTGCGATGCCAACGCGTTGGCATCGCTGCGCAAAGACAAGGCACGCTCCATGGCCAACGCACTCTGGCTTGGACTCAGCCTTGGATCCTCGGCCGCGACGAGTTGGGCCGCGGCCGCCGCTCTGAATGCGCTGGCTTGGACCTCGAGCATCCACAGCCATTCCACGGGATCTTGGGCGTACACCGCTGGACTCACCCGCTCCAAGAGTGCCAACAGTCGGCCCCACGCATCCTCATCCCCCCGTTGGAACTCCCATGCAGCTTGAGCAACGAGGGCATCGGCTGCCCCGACCCGTTCGGCAGCCACGAGGCGCGGATTGAGAAGGGCCGACTCGGCCACCCCGCGCGCATACTCATGCAATCCGTGTCGTTGAAGGGCGCGTGCGAACAGAGCCTCGTCCTGAGCCCAAAGGCCACCCGCGAACATCCCTAGCCACAGGCACAGCGTGCGCACGGCCTCATGATAGGTCAGGACTCAAAAACGGCGAAAGCCCGCGAGGCCGAGGCCGCGCGGGCTTCATGTCGCGAGAAACGGATCAGCCGTTGCCGGCGGGTTCCATCTCCTCGAGGATGATGATCTGCACGCGGAGCATGATGATCAGATCCTTCATCACGGTGGACTTGCCCTTGTGGGAGAAGAAGAAGCTCAGGATCGGGATGTCTGAGAGCACAGGCAGGCCGGACATCATGTCCTGTTCGACGTAGTACTTGAGGCCGCCAAGGAGGATCGTGCCGCCGTCAGGAACCACCACGGTGGTCTTGAGGGATTCCTTGCGGAGTTCAGGCATGTCGATCAGCACGGGCGTGCCGATGGCCAAGGGCGAGGAGAACTGGCGGATCGGGCGCACCAAGGTGGCCACGGTCGGACGCAGTTCGAGAGTCACGAAGCGGCGATCGTTGCTCACGATGGGACGCACGTCGAGCACCACGCCTTCGCGCACGATGTCCACCACGGGGTCGGCCACCACGGACGCCTGAGCGATCTCCACGTCGTAGTCCTTGATGTAGGCCTCTTGACGGGTGACTTCGAGGTTGGCGCGTTGGGTGTTGTAGACCAACAGGGTCGGCGCGTTCACGGTGTTCACGCGGTCATACTTCTGAACGGCGCGCAGAATGGCTTCGAGTTGCGCGTCGTCGAGGTAGGTCCATTGCAGCGACAGGCCACCGCTGCCATTGATGGTGGATGAATCGCCGAGGGCCTGGTCGAACAGGTTCTGGGTACGGCCGCGAACGTCGCCGTTGCCGCCGCCGAACTGGTAGAAGGCGCCGGAGGACGTATCCGTCCCGATGGGCAAGGTGCTGCCAGGCAGGCCGAAGTCATCGAAGGGCCGGTTCTGACCGAGGCCAGCCACGCCCGCGCCGCCGGAGTTGTCACCGAGGCCGCGCAGATCCACGCCCACGTCTTGGAGGAAGTTGTTCTCCACGGCGAGGAAGCGGCTTTCGATCTGCACTTGGATGCCGGAGTACTTGCGCAAATCCGCAAGGAACGCGCGAATCAGGCGCTGGTTTTCGGGGGTCTGGCGCACCACGAGAGTGCCCGACTTGTCCACGATGGTGTTCTCAGCGTCTTCGGTCCATGAGGTCGGATCCACCGAGGCCTGAATGAGTTCACGCAGGCGATCCACTTCCACGATGCGGTTCTCGTCCGTGGCATCTGCTTCCTCTTCGCCACCGGCGGACTGCGTAAAGCCGGAGGGATTGAGGTTGAGTTCGATGCCCGGGAAGTTGTTCACCTTGGCGGTGAGATCGCGCACGTCATAGAACTCGCTGACCTTGCGCTTCCTCAACTGCTCCTTGGTAGTGATCTTGACCATGCCGTCCTCCACGAGGAACTCGAGGGTCAGAGCGTTGGTCATGTGACGCAGGGTGGCCCAAGCGGAGATGTCATCTAGCTTGAGGTTCAGGATGCGCTCAGCGCGGGGCATGGCTTCGTCCACCGCGCCGGTGATCACGAAGTTGATGCCCGTGTTGTTGCGCAGGAAGCGCACCGCATCGTCAATGTTCTTGTCGGTCCAATCCACGCTCGAAAGCATGGTGCCTTCCAAGGTGGCCTTCACCGCTTGATCCGCTTCGTTCGCGGCTTCCGATTCGCGGGACAGCGTGATGGGACCGCGGGCGGAAATCTCGCGCCAACGGGCGGCATCCGGGAAGGTCGCAATCTTGGTGAAGGGCATAGCCAAGCTCTTCACTTCATCTAGCGCGCGCTGCCATTCGCTGCGATGGCGCGTGATGTTGTCCACATCAGCCTTGGCGTGGCGAGCCCCCGCAGCCGCGGCCTTGAGTTCGTGAGCGGCCTTGAAGCCGGGATCACGATCCAACAGATCGGCACAGATGGTCTCGCAGTCATCGAAGCGTTCGCGCTCGAACGCCGCGGTGGCTTCGTCCCAGAGGCGGCGCAGCTGGATTTCGAGCTTCTTGCGCTCTTCGGCATCGCGAGCTTGGTTGATGCTCTCGATCTCCTTCAGACGAGCGGCTTCGCTCTCGCGGCGTGCGGACTCCGCAGCCTGTTCAGCCGCAGCCACCATCCCGCGCAGTTGGTCTGCAGTGGGGACGCCATCCAACACGGGGTTGGCAGACACGATCACGAACGCGTTGCGGAGGTGCTGCACCACGTCCGCGTGCTGGCCTGCTTCGTGAGCGGCCTTGGCGCGACCCAACGAGTCCTGCACCACCAGCGCCGCCTGCTGGCGACGGACAATGGCCTCGTTCCAAACATCGCGGCTCGCTGGCACGGCGGCAGCACCGGGCTCACCGATGAGACCGGAGACGCGGTTCCAGAGATCCTGCGCTTCCTTGTTGGTGGGATCCGCACGCAATGCTGAGCCAAAAGCCTGCAACGCCTCGCGAGCGCGGCCCGCCTCGAGCAAGCTCTTGCCCGTTGCGATGTGGTCGTTCGCGATGGCCTTCGCACGCTCTGCGAGCGCGCGCTGACGCTCGGCGAGCTGCTGCATGCTTGGCTCTTGATCTTGAGGGGTCGCGACTTCCGCCGGAGCCGCAACAACCGTCACGGTCTCGCTGGCACTGCCGTCGGCAGCCACCAGGGCAGTCGCTTCGATCGTAGCCACAGGCTCCACGGTCGCGGACGCCACGGCTTCATCTGCGGGGGTGCTGCACGCGGCCACCACCACCGACAGCATGAGAACGATCCACAACATGCCGTTTTGCTTGTTCACGAGCACTCGCATCGAGATCTCCCTTTCCGAAACCCCGCCGGCCGCAATGCGGCCATGAGCGGGCGCGAACTTTTACCAGAATTCGCCCTCGAACAGCAGAGCCGACAGCTCCGTGCTCGCGAACTCCTCATTCCGGCTTCACAACTATGGCGCTTGCTCCACAGGGCCTACTCACCCAAACCTTGCGGCGAACAGGGGTTCCGGGAGCTCCATCTTTTTCCAGGGGGCATGATTATAGGCAGGGCTTCACGGGCTGCAATCCCCTGCAAATCCTCAAGGAATCCAGTGCTTTTCGATCTTGCCCTCGGCTGTTTTGACGCTCACTTCAAAGCGGCGCGTGTTCAGCGTGGTGAGCTGGGCTTCTCGCCGCGGTTCGCGGCCATCGAGCAAGACTCGGCCCTCCGCATCGAACACCACGCGCAAGACCTCTTGGCGACGGGTGGACTCATCCATCCGGATGCCCTCGATCCGACACCCGGTAGCCCAATCGGGGCCTGCCCCGGGGACCTCTAGCGCAGATCCCTCAGCGAGATCTATTTCGCGGGCCTCAAAGGCGGCTCCGGTCCAAGCTTCAATCCTCACGCGCGCGATTCCGGCCTCTGCTCCGATAATGCTCCAACGCGTGCGCGACAATGACATGCCGCGCGCGGGGCTCGAGGGCTGCGACAGCCCCAGTTCGGCGTGAAGCCGCGGGTCTGCCACCCGGGATGCAACGCGCCAGTGGTGCTCGACGCCAGCGGGAACCCGATCCACGAATTCCAGCGTTGCGGCGGGCACTTCCCCCACGAGCTGATACTCGCCCCCTGCCGTCGAGCGCGAGATCACCCATGCCACAGCCGGCACGGTTCCCCCCGACCCGACTTTCCAACGCAGCGTCACTGCTCCGAATCCTGGTTCAGCAACCAGATCGTCTGGTCGTGCGAGGAACGCGAGATTGCCCCCGCTGGCCATGGCTTCTAGCCACGGAGCAGGGAACGCTCGAAAGCGGGCGTCGCCAGCTGGCGTGCGATGGACGTAGCTGTCTTTGAGTTGAGCTCGCGCCGCATCCATGCGCTGAAAGTGCGCCTGCCCATCGAAGGACCGTGCCGTCAGCGCCACCTCGCGGGCTTTGAGACCGGTGTCCATGCGCGCCGTGAGTGCTTCGGCCACGCCGTTGTCCTCCACGAGCAACCCCATGAGACTCAATGCCAGCAACAAACCGGCAGCCAAGAGTGCCAGCACATCCGCCGCGCTCAGGATCCTCCCAGACAGGTCCAGCCGCGCTTCCTCACGAGAGTGCAGTTGCTCTTCTCTCATGGGCGGCGCTCCCGAGGGCAGTCCAAGACAAAGCGAACATCCAAGAGAACTTGATCCACGTTGTCGCCCGTGGCGTTCGCGGCCTCAGTGCGCAAGCCGACGAGCCTCATGCGCAGCGGCTCTTCCATGCGCAACAGACTGTCACAAACCGGGAAAAGTGCCGCATCTTTGCAGCGCAGAAAAATGCGGATCTCAAGGTTGGACCACAGCGCGTTGGGACTTTCGGGCAGTTCGCGGAACTCCATCGGCGCCCGCGGGACTCCGCCCTTCGTAGCCGCTGCTAGCAAGAGTATGCGCTGCAGGCGCACACGTGTCTGCGCCTTGGCAAATAGCCGCGCATCGTATTCGTCCGATTGAGCCAGCGCTTGCGCTAGGGGCCAAGACGATGGCCGGGGCGCTTCAAGACCTGTGCGCTCCGAAATCGCACGCCGCAATTCGTCATTGTCGAAGGCCCACGCGCTCTCGCACTCCGCGCGAGTGGGGCTCGCGCCGGCCAACCTCGCCGTCGGTCTTGCCAGCACGCTCGATTGCTCGCGAGTCCACGCTTCGAGGGAACGCGTTTCCTCATCCAATCGAGACTTCACCGCACGCACATCCGCCTCGAACGCTGCCCCCACCTGCGTCTCGCGGGTGGCCTGCGTGGCCTCAAGGGCTTGGCGTGCGCTGGTCATGCGGTCTTCGAGATCGTCCGCGCTCGCTAGAAAACCAAAGATCCACAGACCCGCTAGAGCCAACGCGGCGCAGCCACTGAGAAGCAAAGCTGTCGCAGTGCGCGGGCTCATGGCAGTTTCGGTGTCCTCAGTTCCAAGCTCCCAGCAAGATGGTGCAGTGGCACACGCAGCGGTCCCTGAGAAGGAACGACAGGTGCGCGCGAGACCACTTCACGAGCTTCCCAACACAGGCCCGCGCGAACGGCACTGACAGGGCCATCACCGTCGGCCAAACTCGCCAACGCCTCAGCCAAACGCTGATGAGCGTCTTCCTTCGCTCCTTCGGCCACGAGCACCACATGCCCGAGAAGCCCCTCTTCAGCATCGAAGGCGGCCACGCTGACTCCGGCGGCCTCGGCCTTGGCGCTCACATGGCGCAGGATGTCTAGCGGACGCGCGCGCGGGGCATCGACTCGAGCCAAGGCCTCGGTGCGGCGCAACGGTTCTTCCACGTCCACGGCACGCAACACTTCCGTTCTTTCGCGGACCCCCGCCGGCGCCACACGCAGTGCGGCGGTGCGCTCCTCCACGGCTTTCGCGGCGGAGCGGACACGCACAGTCTCCACCACGATCGTGGCGCACAGAAGAAGCGTGGCCGCAATCCACCAGCGCTTGCGCAAGCCCAAGTCGCGTTCGGGGCGCTGCGGAAACAATCGCACGCTGACATCGGCAATGCCAGCACCTTGGAGCGCAAGGCCCGTGGCTCGCGCCAACGCCGCAAAGTTCTCCTGCAAGCCTGCGCTGACGACGTCCTCGTCAACGCGCACGTACCGGAACCCGAGTGGTTCCTCGACGCTGACTCCCAAACTCTCGCGCAAGAGTTGCGCTAAGGGGGGAACGCAA
>Ga0233425_10004663_pt1 | contig 22690 bp, 18 predicted proteins | sample Watercolumn_Towu_2_FD_181712 | JGI IMG/M metagenome (GOLD analysis project Ga0233425, IMG submission 181712) | Freshwater microbial communities from Lake Towuti, South Sulawesi, Indonesia - Watercolumn_Towuti2014_140_MG | ecosystem: Environmental > Aquatic > Freshwater > Lake | place... | reverse complement strand
GGTATGTAAATGAGACCGTGCAGAATCGCGCGGTGGGCAGTGCGCAGCCCCGTGGAGTCTTCCACAGGCAGCATGCGGAACCCGGCTTTCGCATAGTCATCGCGATAGAGCGTGGCGATGGCGAGAAAGTGCGGGAACTGCCAGACGAAGATGAGAGTGAAGAGGCTCCACGCGGCGGCATTGAACGCAGCTCCTGCAGCAGCCCAACCCACCAGCACAGGCAAAGCGCCTGGCAGCGCACCCACAATGGTGTTGATGTTTGAGCGTGTCTTGAGCGGCGTGTAGATCGCGGTGTAGCTGATGACCGTCGCGGCGGAGACTGCAGCCGCAATCACGCCGCACACAGCCCAAAGCAGGGCCACGCCAGCGATCACGGAAACCGCGCCGAAGAGGATGGACTCGTCCCGTGAAACGCGGCCCGAAGGAATGGGGCGTGAGCGCGTGCGCTCCATCACCGCATCCAAGTGGGCTTCGAGGGCCATGTTGATGGCGCTCGCACCGCCTGCCGACAGCAGCACACCCACTCCAAGGGCAAGGAGCGTGAACCAGTTCGCGCTTTCGCCGCTCGGCAGCGCAAGGAAGAACCCCGCGAGGGCTGCCAGAATCACGAGTGCATTGAGCCGCAGCTTCCAGAGTTCGATGAAAGCGAGCATCCGCGAGGGCGCTCTAGTGTCTGTCAGCGCGGCGGTGTTCATGCGCGCGCCTGCTCCAGCACGGGCATGGCCGCGGTGGCCGCATCAGCCGCCGGCTCGCCACGCCACGAACGCACGAGGATCATTTGGGTCAGCATCACCAGCAGGCCGCCGCCCACGAGGTGCAGGCTTGGAATGGCTGCGCGGAAATTGAACGTCGGGCCGCGTCCGGCGAGATCCTCCACAAGGAAGAAGCTCGTCATCCCGAGGAGGAACTGTGCGGTGAGAGTGAAGCCGATCCAGTTGGCTGGTTTCCTCAAGCTCGCATCTGTTGCCGCACTGAGCTGGTGCACTTGACCCACGAGACGTGCAAGGAACAAGAGCGCGATGAGCGCCCCAAGGCCATGCAGCACGATGCCGAGGCCGCTCATGGTGTGACGCAGCCAAGCTCCGAAGGCGATCTGCAGAATGAGAGCTGCCAGCGCGGCCTTGGCTGCGCCGCGCAGTGCAGGGATATCGCGCTTGGGGGCCGCGGCCCATGCGGGCTTCGTGGCCACGAAGAGAGTGGTGACCACCACGAGGAAACTTTGCGCCACCAGAGCGTGAGTCATGGCGATGGCGCGGATGATGAAGGGCTCTTCGGGAGTGCTCGCGATGGCGGGATATTGCATGCCCACCAACACGCGCACCCCGCCTAGCGCCGCTTGCGCAAGCACGAGAACGAATGCGAAGTACGCGAGGCGACGCACCCAGGCTTCGGGGCCTTGGCCGCGCCGCGCTGCGCGCCACACGAGGAACGCGAAGATGCCGGTGAGGATGCCCGTGAAGCCTGCAACCTGACGGTGCCCGAGTTCCCACAACACTCCGCCTGTGAACGCGGGCATCTCAACGCGCAATGGCAGTGGCCACGAATCCACAGCGTCTCCGCTGTCTGTGCTCGTGACTTGGCCGCCGGCGAACAAGAGCAGCAGCGTGGCTAGGAGCACCGCGAAGGACCAGCGATGGATCCTTCGCAGCGTTGTTCCCTGGCTATGCATGTCTGCTGAGTTGGTCATGGATTCCGCGTGGGATCAGACGTGCACGCTCTTGCGAGCAGGCTCACCCGCGGGCGGCGCGAATTGGGGAGTGAAGTCTTCCTTGGCGTTCGGATCCGCGTACTCGTACGGGCCACGATGCGCGACAGGGATGAGATCGAAGTTGCCATGGCCGACGGGCGGAGTGGGCGTGTTCCATTCCATGGTGGTCGCGTTCCACGGATTGCGGTCGGTGCAGCGCTTGCCAGCGAACATGCTCCAGAAGAAGTTGATGGCCAGCACCACTTGAGCCGCGGCGAGCACCAGCAGCGCGATGGTCATGAGCTGGTTCACGGGCAACATGCCTTGCAGGTTGCCGTAGTAGTACGGATCGGCGGTGCGGCGCAGCATGCCGCGCGAACCGACGACGTGCATGGGGAAGAAGGTGAACTGGAAGGCGATGAACGTCACGATCATGTGCGTGTACGCCAAGGGCTTGTTCATGAAGCGCCCGAACATCTTCGGGAACCAGTAGTAGATGGACCCGAAGACCGCGAACAAGGTTGATCCGAACACCACGTAGTGGATGTGCGCGACGATGGCGTAGGTGTCGTGGATCTGAATGTCCACCGGCGTAGCTGCCATGAAGATGCCGGACAGGCCGCCGATAATCCACATGCACACGAACGCGAGCGCTGCAAGGGTGTGCACTTCCAGCTTCATCTGCGAGCGGTACATCGTGGCCAGCCAGTTGAAGGTCTTCACTGCCGAAGGCAGCGCGATCATCATGGTGGCGATCATGAACGTGCGCCCGAGGGCCGGGTTCATGCCGGACTGGAACATGTGGTGGCCCCAGACGACGAAGCCTAGGAAGGCGATGCCGGCCATGGAATAGACCATGGGGCGATAGCCGAAGATGGGCTTCCGGCAGGCGTTAGCCAGCATGTCCGAAACCATGCCCATGGCGGGCAGCACGAGGATGTACACCGCAGGGTGGCTGTAGAACCAGAACAGGTGCTGCCAGAGAATGACTTGGCCGGTGCCTGTGACTTGTCCGGCGTCAGAGACCACTCGCGCCGCGGGCACGAAGAAGCTCGACCCGAATTCGCGATCCATGAGCAGCATGGTCACTGCGGATCCGAGCACAGGCGTCGCGCACAACACCAGAATGCTGGTGATGAAGATGGCCCAAGACGTGAGCGGCATGCGGAAGAAGGTGATGCCCTTCGCGCGCATCTTCACGATGGTGGTGATGTAGTTCACCGCGCCGCAGATGGAGGACCAACCCACGAACCACACACCCATGCACCAGAGGGTTTGTCCGTCGCCGAGCATGGTCTCTGAAAGCGGTGGGTAGCTCGTCCAGCCCGCGCCGGCACCGTCGCCTGGCACATAGAAGCTGAAGGCCATGAAGATGAACGCCGGCCACATGAGCCAGTAGCTCAGTGCATTCAGGAACGGGAAGGCCATGTCCTGCGCGCCGAGTTGCAAGGGCACGACGAAGTTGCCGAACGCGCCCACGAGCAGCGGGATGATCACGAAGAAGATCATCACGGACGCATGCATGGTGAACATGATGTTGTAGTGCTCAGGAGCAGCACCACCATCGGCCCAGCCGAAAATCTGCTCGAAGCCAGGCACCTTGGTGCCCGGCCAAGCGAGTTGCCAACGCACGCCAATGGCGAGGGCGCCACCCACCAGTCCCCAGAGCAGGGAGCTCACGAGGAACTGCTTGCCAATCATCTTGTGGTCCTGAGACCAGATGTAGTGGCTGTAGAACTTGGGCGCGGCGAGGCGAACGGCGGCCATCACGATGGCCAGGCCGAGCACGACGAGCCACGGAGTCGTCGTGACATTGAAGTCAGTTGCTTCCATCAAGTGCATTGCAGTTCTCCTCGCGCCTCAGCGCGCCGTGTTCTCGCCCTGGTACTTCGTTGTGAGGGGGTTTGAATCCCACCACCACCAGATCTTGGCGGTGCCACCCGACCAATCCGGGCGATCCTGCGCTTCGTTTTCACCCTTCCACTCTTCCGACTTCGCGGCCAGCCACGTCTTGAACTCGTCGGCTTCATGCACCACGAGCGTGGCGCCCATCTTGGTGTGACCGAGTCCGCAGAGCTCAGCGCACATGATGGGGAAACGACCTGCGCGAGACGTGTCGAACCACACCGGTATGGCGAGGCCCGGGACCACGTCTTGTTTCACGCGGAAGTTGGGCAGGAAGAACGAGTGAATGACATCGATGGAGCGTTGGGTCATGCGCACCTTCTGCCCCACGGGCACGTGCATTTCGCCAACTGTGGGGACATCGTCGACGGTGCCGAACTTGCCGTCAGTGCCGGCGAGGCGGAAGTTCCACTGGAACTGTTGCGCCGCGGTCTGGACCTCAATCACATCCTTGGAGCCCTCGGGGGGGATCTCCATCTTCATTTCGCGCCACATGCCTGCTTGCAAGAGTGCAATCAGCACCAGGATGGCGGCGGGGATGATGGTCCAGATGAGTTCGAGCTTGTGATTGCCGTGTGAGAAATCCGACCGCATGCCTGGCTTCTGCCAGAAGGAGAAGATGCAGAACAGCCAGAAGGCCTCGGTCAGAATGAAGGCAATGCCCGTGATCCAGAGAATGAGGTAGAAGAGCTCATCCACGGCATCGCCGAAGCTCGCAAAGTTCTCCGGGAAGAACAGCGTGCCGGGTTCCTTCACCTGAGCCCCGACCCCGTGGGCCGCCACAGTCGTGCCTGCCGCGCCACGCTCGAGCACTTTGAAGCGGCTCGGATTGTCCAAGAGCAGGATGCCGCTATTCACCGGTGAGCCTTCTTTGGTCACGCGCTGAATGGCGACGAGCTCTTCCTCAATCAGGATGTTGCCCGTTCCCGGCAAGCGTCTGCCGTCTAGCATTTCAATCACAGAGCCCACGCTCTTATCTGCGCCTAGCGCAGTCTTTAGCTCCGTTGCGGGCTTCTCAAAGGCGGCTCGCATGCCGAAACAAAGGGCGATCACCAATCCAAGCGCGAGCACGAGCAGCACGGGGCGGCTCGTGGGCGTCGCAATGCTCTGGGTCATTGCAGTCTCCACTGCGATTGCGAGGTTGCCGTCTCGCTGATCGCTATGTTCCGTTCTTCACACCAAGCCGGCCGGGGAGCAGTCTCCAGCCGGAGTTTCATCCATCACAAACAGACGCGGGTCAAGTCGTCGTGAGCAAGCTCACTTCTTCTTGCCGAAGGTGAAAGTCGCTTCCGCAGCGGCGCCAGCCGCAACGGTGATCTCAAGATCCTGCGACTTTTCCTTTTCGTGCCACGCGGTGAGGGTATAGGCCCCCGGTGCGAGGCCGTCAATGCTGAACGTGCCGTCTGTGGCGCTCACGGCGAAGAAGGGGTGCTCGAAGATGGCGACCCGCGCTTCCATCCAAGCGTGGATGTCGCACTTGAAAGACGAAGTGCCGATTTCCGCGCGCTTCATGTCCTGCGCTGCGGGCACCGTGCCTTCATTGCTTTGGGTCAAGTTCCAGTCGCCATTCAGCTTGGACTGGAAGTGCACGTTGTGCGTGGTCTTGTCCGAGTTCTTGATCTCGATCTTCTGACCGAGTTGGATGGCGACGACATGGGGCGAGTAGATGCAGCCCTTCTGGTCCATGGTGACAGTGCCCGTCTTGGCGGTGCCCGTCTTCTCCCAACCCGCCGGGCCCTTGCTCACGTACACGACGACGTTGGCGAGCTTGCCGTCGGCGACCATGGTGGTCTGCTTGCGCACGGTCTTGCCCTCGCTCTCGGCCTTGCACACCGGATCGGAATCCATCTCAATCTTGAGATTGCTGGGTTCCTTGCCCTGCCAGTTGATGGTGCCCTTCACTGACCCGTTCTGAGCGGCAACGAAACCCGCCAGAACCACGAGGATGCCGAGTGTGCGTAGCGACATGTCCGAATCTCCAGCGGCGCGTCCATGTGGAGCGCCGAACCTTGTGCTCGCAGCGTCGAGGCACCATGCCTTGCTCTGCGGCCCTGAGGATCAAGACGCTGTCGTGCTGGGCATGCCCCGCACCGGGTCCGAGCCTCCTGGGCGCGGTGATGTTGCGCTGCGTCAGGGTCGCGCGCAATTGCGGCGAGCACGGATCTAAGCCTGCGGCACATTGCCGCAGGAAAAAGCGCCTGTGTTCGCTGCTTGAGGAGCTCCCTTCACGGGCCTACCATTCGTCCCGTCAAGGCCATGTTCGCGCTGTGCGTGAATGGGCCGAACGTGGCCATCGCAGCGGTGGCCTGTGTGCGGTGATTGAGCTGGCGGAAATCCAAGGCGGATTCCCGTTTTCGAGGGGATGGTGTCACGCCATCCAACCAACCCATGGCAGATGACAAGCAAGAGTCGGCGGCTGCGCCCGCCAGCGCGGCGGCTTTGCAGCCGAGGCCTCCGCGTCAGAAGGAACCGAACCCCGGCAAGAGCGCTGACACTCTTGGCGACAAAGGCCGGCGGCGTTTCGTGTTTCACTCCATGTCAGCGTTCATTACGCTGCTGTTGGTTTGCTTTGCGCGCTTCTTCTTTCCGCGCACTCTGTTCGAGCCCAAGACTCGCTTCACCATCGGCTACCCCGGCGACTATGGCTTCGGGGTGGATACCAAGTGGCAGCAGAAGTACAGAATTTGGGTTTGCCGCAATTCCTCGGGGCTATTCGTCATTTATGCGCGCTGCACTCACCTTGGCTGCACGCCGGACTGGAAGCCTGCTGAGAACAAGTTCAAGTGCCCATGCCACGGTTCCGGGTTCGACGCGGAAGGCATGAATTACGAAGGCCCGGCACCGAAGCCCATGTTGCGTTGTCACCTCGAGATCGACCCCACCGGGCAGATCCTCGTGGATTCACTCAACCTGTACGACTTCGACACAGGTACGAAGCAATTCAAAGATCTACAGCCGGGTTCTAGTGGCCCGTTGCTGGTGGTCTGAGCGCGGAGGGATTATCGAGCCATGTCGCACGGACATCATGACGAGACTCCCGCCGAGCCCGAGACGCCGCAGGGCGAGGGCAATCCTGGCGGGTTGCTGACCAAGCTGCGCGCGAAGGCGAAATCGCCTTCCGAGCTGGGTGAAGAGTTCAAGAAAACGCAGGTCTGGACTTCGATCTTCCGGCACAAGCTGGATGACTCGCACCGCAATCGTTCGCTGGCGGTGTTGTCCAACGTCTTCTTGCATTTGCACCCAGCGCGCATCAATCGCGACGCAGTCCGCTACAACTTCACGTGGGGCATGGGAGGCATCACCTTCTATCTCTTCGTGCTGTTGACGCTCACCGGCACGCTGTTGATGTACTACTTCCATCCGAGCAAGGCTGAGGCCTACCGCGACATCATGTTCCTGCAGCACGACGTGCCGTTCGGCAATCTGCTGCGCAACATGCATCGCTGGTGCGCTCACGCCATGGTGATCACCACTTGGCTGCACATGATGCGCGTGTTCATGAGCGGCTCTTACAAGCCGCCGCGCGAGTTCAATTGGAACATCGGCGTGCTCTTGTTGCTATTCACCATGTTGCTCAGCTTCACGGGCTATCTCCTGCCTGACGATCAGCTCGGATTCTGGGCTGTGACGGTGGGAACCAACATGGCGCGTGCAACGCCCCTGCTCGGACACGAAGGGCCCTTTGGCCCTGAGCTCGGCATGACGGCATTCAATGACGTGCGCTTTGCGCTGCTCGGCGGTTCTGTGGTGGATGCGAACGCACTCTTGCGTGCGTACATCTGGCACTGCATCGCCATCCCGATCATCGCGTCGGTGCTGATGATCGTGCACTTCTGGCGCATCCGTAAGGACGGCGCCATCAGCGGCCCAGCGCCGGTGATGCTCGAAAGCGAAATCAAGGACGACTGACGGGAGCTAGTGATGGACTGGAAACAAGTCTGGGAACTGGTGTCGCTGCCCGACAACGTCCCCATTGTGTTGTTGCTCCTGATGGTGCCGTTCTACACCGTGCTCGCATTCCGCGAGGCGGCCAAGAATGACCGTCTGATTGCGGAGCTCGAACGCGATCCGGACATGCGCAAGACGCATCACCGCGTGCCCTACCCGTGGAAGCCGGGTTGGCCGAAGACGGTGCACGTCTGGCCGTATCTGCTGAAGCGTGAGTTCCTCGCGGCCATCATCGTGACGACGGTGATGATCGTGTGGTCGATCTGCTTGGATGCGCCGCTCGAAGAGCCTGCGAATCCCAGCTTGACCATGAACCCGTCCAAGGCGCCGTGGTACTTCCTCGGATTGCAGGAATTGCTGGTCTACTTCGATCCGTGGATCGCGGGCGTGGTGCTGCCGAGCATCATTCTCTTGGGCCTCATGGCGATTCCCTACATCGACGTGAACCCCTTGGGCAACGGCTACTACACGTGGAAGCAGCGCAAGTTCGCCATCGGCACGTTCCTTTTCGGATTCCTCGTGCTTTGGGTGTTGCTAGTCATCATAGGCACCTTCATTCGCGGTCCAGGCTGGTTGTGGTTCAACTTGGGTGAAACGTGGGATCACCACCGCGTGGATCATCAGGTCAACTACGACCTGCACGAACTCTTCGGCGTGAAGGGCACTTGGCCGGTGTTCTTCTTCGGCCTCGGGTTCCTCGGCGCGTTCTCCGCCATCGTGGGCGGGCTCACGCACCTGTGGATCACCAAGTGCATGCCCGCAATGCGCAAGCGCATGTCGGTCATTCAGTACGCCAACATGCTGCACTTGTGGATCCTGATGATGATCGTGGTTGCAAAGATCATCGCGCGTTTGGCGTTCACCGTGAAGAACTTCTGGGTTACGCCCTGGTTCAACATCTGAGGCCCCGGGAAACGGAATCGAGACACCATGGCAGAAGAAGCCCCAGTCAACGCTCCTGCAACCGAGGCCGGAGATCCCATCGTCGGGAAGTCCATCCTCTGGCCCGTCACTCTGGCCATGATCGCGCTCGTTGCGAGCGCAGCGTGGTCCGTGTGGGACGAGTTCATCACCCGTCGGCCGTACAAGGTCACCCAGAATGAATGGGTGGAAGTAGCGGCCAAGGCCTATGGCGGCAAACTCGCCGCCGCCGAGACGGAGTGGAAGCGCGTCACCGAGGATGCTGAGTTCGTGCGCTTGTCTGCAGCAGCGAAGGCGGCAGAGGCCTCCGCACTGCCTGAGGTGCAGAAACTCGCTGACGAGATGAACAAGGACGTGTTGCCGCGTATCGCAGCGCTGGCACAGCCCGTGAAGGTGGCGCGTTCGGAAGTGGCCGCGTTGACCTACCGCCTTGAGCATGCGCGCACCCTCAAGCACGAGGACGAAGAGCGTCACTACGCGGCGGAGCTTGCCGCCGTGAAGAACCGCACCGCAGAAATCCACTTGCCCAGTGGGGAAGTGGTGCACTGGGACTTCGCGAAAATGGTTTCGGAGTTCAACGCGCTCAAAGGGCGCCAAGGCGAGATTCAAGGCCTGACCGCAAAGGTGCGGCGCAACGCAGACGCAGCTCGCGCTGAGATGAACTCATGGCGCGATGCGCATTTGCGCTCTGCATCTCCCGCAGCCATTCAGGGCTTGCTCGACGGTGTGGCCAACTTCGAACACGACATCAAGCAAATCCACATTCGTGTGGATGGCGGTGAACTCATCGAGCGTTGTGAGACGTGCCACGTGGGCATTCAGTCGCCCGTGCCATTGACCCTCGCGGATGTGGACGGCAAGCAGGTCTTCACGTCGCACCCCAACATGGATCTGTTGAAGCAGCATCCGCCGGAGCGATTTGGTTGTAGCCCCTGCCACGGCGGCAACGGCATCGCGACCATGTCGGTGGACAAGGCTCACGGCCACTACAAGCATTGGCTCTGGCCGATGTACGCCAAGGAAAACACCACCGCGGGCTGCATGCAATGCCACAAGGGCGATCTGTGGTTGGAAGGTGGCGGCAATTTCAACGAGGGCAAGGGCCTGTTCCAGTGGCGTGGCTGCAATGCGTGCCACCGCTATGAGGGCTTTGGTCGTGAGCAGGATGAGCTGAAGCTGGCTGAGAAATCAGCCTCCGCCATCCAGAAGGAAGCAGAGGCCCTCAGCATCGCCATCACCGGCCAAGTGGAAGTCACTGAGGATTCCAACGCCAGTGGCGAGGCAGTGGAAGCTGCCTACAAGGAAATCACGCGCCTGCGCCAAGAGCAGCACATCTTGCGCTCTAAGGAGCAACAGGTGGCTTCCGATTTGGCGAGCCTCGACCTCGAAGTGAAGAAGGTCGGGCCGAACCTCAAGGAAGCGAGTTCGAAGCTCAAGCCGGCTTGGATGATCGACTGGCTGAAAGATCCGCGCGCGTTCCGGCCCACAACCAAGATGCCGCGCTTCAGAATCAACGACGAGCAGACCCGCGATATCGCAGCCTTCCTCTGGCAGAACAGCGCGTCGCAGACCCTGCAAGCCGTCGAAGGCGAAGGCGATGCTGAGCGTGGCCAGCAACTCGTGATCAGCCGCGGCTGTCTCGCTTGCCATCAGGTCAGCACCGATGAGTTCGAAACCATCGGCAACGACTTTGCCGCAGACCTTTCGCGCATGGGTGAGAAGACCAGCGCCGCCTACATCGCGAGTTGGGTGAAGAACCCGCGCCATCACAATCGCTACACGGTGATGCCGTCCTTGCGCTTGGCGGATCAGGACTGCGCTGACATTTCGGCTTGGCTGTCCTCGCTATCCCGCGAAACCACGGGGCAGATGTCTGAGGCGGACGCGTTGGCCATCGTGACGGACAAGGGACGCTTCGAGCGCGGCAAGAAACTCGTGCAGCATCTCGGCTGTGCTAGCTGCCACGAAATCAGCGGACTCGAGTCTGAAGGGCGCATCGGCACAGAGCTCACCGAAGAAGGCAGCAAGCCCCTCGAACGCCTCGATTTCGGCACGCGCACCAAGCAGTACAAGGCGAATCACGAATACAACCACAAGGGGTTCTTCGAGCACAAGCTCACGGATCCGTCGACGTTTGATGCCGACAAGGAAATCGCGAACTGGCAGGATCGCTTGCGCATGCCGGAGTTCTTCCCCAAGCCCGGCGAGTCCGGCTACGAGGAAGTGAAGGGCACGATCAAGGGCGACATTGATGCCCTGACCACGTTCCTCTTGGGCAGCACCGAGACCCATATCCCGCGCGCGCTGAATTACCTGCCCGAAGGCGCGAAGAAGGACATTCAGCAGGGCTGGTGGCTCGTCAAGAAGTACAACTGCGACGGATGCCATCAGATTCTGCCGGGTTCCACGCCGGCCATCTGGGAACTGCCCATCTACCAAGACAACGCAGAGTTCCCCGGCGTCCCGAAGAAGAACGGCCGTCCTCCGACCCTCGTGGGTGAAGGCAGCCGCGTGGACCCTGTGTGGCTCTCGCGCTTCCTTGAGAACCCAGCCTTGACCCACGACAGCGCGGCCTCCACGCGCAACGGCGTGCGCCAAGGCATGACCGTGCGCATGCCCACGTTCTTCTTGTCTGAGCGCGAACGCGGAACGTTGGTGCGTTTCTTCCAAGCGTTGTCCGACATGACCACCACCGACTATGTGCGTCCGGATCCAGCGCCCCTCACGGGCGAAGAACTGGATCTTGCGCGTGCAGCATTCACTGCCGGCGATTGCGCGAACTGCCATCTCTTGGGTGGCGAACCGAGCATCAATCCTGACACCACCTATGCGCCGAGCTTCGAGGTGGTGCGCGAGCGCATCCGCCCGGGTTGGACTCATCGTTGGGTGACGGAACCCAACACGGTCATCCCGGGAACAGCCATGCCTGCCATTCTGCAGCGCACGGGCAGCGGGGCGAATGAGCGCTGGATTGTGAACACCGAGAAGGTCAGCGCGACAGCTCAACGCCGCGTGGGCATCGAGCGATTGAAGAAGCTCGCCGCCTGGACTGGCGATCACGCCGAGTTGCTCATGCGTTACTTCGCACAGTGGACTCCGGAGGAATCGGAGTTCCAAAAGATTGCCCGCACGAAGTGAGGGCAACGTGAACTCCGCGTTCGGCAAGGCGAGCAGACAGCAGGGACGAGTTCCCGTGCTGCTGCTCGCTGTCGTTGCCACTCTGGCCTTGATCTTCTTTGCCTTCCGCACCAATTGGTTTGGTGTGCCGCTCGATGACCACGAACTGGCGCGCGCTCTCGGCACTGAAGGCGATGCTCAGGCCGTGCAACACGGACTCGAGCAACTCGTCGCGCGCTATCTGCGCGGCGATCAGGCTGCAGCCGAAGGGCAGTTCGCGGCGGCCCTTGATGGGCTGGCGGTTCATCCCTTGCAAGAGGTTCGGCGGGTTGCGGCTTGGACCATGGGGCATGAGAGGTCGGGGCGGCATGTGCCCGTGCTCACGCGCATGTTGAAAGACCAGGATCGCGGCACGCGCCTGAATGCGGCTCTCGCCCTTGCGAACCACTCTCGATCAGAGGGGTTGCCGGAGTTGCGCGAAGCTCTCGAGCCACTCTTGCTCTTGGCTCCAGCGGCCGGAGTTTTGGAGACGCGCGTGAAGGTCGGTGAGGCTTTGAGTCTCGGACGTGACTTCGGCAACATCACCGATGCAGCCGGAACCGTGACTTCAGTGCGACCGAGCCTCAATGGTTGGGTGCGCAGTCTCAAAGTGGACTCAGGTGCGCAAGTGAGCGCTGGGACCTTGCTTGCAGAGGTTCTGCCCGATGCAGCGACCCTCGCCAACGTCCTCTTGGCGCTAGAGATCGTTGGCACTGAGGCCGAGGTCGAAGTCCTCGATGGCCTGAGTGCACTAGGGGACGTGACGGACAGCGCGGAAATGAAAGCTCGTATTGCACGAGCACGGAATGCGGCAGCCAAGCGCACAGTTGCGCGACGCTGATTGAGACCTACAGTCCTTGTGACGCGGAGCAGCCATGGCCGAAAAGCTCATTAGCACCAAGCGCAAGAAGAAGCCGAAAGAGATGGCGGTGATCACCGACCAGTGCACCGGCTGCGCAGGCGCTCCCACCTGCATTCCTCTTTGTCCGATTGAGAACTGCATGCATCTCATCATGGACAAGGAGCACGAGCCCTTCGGCTACGTGTGGGTGGATCCGGTGAAGTGCATCGGCTGCACCAAGTGCACCACCAAAGGTCCTGAGGGCATCTGGCTAGATGGTTGCCCTTGGGATGCCATCGTCATGCAGCCCACAAGCGAGTGGGAACGGGAAAACGGCGTTCTGCCTTATTGATGTGCCTTAGGTGGCCGGCGGCAGGAAGCGCGCGATCTCCGCAAGAATGGTCTGATCGTCGTGCACCCCTTGGCACTGCCAGCGCAGCTTGCCGTCGATGAACAACGCCACGGACTTCTCTTCTAGCGTCGCGAACTGACCAACAGTGACAGGGTTGCGGTCGAGGTCGAGCCAAAACACCCGCGCGCGGCCGCGCAGGGTTGCAGCCAACTTCAGCACTTGCGCTTCGATCACGCGATCGCCGACGCTCCAAGCGTGATATGCGTGAATAATGACGGGGAGCCCGCTTTGAACCACATCGGCCTGCCAAGAGAAGTCCGAAGTATGGGGCAGCTCGGGTTGCGCCTTGCGCTTCTTGAGAGCGAGCAGCGCCACGATGGCGCTTGGTACGAGCACGAGAATCCAGATCAGCCACACGAAGAAGTCGTCCGTGGCCGCGGATGCGGCCTCGCCAGCACCGCGGGCTTGTTGGGGCAGCATGGCTAGAGGAACGAGCCATGTGCCCACCGGAGTGGACTGCTCGAACGCGCGCTTCTCGCGGCGCCAGCGCAGCCAAGTGAGTAGAAAGACGATCACTGCGAGCAGGAATTGGAGCCCGCCCATTCCGAGGAGGGCCCATTGCGGCAGCTCTTCCGCCGGCGGCAATAACACCTGCGCGAGGACGGTTGCCACAGCCGCGAGCAACAGAACCGTGCCTCCGCGGGAGGGCTTGCCCATGTCGCGTAGCAAGGTGGTGTAGAAGACGGCCCACGCGCCCAAGAACTGCGCAGCATAGATGGCCAACATCATCGGTGAGAGTGGGCCGTGCTCGCGAAACAGGCTGGCAGTACTGAGGTGGTCCCAAATGACGAGTTGCAGCAACACGTAGATCGCAGTCGGATGGAGCAGGTTGCCCACCATGTCCCACACGCGGTCATCGGTGGCGCGGATTTCAGCCCGTCGCTCCGGCCCGTCATCGTTGTGAGGATCGCTACGCATTTCGCGCGAGCATAGCGCCCGCTCGTGATCTCGCACGGTCACGTACGATGGTGCGGGAGCCAAGGAACACCATGACCACAGGGCAGTTGCCGGATGCGAGTTGGTGGCAGTCAAACCCATGGGCGCGCATGAGCTTTTCACGGCTCGCCGCTTACCGCCGATGCCCCGCGTGGTACCGCTTCACGAGTCTTGATTGGCATGCCTCGGCGACGGGCCCCGAGCAGGAAGCCGGACACGTGGTGCAGGATGTGTTGCAGCGCGTGTTCGATGGCAATCCCGCGAGTGATGTGAGCGCGGCGGACCTCGGCGAACGAGCGCACGCCCGCGGTGCTCGGCTGTTGGAGAAGGCGTGGGATGAGGCCACCCGCGCGTTCGCAGAGAACCCCAACGCCATCGGCGACTTCGCGGCTCTGGATCGTGCGAACTACGCTGGGTTCATCCGGCGTGGGCTCGACTTTCATCTCCGTGAGGTGCATGCGTGGCTGTCCGATCGCCACCCGCGTAGCGGGAAACGCGTTGGTCTTCCGGCCTTCGGAGCGGTGATTGATGCGTGGACCGGCACGAGGCCGTGGCACGCTCCTGCGTCCTCTAGCGAAGGAGAACCAGCGCTCGAGGTGATTCCCCAAGGGTGGTTTCAGGGCCAGTACGACTTGGTCTACGAGTGGACTGGCGGGCGGCGCATCGTGGATCTCAAGGCCAGCACGGGCACGAGCATTTTCTCCCCAGAGATCAGCGAGCAACTTCTGAGCTACACCTTCATGGAGCGCGCACTCGGGCGCGGATCGCCAGAGGGCCTAGAAGCATGGTTTCTTGGCAAAGAAGAACCCATGTTGTTCCCCGTGCCCGATGAAAACGCCACCAACGCATGGGCTGAAGGAGTGCGCGCCCTGCTTGTGAAGAGCGGCGTGGGTGGCCCGCGCCCCGATCCAGAGGCATTCGCTCCCCATCCTGAACAGCCAGCAGGAAGAAGCGCTTCGCCTGGCGCAGCCAGTGCGTGGTGCTCTGTGTGCCCTGCGGCCTATGGCTGCCCACTCTCCGGAAAGAAGGCGCCATCAGCAGGCCAAGGCGTCGCCTTGACGCCAATATTGCCCAAGGGGCGCGGCTTGAGCATCGAAGGGATTGTCTTGGGAATGAAGGGTGCGCGCATGGAGCGGGGCAAACAGAAACGGCGCATCACGTTTGCGAACGAGTCTGGCGTAGCTTCGTTCAAATGGGACGAGTCTGATTGCCAAGACATGTTTGCGCGCGGATTGCGTGCCGGTGCCGTCGTGCGCGTGACGGGCTTGAACTCGTGGTCCCCCGAGAACGCGCCCGAGCAGGTGTTCTACTTCACCAGTCCCAAGACGACGGCAGAGGTTCTCGCCGAAAGCTGGGGCGATTCAGCTCGCAGATGAGGTGTAGTCCAGCACGATGCGCCAACCCTCGGGAAAGCGCGCGAACACAAGAACGAACCAGCCATGCGGCGCATCCGTGCTGCGTTGAAGCCGCCATGCCCCGCGGCAACTGAGTTCATCCTCGCCGAGAGAAGAGAAGTGCAAGTCCGAGAACTCCAGTTGGCCCATGCGCTCGGCAGTGGGGTAACTGCGAAGGTACCGCGCAAGCATTTGATCGAATCCAAGATCAACTGAGGTCTTGCCTGCGAAGACGAGGTGTGGGCTCTTCTTGTAGCCCTCGGCGAAGGCCTTGATGTCCCCGCGATTCCACGCGGATTGCTGCTCGGCCATGAGCGCCCGGCAAGGCGCGAAGCCGGGATGATCTGCGTCTGCACTTGGTGTCGTGCTGCACGACGCGCAAAGCCAAAGGCAAGCTAGAAGGACAACCGTCGTGAGTTTTCGTGTCATGGGAGTTTCCTCGTGAGATTCACTTGCACGTGGTTTTCACCGCAATGCACTTGGATGGCTGTAGAGCCCGCAAACTCGCCTTGGGCGGTGGCGAGTGCTGCTTCCACGCGACAGTCGAAGAGCGGCAGATCCTCAAGGGTGAAGTGGCCTTCGCGCGTGCAGGCCGCTTCGGCGAGGGTCGAACCTTCATGGTTGTTCGCGCGCACGATGAGACCTGCAACCGAGAAAGCGCCATCGGGTGGGCTGACCGTGCCGAGAATGGTCGCGCGTCCGCCATGGGCCATGAACCGCACGCTCGAGGTCAACCCGCTTTTCACGGACACGATGCGATGGTCGTGATCCAAGGCTACTTCTCTAGTGCGGAGCGAGGCGATCCAAAGACCCGTCGGAACGTCCCGGAGCTCGTGAACGGATCCCTTCTCGAACGTGCTTTCGCGAACGGTTCCGTCCGCAAGGCTCTCGATGCGCACGGTCGCCGGGAGCGGGAGTGGGCCATCGGGCCCCCGGAACTCCATCTGTCCAGCGGCTAGCAGCCGCACCACGCCCAAGTCTCGTGCCTCAGAGCTCGTCGTTTCCGGAACTGCAAGGTCGAGTGCAACGAAGCCATTCTTGGTGATGCGCAACTGACAAGCTGCACGTGGCAAGTCCGCGATGGTAAATCGCCCATCACGATCACTCCGCACGGAGGCCGCTGCTGCGTCCTCCCGTTGGACCATGGCCCCTTCGAGTGCTGCGCCAGATGAAGCACTCTGGATGCGACCCGATACGGGTGCTGCCAATGGGAAGGCCACGTTAAGTGTCGTGAGGCTGTTGTCCCAGACCACGTGCTGCGCTGCTCGACCCGGTGCACTCAGCGTGAGTTCTAGAGGCGCAGCGCTGAAGTTCTTGGGGGCCAACACGGCCACTCGTCCTTCGCTATCGAGCTCTGTGTGCAAGCGCTCTGACCACAACACGGTCTTGGAAACGGTGCGCAGCGTGGAGGTGAAGCTCTGCAAGGGCGTCGCGCCTTCTGCTGCGAGGGCGCGGATTTCCAATCGGCGGCGTGCTTGCAGCGTCAGCGTGCTCGCCGAAGAAGTGGGCAAGGGTGTCCGCAAGTCCTCGTGGAGACCGTGCTGCACGAGAAGCTCCGCCTGCGGCCAGCGTGGCAGTTGCGCTTGCCCCGCAGCATCGATCTGAGTCGTGAGCGCGACGCCGCCTTTGAGCAGCACCGCAACGGTGGCTCCACGGACTTCGATGTTTGCGTTGGAAACGCATTGCACAGTCGTAGCTGCATCAGACATCAGCAGGGTGAGAGGAGTCGGTGAGGGGATGGTGCACTCAAGGCTGGCCTGGCCCTGCGCACAGAGGGCGACCAAGATGTACCTCCCCGGCGCGATGGCGGGGAGGCGAAACCGGCCCAAGGTGTCGGTTTGGCTGAGTGCCGTGAGCACACCGTCTTCGGCCGACAGACAGCGAATGATCGTGCGGGGAACAGGAGTGTCATTCGCTCTGAGGACGCATCCTTCTGTGCAGGGCCCGCGAGGAACACAAATGCGATCCGGCTGTGGTCCCGCTGGAAACGGCAAGCTGAGGTACTCATCGCGGCTGCCGCAGATCACGAGGCTCAAGGCACTGCGATCTTCCGGCAACTCATCACAGGCCACGCGGCCCGTCGCGTCTGCGGTCCATGCCAACGCAAGTTCAGGCACCTGAACACGCCCGTGGGCGAGAGGGCTTCCTTGCTCGTCAACAAGCTCAAGCACCGCAGTCGTGGCGGGCTCAAAGGCAACGGTGGCGTGACGACCGGCATCCATCCGCCCGCGCTGGCCTGTCCACGAACGCACAGTGCCTTGCGCGGTGGCACCACTCGCATCGAAGTCAGTGAATAGAGGGGCGCGGCCGTCGAGTGGTTGCGTGCATTCGCTCCGTGCACCGTGGGCGTCTTCAAGGACGATGGAGTAGGCCAACGCCTGAACGGGTGCCGCGAGATCGAAACGATTCTCGCTGTCTCGTGGAAGCTCCATGTCTGCTCCAACGGGACACAGCCGCTCATCTAGCCAGCGCAAACGGGCCCAGGTCGTATGCGCTAGCACACGCCCCGAGAGGCGGGAGAGTTCCGGCGCGCAGTCCGCTGCTGGACTTGCGTCGAATGGGGACGCGCGTGCTTGTGCAACCACGCTCGGGGATGGCTTCGTCTCCGATGGAGCGTCGAGGTTTGTGCGCAAGGTGAGGAACACCACGCTTGCGAGCAGGGCCAGCACCACCATCAAGGCGCCAACGGTCTTCATGAGCGCAAGCGGCGTAACGGATCTCGCACGCTACACGCGCGGCCGCTCTGGATGGCGGCCGCCCGCACAACGGCCTCAAGCAGGCAGTAGGTGGTCACGGGGCCGACGCCGCCGGGCACAGGTGTGAATGCACGGCATCGCACATGGTGTGCGGCGGAGAAATCGCCGCGTACGCTGCCGTCCTCCAAGACATGGTGCCCCACATCGGCGAGCACTGCATCCGGTCGGATCCACTCCGGATCCACAAGGTCGCGTTGCCCCGCCGCAGACACGATGAGCTCGGCCTGCGCAACGAGGCTGGCAAGGTCCTTTGTGCGTCGATGGGCCACGGTCACGGTGGCGCCTGAGTGCTGCAACAGGGCCGCAAGTGGCGAGCCCACGATGTCCGAGCGTCCGAGGACGAGTGCTCCCGTGCCATCTAGTGGAACCTGATGCCATGCCAACAACCGCCACACAGCCAAGGCCGTGCATGGGACAAAACTCGCGCGCTGCGCGAGGAGTCGTCCAACGTGCGCTGGGCCAACGCCCTCGACATCCAAGCCTGCAAGGGGTTCGAGGAGTTCGGAAAGAGTGCAGTGGTTTGGAAGAGGTTTATGGACTTGGATGCCGTGAGCCCCGTCCGATGCAGACGTGCGGAGTTGTTCCCGCAGCGAGTCCACTCCATGGGCAGGATCGAACGCCACGAGCTTGACGTTGACACCTATCTTCGCCGCGAGCCGCACAATCATGCGCCCGTAGTGGGCCGAAGCTTCGTCGCCCTCTGGGGCAAACACGTCCAAGCGGGGTGTGAACCCCAGCGCGCTGACGGCTGAGATCAACTCTTGTTGAAGCGCGGCAGCCAGTTCGCGGCCGCCCAGTTCAGTGGCGCTCATGACGAGCGAGTCTACTCGCTGCTCTGTTGTCGGGCCTTGCGTGCAGTGAATACGGTGTATTCGCCGACCTTCTGAGCTTCCACTTCTGTGAAGTGCGCGTGGAGGATTTCTCCGTGGCGCCGCTCATCCCGCGCCACCATCAGCAAGCGGCCGTCGGGGTGCAGCATGCCTGCCGCTCGCGCTGCAAATGAGTTCGCGATGCGTCCGTCGCCGTAATAGGGCGGGTTGGCGACAGCGAGGCGATAGTCCAAGGTCGGCAGATCCTCCAGATCGCCGCGCAACAGGGCGCAGGCTTCGTGCAGGCCGTGGACCTTGAGGTTCTCCTGGGCGCAGGCGATGGCTCGGGCATCGGAATCCACGAGCACTGTGCCGGCGCCCGCGGCGGGTGCGAGCGCGATGCCTAGGGACCCGGGGCCACATCCGAGATCAAGGAGTGGGCCTTCCGACCGTTCGGGACCGACCTCGAGCAGCGCCTTGGTTCCGCGATCGAGGCGACCGTAAGAAAACACTCCGGGGCACGTGAGGATGGCCAAGCTGCGCTCGCGATGCACCACCGTGATGGCATGGCGTCGATCCTTGTGACGCAATGAACCGCTGCGACGCTCGGCTCGGATCACCGCGCCACGGCCTTCTGGCGCCATGATGGCGCGGGCATTGCGGAACACGTGTTCCACGGCTTCCTGAAGCCAGGTGTGCTTGCCGTCTGTGCCAGCGAGAAGGACGCCGCCCACCTCTAGGGCATCGTGGGCTGCCTCAAGCATGTCTCGTGCCACCAAGCTGTCCCCACCCGCTTCGAATGGCATGGCGCTGAAACCAAAGGGTCCGGCGGGGAGGCTCGCGCCAAGGACGCTGGTGATGCGCGCGTGGTTGTTCTCCAAGTTCTTCCGTGCAAGGCCTGCGACAAATGCGTCGTGGTGGTGCTCCACGATCTCCGTTTCCGGCCAGAGTCTGTGTGCGGCGAGCGCGAGAGCGGTGCTGCGATCTCGTCCGATCAACGCCCTCTTCGGCGCATCCTCTGGGAGCGCCTCCACGAGCAAGCGCGTGGCGGGGGCGAGGCCACGTCTGCTCGCAAAGCAGAGAGTCCCTTGGCGCAGCGTGTCGGTGCGTTCACGTCCATTGCCTAGAGAAATGAGTGTCGGTTCGTGCTCCATGGTGCTGGATATGATTCCCACCGTAGCGTCGAGAGGCCGAGAGCGCACGGTGCGTTGCGTAGGCCGTTGGCGGAGACACCCCATCTTGTCTAGCGACTTACCCGTATTTTTCCGGAGAATCCTTGTCTTGGGGGCGCACTCGGCATCAGGACTAGCGATCGTGGAGGCGCTCCTCGCAGAAGGTCAGCGCGTCGTGGCTTGGGTGGACCCGAGCCGACCAAGGCAGCCTTGGGATGAGAATCTGGTTCAGGTCATCGCGGCGCCGTTGCCGGAAGCCGATGCCCCACTGCCAGCAATGCCAACCTGCGACGCTTGCGTTCTGGCTAACGCCCTAGAGCCTGACGACGGCCCCTCTGAAGATCTCAGCCGCATCGCGGAGAAGCGCTACCGCGTGGCCGAACGCTTGGTGTCTCACGTCGGCGCGACGCGCTTCATTCTCGTCTCAAGCATCGAGGTTGCAGGGCCGCTCACACCTTCAGAAGGCGAGCAGTATGAGTCTCATGCCCCGAGCCCCAACCTGCACAGTGGCGGCGCGCTCCAAGCGATTGAGACACACAGTCTTTACCTTGCTCGGGAGCGAGGAGTGACCACAGTCATTCTCAGGGCAGGTCATGTCTACGGAGGCGGTGACCCGGGCTTCCTTCTGCCAGCGTTGGACTTGTTGCAGCACTCGGATTTGGAGCGTTTGCGTCAGGAGTGGGCGAATCACCGCTTTCACCCCTTGCACATTGCAGATCTGGCGATGGCTGTGGTGCGCTCTGTGCAGAAAGGCAGTGGCATCTATCACATCACGGGGACCGAACAGCCGACGGTGGGGGATATTCTGCGCACCCTAGAGCGCGTGGCACGCAAGCGCGGCATGGAGGTTCCGGCGCTGAAATCCCCGCTGTTTTCAAACGCGCTCGAGGAACGAGTGCACTACCGCTATCCAGCAGAGCGGGCGCGCAGCGAACTGGGTTGGCGGCCGCGTCGGGAGCTAGAGGCGGCGGTTGTGGAACTCGCAGATCGCACTGCTGTGGATCGACAATTCGTAACGCGGCGCACGCAAGCCAGTGGCGGCATCGAAGACTGGATGGACGATGCGCGCTTGCGACGGGCCCTGACCCGTCCTGTGCGCACGTTTGCTGCACGGGCTCTGCGCGTGGCCGGTGCGCGGCGAGTTCTCATGCTCGGCTGCGCCGACGCAGACATCGCACTTTGGTTGGCGAGCACTCAGGATCTGCAAGTCTTGGCTACAGATCTTTCGGAAGCAGCGGTGCATTCCGCTCGGGCCGCCGCGGCTGCGCGCGGACTCTCCGCGAAGATCCGCTTCGAACGCATCGACCCCACAGCACTGACCGGCCATGAGCCCTTCGATGCACTGTGCATCCTTGATCCCGCGGGGGCCACCGCGCTCTCGCCTCAGGAAGTGCACACGCTCATGCAGCGCACGTTGAAACCGGACGGCATCCTCATCTCAGCGGGCCCGCATTGCATTGAAGGGCATCATCCGCGCCTATCGCGCGTGATGAGCGCGTGCTTCGGATCGTGGTTGGCCCGTGCTTTCGATGAAAAGTCCTGGCGCCGCGCCATTGTGCGTGAGCGCACGCGGGGATTTTCCATGGCTCGACGCGATGGGACGAACCGCGCTCAAAGGCACCAGCAGGCTCTGCTCTTGGAGTCTCCTCGAACGGAGTCCTACGCCCATTTCTTGGCTCCGTTCGTGGCCAATGCTTTTGTGGTGCATCAGCGCTGGGCCTGGGTACGGGGGCTCGTGCGTGCCGGCCTACCGCTACTCATGCTGTTCGACGGCTGGCTGTGCAGGTTCCCGTTGCCCAAGAGTTGGGCAGCCCTGGGCTTGCGGGTTTGGCGCTCTGGCCCTGAAGCCCGAGACGTCACTCCATCCGCTTGATGGCTTGTTGCGCCTCAACGTCCCCGGGCAAGAGATGAAGAACCACACGCCACGCGTGTTTGGCCTTCCCGATGTCTCCTAGGCGTGCGGCAGATTGAGCCAAGATGCGGTGCGCCTCTGCGTAAGCGGCCTCTAGCGCGAGCGCTTGTTCTGCTAGGGCCAGTGCTTCAGCGGTCTTTCCCGCGGCAAAGGCACTGCTGGCCTTCGAGACGAGGGCTTGCGCCTCCGCAGGAATCGTTTGTACAGGTTGCGGGAATGCAGCGACGCGGCCTTGGCTCCCGAGATAGGTCGCCATGCCGATGAAGGCGCCTGCGAAAAGCACAAGTAGCACTAGCACCATGGTGCCAGTGCTACTCCCGCGCGGCGTCGCGCTGTCGATCATTGTCCGCTGAATGCCCTCTGCAGGTGGACAAAGTCCACCACGTCGATATCGCCGTCTTGATCCACGTCGTGACGGCTGTTGGCATCATCGGGCAGATAGGTGACGACAGGACCGGTGAAGCCCACACGCATGTAGAACCAGTCCACCATGTCCACGTCATTGTCGCCGTCGTGGTCAAACTCTGCGCGGCCAAGGCTGTCCAAGAACGAGATGGCTAGGTCGCGCTGCGCTGGCAACAAGGCGTTCCAGGCCAGACGTGAGGCATTGGCTTCGCCGAAATGGTCTTGCACAGCGATGTCGATGTTGCCGGCGAAGTTCGAGCCCGTCGCGCGGCCGTCGTGCAGCAATGCAGGCCGCGCGCGCACGCCCCAGAGTGGCGCGGTGCGCATTTCGTTCTCGGTGCCTGCACCTTGCACGATGCCGTCACCCAAGCTGCCCATGTCGTGCAACAGGAAATCGCTGTAAGGACGGAAGGTCTTATTGGAGAGCGCGGCCTCG
>Ga0233425_10004662_pt1 | contig 22698 bp, 24 predicted proteins | sample Watercolumn_Towu_2_FD_181712 | JGI IMG/M metagenome (GOLD analysis project Ga0233425, IMG submission 181712) | Freshwater microbial communities from Lake Towuti, South Sulawesi, Indonesia - Watercolumn_Towuti2014_140_MG | ecosystem: Environmental > Aquatic > Freshwater > Lake | place... | reverse complement strand
CCGACGTGTCCGACGTGTCCGACCTGTCCGACGTGTCCGACCTGTCCGACGTGTCCGACGTGTCCGACGTGTCCGACGTGTCCGACCTGTCCGACGTGTCCGACCTGTCCGACCTGTCCGACCTGTCCGACCGTCCGAAAGACCCCCGGCGCCAGCGAGCGCAGCATGGAAAACCGTTCCGGTCCGGCGCACAGGACCTGCGTGGCGGCATCCAGCACTTGCGTCCAGGTTCCGAGGTCGTGCCAGGGGAAGTCGGCGACCAGGCCCTTCACAGGCAGGCCCTGGCGGAGGGCGGGTTGGAACCCCTCTTCGATGACGGAGCAGAATCGGTCGGGAAGCCTCCGGTAGATCTCCGGCTCCAGGACGTAAATGCCGGAAAACACGCTGGCATCGGAGCCGCCCCCACGAGGCTGGATGGAAACGATGGTCCCGTCTGGGGCGGTCTGCGTGGTGCGGGGGGCGTCGGGAGCGGCCCCGGGATGCAGCAGGGCCGTCGCTGCGGCTCCGGAGCTCGAGTGCCGCTCCAGGAGGCGGCTCACGTCGAATTCCCACAGGACGTCTCCGTTCACCACCAGGAGCGGGAGCCCGTCGAAGAAGCGGCGTGCGTGGGCGATTCCCCCACCCGTTCCCAGCAGGACCTCTTCCGGGCTCAGCGAGAGGCTCAACCCCGGAAACTCCGGGGCGAGCCGGGCCGCCAGCGAGTCGACGAACGCGGCCAGCTCAAGGGCATGGTGGAACGCGTTGACCGTGATGGTGCGGATTCCCGAGAGTGCGAGCCGGCGCAGGGTCAGCTCCAGGACCGGGACGTCGAACAGGGGGAGGAGCGGCTTGGGATGGTCCTTCGTGTACGGAGCAAGCCGTGTTCCAAGGCCGGCGGCCAGGACCATCGCTGCAATGTTCGGGTGCATGGGAAGCGAGAAGGATGGACTAGAACACGACCGAGGCGTACCCGACGAAGTCCACCGGCTCGCCTTCGGGAGACACTTCGTGGCTCGTGGTCTGGGTGAGCAGCTCGCCGAACTCGGAACCGAGCAGCCGCGCAGCCGTGACCGCTGCAGCCGCGGCGCCGGGGCAGCAGGCGTTGTAGTTGCTGAGCCCCTCTTCGAGGCATCCCTGGGGGTCGAGGTTGAGCAGGCGGGCGACGAACTGCGCATCGTTTTCGCCCTTGGCCCAACGATGGGCCTTGTCGCCGATTCCCTGGCTCGTGAACCCATAGCGCGGGCCGTAGTGGGTCAGGTCGGTCGACCCGACGAACACCGGCCGCTCGCTGTACCGCCGGGTGAACTCCATGAGCAGGTCCACGATGTCGAGGATGATGTCCCGCGGGGGCAGGTGCAGCACCAGGATCCTGGCCTGCGGCATCAGCCGCTGGATCATGGGCATCTGGACTTCGACCGTGTTGTCCGGCTCCCAGGTTTGAGCATCGCTCTGCTTGAAGCGGAACGCACCGGCAAGGCCGTTCATCATCTCCTCGTGGCAGCGAAGCTCGCCCAGGGGAGTGGTGAACCCCTCGTCGACAAACAGCTCGGAGCGCTGGTAGCAATGGACGTGCCCGCCGAAGAGCACGACGAGATCCGGGTTCCTCCGGGCCAGGTTGTGCCAAACCTCGTAGGCAACCCGACCGGAATACGACCACCCGGCGTGAGGCACGATACCGGCAACGGGCGGCTTGCGAAGCTTCTGCGACTCCTTGACGTGACCGCCGAAGTCTGCGAGCTTCGCTTCAATCTGCTTGCGCGTGCCCGGGTACCATGTACCGGCGAACGTGCTCTTGACAAAAGGCATGTCATTCCCTCAGTGCAGTCCACACAGCGTCGCCAGCCATAGCTCAAACACCGCGGAAAGTCAAGGAAGATCTGCTGGTTCGCCAGGCACTTGAAACAACCTCGAAGCCCCGGTAGGATCACCTGCCTGTGTGGAGGTGCGGGCATGCAATCCATCGGTACTTGTTTCGGGTCCGCGGCCGTCGTCCTCTTGCTGGTCATGGCAGCCGGCATCCCGTCGGCCGCCCCCCAGGAAAGTGCCCCTGCCCAGGTAGCGGGCACCGAGCAGGGCAAGCCGTCCGGCAAGGTTCCGGACGACGAGTGGAAGTCGTTCTACGCGGTCTATGACAAGCGGAGCGAGCTCGCAAAGCACAAGGAGGCACTCGGGCTGCTGGTCGATCTGGCCACCCGCTACCCGGAAGACAAGCGGGTCCAGGTGCTCTGCTCGATGACCGCTTACAGCTATGCGCACAGGCTCGACGACAAGGGGCGCATGGCCGCGGCCAGGCAGGGGATCCCCTGCGCCGAACGGATCCTGAAGACCGACAAGAAGGACTACGAAGGGCGGTTCTGGCACGCGATGACGACCTTCAAGGCCAAGTCCGCGGAGGGAATCCGGTCCGCGCTGAAGGAATCCACCCGGGTGAAGAAGTACCTGGAGGACATGATCAAGGACGAGCCGAACCGGTTCGAGGCGTACATGCTCCTCGGGAGCCTCTACCGGGAGCTTCCCCCGGTGCTCACCTGGGGCGATCCCAAGAAGGGGCTGGAAATCCTGGAGAAGGGGACGGCCCTGAAGCCCGATGACCCGGAGATCCTGCTGGAGCTGGCTGCCGCCTATGCCAAGGTCGGGGAAAAGGCCAAGGCCAAGGCGACCTACCTGCGCTGCATCAACGACAGCAAGTCCCCCAAGGACCGGACCTGGGAGACCGAGGATGCCCGTGAGTATGCCCGCAAGATGATGAAGGAGCTCGGCGAGTGAGGCGGGGAATCGAGCCGCACGTCCTGCTGGGACTGGACGTGGGCGGGACCAAGACCGAGGCCGTGGCCCTGTCGCTGCGCGACGGACGGCACTGCCGTCATGTCCTGGGCGGGAGCAATTACCAGGGCAAGGGGATCCGCAAGGCCTCGGAAGTGTGGAGCGAGGCTGTGTGCCGGTGCCTGTCGTCGCTCGGGGCGGACACCGGGGAGCTGGCCGCTGCCGGGCTCGGAGTGGCCGGGCTGGATCGTCCTCGGGACGAGGCGGTGATCCGGCCGGAGTTCGAGAAGATCCTGGATGGAATCCCGTTCCTGCTGGTCAACGACCTGTTCCTCGTGGTTCGGGCCGGTACGCCGGACGGGGTGGGGGTGGCCGTGATCTCCGGTACGGGGTGCAATGCCGGTGGGGTTGCTGCCGACGGCCGGCGTTTCCGGGTGGGGGGGATCGGTCCCGAATTCGGTGACCTGGGGAGTGCCACGGACATCGGTGTCGAGGCATTGCGCAAGGCCTTCCGGGCACTGGACGGGCGAGGCCCGGAGACCCTGCTCGGCGAGCGGATCCGGACCCGGCTCGGACTGGAGCGGCTGGATGACATCGTCGACTTCTTCCTGGCCGACGGTCCCGCTCTCCAGGGCGGGGAGAGACTCGATGCCGGGTTGCTGGCACCGCTGGTTTTCGAGACCGCTGCCGAAGGTGATCGGCAGGCGATCGCGGTGCTCGAGTGGGCCGGGCGGGAGCTCGGGCTTTCCGTGCGGGCCGTGGCGAGACGCCTGTTCGGGAACGGGGAGCCGTTCCGGATGGTGATGGGGGGCAGTGTCCTCCAGCGCGGGAAGGGGCCGCATCTGGCCGACGCCCTCCTGGCGGACGTGGAAGCGGAGTTCCCGCAGGTCGTGCCGGTGGTGCTCGGTTTCCGGCCGGTGTCGGGCGCTGTGCGCTATGCCCTGGACCTGTATGAGGAGGCGAAGGGGGACCGGGCATCGGCCGGTGCCCGCTGCGCGATGGTGGATGCTGCGTTGTCGCCTCCGGAAGAGTAGAAGGGGGGAGCCATGAAGGTCGCGGTGATCGGCGGAGGAAGCACCTACACGCCCGAACTGGTGGAGGGATTGGCCCTCTGGCAGCTTCGGGGCGGACCCGGACACGTGTCCCTGCACGACATCGATGCCGCCCGTCTTTCGGTGGTGTCCGCGTTTTCCGCCCGAATGTCCGCTGCCCTCAACTCGGGACTCGTAGTGGAGGTGCAGCCCGACTTCGACAAGGCGGTGGAAGGGGCGGACTTCGTGGTCTTCCAGATCCGGGTCGGGGGACAGGAGGCTCGGCACGAGGACATCCGGATGGGGCTGGATCGAGGCCTCATCGGCCAGGAAACCACGGGCGTGGGCGGTTTTGCCAAGGCGCTGCGCACCATCCCGGTCGTGCTGGACATGGCCCGCCGTGTGCGGGAGGCCAACCCCAAGGCCTGGATCATCAACTTCACCAATCCGTCCGGGATCGTCACCGAGGCCATCTGCCGCTTCGCAACCACCCGGTGCATCGGGCTGTGCAACGTGCCGACCGAGTTCCAGATGGACGTCGCCCGCCACCTGCGCGTGGCCCCCGAGGACGTGGTGCTCGACTGGGTCGGGCTCAACCACCTGGGCTGGGTCCGCCGCATCCTCGTGCGGGGGGAGGACGCACTCCCCTACCTGCTGGAGACGTTCGATTCCGAGCGGGGTCCCAAGAACATCCCCGACCTCGACTACCCCCGAGGCTTCCTCAAGGCGCTCGGCATGGTGCCGTCCAGCTACTGCCGGTACTACTACATGCCCGACCAGATGCTGTCCGAGCTGCGGCGAAAGCCGCGCACCCGGGCGCAGGAGGTGATGGAGATCGAAGAACGGCTCCTCGCCTACTACCGGGATCCGGTCAACGTGGTCAAGCCCCTGCTCCTGTCCGAGCGGGGGGGGGCCTGGTACTCCCGCATCGCGGTCGACGTCATGGCCGCGCTGGGTGCTGCCGAGCCCCGACGGCTAATCGTCAACACCCTCAACCGGGGAAGCTTCGAGGAACTGCCCGGAGATGCCTCGGTCGAGGTGCCCTGCCTGGTGAACGCTGCCGACGTGGTCCCCCTGCCATTGGGAGAGGTGGACGAGCGCATCCTCGGGCTCATCCGGCAGGTGAAGTCCTACGAGCGGCTTACCGTGCAGGCAGCGGTGACGCGCGACCCGGATCTCGCTCTGATGGCCCTGGTGGCCAACCCCCTGGTCCCGTCGGTCAGCCTTGCGGCCGACGTGCTCCAGGCGTTGAAGAAACGAAGCATTCTCTGAGTGGTCGACAACTTCGAGGAGGGAACGAATGTCCGTGCTCGCACTGTTGGGAGGTACCCCGGTCCGCAGCCGTCCGTGGCCAAGCTGGCCCGTCCGCGACGAGTCGGAGCGCAAGCAGCTCCTCGACTCGTTCGACAACAGCTCCTGGGGCGGTTTTCCGTTCCCCGGCAAGAAGACGGCCGAGCTGGCCGAGCGCTTCGCCAGGTTCCAGGACGCGAAATTCGGCATCCCGTGCTCCAACGGGTCGATCTCCCTCGAGATCTGCCTGCGGGCTGCCGGGGTCAAGGCGGGGGACGAGGTGATTGTCCCCTGCACCTCCTGGGTTGCCACCGGTGCTGCCCCCATCTGGGTCAACGCGGTCCCGGTCTTCGTCGACATCAATCCGGTCAACTACTGCATCGATGTCGATGCCGTAGAAGCGGCCATCACCCCGCGCACCCGGGCCATCATCCCGGTACACCTCGGCTCCAGCATGGCCGATCTCGACCGGCTCACGGAGATCGCCGCACGCCACGGGCTCGCGCTCATCGAGGACTGCGCCCACGCACACGGCAGCCGCTGGCGGGACCGGGGGGTCGGCTCCTGGGGGACCTTCGGCTCGTTCAGCTTCCAGACCTCGAAGATCCTGACCTCCGGAGAGGGCGGCTTCATCACCGCCAACGACGACGTGCTCCGCCAGAAGGTCATGAGCATGGTCAACTGCGGCCGCAAGGAACCCGGATACGACGGATTCCCCGGTCATATCCTGGGCTACAACGCCCGCATGACCGAGCTGCAGTGCGCCCTGATGCTGGCCCAGCTCGACCGCGCCGAAGAGCTGCAACAGAAGAAGGAGGCCGCTGCCGACCTGCTCACCCGAGGCCTGGCCGAGGTGGGCGGGTTCATCCCGGTTCCACGGGACCCACGGGAAACCCGCCGGGGCATCTACCAGTTCATCCTCAAGTATGATGCCACCCGGTTCGGCGGGCTGCCCAGGGACCGGATCCTCGAGGCCCTTGCAGCGGAAGGGGTCGACATGGACGGCATCTTCTACGTCCCCATGCCGTTCAACCCCATCTTCGCTGCCCGCTCCGACGAGTTCCCCATGCTGCGGGAGCGGTACGGCGACGGCATCCAGGCCCCGGAAACGCTGCGCAAGCTCAAGTTCCCAGTGGCCATGCGGTTCGCTCACGAAGAGGGATGCTGGCTCCACTACCCCTATCTGCTCGACGGCGAGCAGGGGGTCCGGGACATCGTTGAGGCCGTTGCCAAGGTGCGGGATCACTTCGCGGAGCTTGCATGAAGGAAGTCCCCTTTCCGCAGGACATCTTCACCCCGGGCAAGCGCCACCTGTTCGTGTTTGCTCACCAGGACGACGAGATCCCCTTTGCCGGGATTCTCCAACGGGCAATGCCCCGGGCGGAGGCCGTCTGGATGACCAACGGCGACGGCCTGGCCCCCATGGCCGGCATGCCCGCGGACGAGTACGCCGCCCTCCGGGAAAACGAGAGCATCGCGGCCATGGCCGTGCTCGGCTGGCCCCGCTCGCAGCTCACCTTCCTGAGGTGGTCCGAGCTGGCCATGTACCCGCTCTTCATCTCGCTGTCGAAAGCCCCCACCGCACAGACTGCGGAGGCCGACGACCGCCGCCTGGTGGCCTCCGTCGCTGCCTCCATGGAGGAGTGCCTGACCCCGAAGGTCGAGCAGGCCGACGTGGTTTGGGCCCAGGCCTGGCAAGGTGGGCATCCCGAGCACGACATCGCCCACTTCCTGGCGGCCAAGGTCGTCCGGGACGTGGCGCTCCGCCAGAATCGCCGCATCCATTTCTTCGAGCTCCCCTGCTACGAGCTGACCGTCCTGGTTCCGCTCCGCTTCGGCCCGTGGAAGCGGGGGCCGGTCCACCGCATCCGACTCACCGCCGAGGAGTTCCGCCGCAAGGAAGCCGCGTTCTCCGCCTACCGTAGCCAGGAGTTCGCCATCAAGGCCTTCCGCCGCATCATCGGCGCATACGGCGCACTGTCCGCACTGCGGCTCAAGCCGTTCACGTTCCGCAAGTTCGGCAGCGAAGAGCAGTTCGCCCCCGTGCCGCAGGGGCGAAGCTACCTGAAGTCGCCCCATGGCCTGCCCTGGCTCGACTACATCCGTGAGGACTACCTCGGGCAACCGGTCACGTTCCCCGGCAGCGTGGCCCGGTTCGTCGAGCTTTCCGGCGGCGACTAGAGGAGCCAGGAGAATGGTCAAGGTGAGGTTCGTCAGGGTCGAGAAGGGGCAGGAGAAGGAGATGATGACCCAGCTCTGCCGTCACGTCGAGCGGTGGGTGGATTCCGGGCGGCGGGTCGTGGTGCTGGCTGCCGATCGCGCCAGGGCCGGAGAGTTCGACGAGACGCTCTGGACCTTCTCCGACGCAGCGTTTGTTCCCCACTCGGTCCTCAGCCACGATTCCGTCTGCCTGGATCGGGTCGTCATCGCCACCCCGGACGCCGGCATCCTGCGGGCCGACGTCTTCGTCAACCTGGCGCACGAGGCGGTCCCTCCTGCGGATTGGGAGGAGGTGCCGACCGACGTCGACGTGTGGGAGTTCGTCAAGTCCCACGACCCGGAGGCCCGGAAGGAGTCCCATCGGAAATGGCAGCGCTACCGGGAGCTGGGGCTCCAGCCAGCGGAAGCGCGCCTGGAATAGAGGCATCACAAGGAGGCTGAACATGGTGAGAATCCCGGTAATCGTGACCGCACTGTTTCTGTCGATTCCGCAGGCCCTGGCAGCGGACATCTACATCAACGGGCAACTCGTCCGCGGAGTGACCAACGTCAAGCTCGAGGGCGTTGCCGTAGAGCTCGATGCCCGGGGGGATGTCCACATCACCGCTCCGGATTTCAAGGTTCACCCCGCCGCGGCCCAGGGAGAACAGGCCACCCAGCCCGTCGGGACGGTCGCCCTGCTCAAGAACCGCTACTTCCTGTTCACCCAGACTGCCTCCCCCGGAAAAGTCCCTTACAACTTCGAGATCCTGGTCAACGACAAGCCGGTCAAGCAGTTCACGTCGGAGCAGGACCAGCTCACCGTAGAGCTGACCCTCCACCTGAAGCCGGGGCGCAACGTCATCGCGGTGAAATCCCTGTATCAGGCCAGAGGAGGGGGGACGCTGACCGACCAGTACCAGGTGTTCGTAGGCCGCGGAAGCCCCAACGGAGCGGCCCTCGAGATCAACAAGCTGCTCGTGACCTTCTCCCGCAAGGGGAGCGACACCGGCGACAGCATCGACACGTTCGAGGTCGATATCGAATGAGCAGGGAGGCAGCACCGGCCCTCGCAGAGGCCACGGCCAACATCGCCATCGTCAAGTACTGGGGCAAGCGGGATTCCCACCTCAACCTCCCGGTCGCGGACAGCGTGGCGTTCTGCCTGGATTCCCTGCCCACCCGCGCAGCCGTGACCCCGCTCGACGCCGCCCAGGACGAGGTCTTCTGGTCCGGCCGGCCGGTCCCGCCCCCCCAGCTCGGCCGTTTCCTCCGCGTGCTGGCGCTGCTTCGTGAGCGCTCAGGCTGCCGTTGCTCCACCCGCACCGACATCCAGCCCCAGCTTCCGGATGCCGTGGGGCTGGCAGGATCCTCGGCCGCCCTGGCCGCATTCGCACTGGCCGCTTCCGCCGCGCTGCGAGTCGAGCTGTCACCCCGGGAATTGTCCGTCATGGCCAGGCTCGGCTCGGGCTCGGCCAGCCGCTCCATCCCCGGAGGCTTCGTCCGCTGGCATCGGGGTGAGCAGCCGGATGGGAGCGACAGTTTCGCATCCCGGTTCGCCCCGGCCTCCCATTGGCCCGAGCTCCGGGTGCTGGCCGTCATCCTGTCGAGGGAACCCAAGAGCGTTTCCTCCACCATGGGGATGATTCGCACGTCCCGCACGTCCCCCCTGTTCCCGACCTTTGTCGAGCAGTGCGGGCGACTGGCCGGCGAGGCCCAGGCCGCGGTCGAAAACCGGGATTTCGAACGGCTCGCCCGGGTCGCCGAGCTGAGCGCTCAGACCATGCACGGCCTCTGCCTGACCGCCACCCCGCCCATCCTGTACGTCCGGCCTTCCACCATCGAGGTCATCGAGCTCGTCTGCGACCTGAACCGGACCCATCCCCTCTTCTACACACTCGATGCCGGACCCAACCCCATTCTCGTCACCCTCGCCCCACACGCCGAGGCCGTGGAGCGGGAGCTCACCTCACGCTTCGGAGAGATCGAAATCGTGCGGGCCGGAATCGGCGGCGGAGCGAGGCTCATCCCATGAGCGGCACCGGACGTCATCGTGAGCGACACGACGGGGCGGGGGCCATGACCGGGACAGGGGGCGCTGACCGGCAGAACGAGGCTCCGACCCCGAACGACCGGCTGCCGATGCTGGAGATCGACCTTGCGTGCAAGTGGATGTTGGCCGGCGAGTACGCTGTCCTGTCTCCCGGAGGTATGGCCCTGGCCGTGGCGGTCAGGCCCGGTTTCGTCTACCACGCCAGTCCGATATTGGAGGACGCGATATTGGAGGACGCGATCCCTGCTGGAGTTGAAAATGGGGAGTGGGTGGAAGCCCGCTCCCGGGCGCCTGACCTGCCGCCCCCCGCAGAGTTCACGGGCGATGCCCTGGTCGCAGTCTGGAGGCGGGGCCGGTCCAGGCGCAGGAGAAATGCCCTCGTGGGCCTGCGCTCCAATCTCCAGTTCGTGTCCCCCGAGGTCCCCGGTCCCAGGCCGGGGACGAGCGCAGCGCTATCGCTCGCAACGGTGTGGGCCGTCGACCACTGGCTGGGGCTCGGACTGTCGGTGGAAAAGAGGATCTCGATCGCCCGAAAGGCCCACGCTGCAACGCAGAGGCAGGGGGCGCCCCCTCCGCTTGCTGGCGCTGGGTCGGACCCGGCGGCGACGGCAGGGGAAGGGACCCGCGGAACCGGGGGGTCGGGGTACGATGTCAACACGATCGGGCTGGGGGGGGTGGTGCTCACGCGGGCCTCGGCCCCTTCGAGCCCGGAATCGAGGCACGCGCTGCCTGGAATCTGGCTGGTCGCTGCCAGGGCGCACAAGAAGACCCCCACGGTTTACCACCTGGCGCTGTTCGACCGGGCCATGTCGAATCCGATGTTCCGCAGGGCTCTGACGCTGCACGTGAGAGCATCCAATGCGCTCGTGCGGTGGCTGTGGGGACATGCCGGTGCGGAACGGACCCCGGACTTTGCGGAGCTGGCGGCTCGAGTCGATTCGGCGGAGCAGACCCTTCGCCAACTCAGCCGGGTGGGGAGACTGGGGGTGTTTTCCCGCGAGGTGCAGGCCCTGCTGGCCGTGGCACGCAAGGCCGGGCTGCCCGCACGCGTCTCTGGAGGTGGACGGGGGGATGCGGTCGTGGCATTTGCCCCCGACGGGGAGGTGGCGGAGCGGCTTTCCGCCGGGTTTGCGGCCCGGGGATGGTCCGCACGGGTATTGCCGCCGGATTCTCCTTGTGGGGGGCCTGAAACCCTGGTAGTTTCGGACCCAGCAATGTGAGGAACCGTCATGGCCGATCTGTTCAGTCAGCTTCTCGACTTCGAGTTCGGGTATTTCTGGGTGCTTGTCGGGATGGTGCTCATCATCCTGGAATCGCTTGGCGCTGCACTCGCGCTGGCAAGCATCGGCGTGGGAGCCCTGGTAACCGCCGTGTTCGCATTCTTCGGGCTCCTGTCGCTCAGCGGGTTGCTGGTCGTGTTCGTCGCCGCATCCCTCGTGGTCTTTGGCATCTCCCGGCCGTTGGCTCACCGTCTGACCGGCGAAGGGAGCGAGGTCAAGACCAATACGGAGGCCATGCTGGACCGCACGGGAGTGGTCATCCGGTCCATCGGGGGCAAGACGCAGCCCGGCTACGTGAAGCTGGCAGGAGACGAATGGCGGGCCCTTCCCGTGTCCGACGTCCCCATCCCCGCAGGCACTCAGGTCGTGATTCGCAAGGTCGAGGGAAACACCCTCACCGTGGAACCGTGTCAACCAGCAAGGGAGGAGAACGCATGAGTCCGGAGATTCTGTTCGCAGGGGCCGGCATCACCGCCGGAGTCGTACTGCTGATGCTTGCCGCAGCTTTGACGGTCATCATCATCTGGAAAGGCTTCAACATCGTGAAGCAGGCGGAGGTCATAATCGTCGAGCGGCTCGGGAAGTACCACAAGACCCTGACTTCCGGCGTCAACATCATCATCCCCCTGGTCGACAAAGTCCGCCAGATCTACTGGCGGGCGGAAGGGTATGGGCCTGGAGGCATAAAGCTGGCGTTCAACAAGACCTTCGACAGGATCGACCTCCGGGAGACCGTGTTCGACTTCCCCCGGCAGAACGTGATCACCCGCGACAACGTGACCATCGAGATCAACGCGCTGCTCTACTTCCAGGTCACCGACCCGGTACGGGCGGTGTACGAGGTCCAGAACCTCCCCGACGCCATCGAGAAGCTCACCCAGACCACGCTGCGTAACGTGATCGGCGAGCTCGACCTCGACCAGACCCTCTCTTCACGCGACACGATCAACATGAAGCTGCGGACGATCCTCGACGAGGCCACGGACAAGTGGGGCGTCAAGGTCAACCGCGTCGAGCTCCAGGACATCAATCCGCCCGAGGCCATCCGGGAATCCATGGAAAAGCAGATGCGGGCCGAGCGCGAGCGCCGTGCCCAGGTGCTTGCGGCGGAAGGGTCCAAGGCCGCCCTGGTCCTCAATGCGGAAGGCGATCGGGAAGCCGCCATTGCCAGTGCGGAAGGCGCCAAGCGGGCCCGCGTGCTCCACGCAGAGGGCGAGGCCGAGTCCCGCCTCCGCATCGCGGAAGGCGAGGCCCAGGCCGTCAAGATCATCCTGGATGCGGTCGGGCAGCGCGGGGACCCGGTCCAGTACATGGTTGCCATGAAGTACATCGATGCCCTCAAGGAGATGGCCGCGTCGCCGCAGAAGACCGTGTTCCTGCCCTACGAGGCATCGGGCGTGATGGGCGCGCTGGGCGGGCTCAAGAAGATGTTCGATGCCGACAAGAACGTGGCCCCGGCCGCACCCAAGCCGCCCGTGATGCCCAGGTAGGATTCCCGTCAACTCCTCTTCAGGTGCAGGAAATACTCGATGTTCCCTTCGGGGCCCGGCACAGGGGATGGGGTGGTGCCGAGATGCGAAAAACCGCACAGGACGGCCGCCCGGGCCACCTTGTCGACTGCGGCAAGGCGCAGGGTCTCGTCTCGGACCACCCCCTTGCGGCCGATGTGCTCCCGCCCCACTTCGAACTGCGGTTTGACCATGGGCAGCGCGGTGCCGCCGGGCCGCAGCGCCGCATGAAGGACCGGCAGCACGAGGGTGAGCGAAATGAAGGACAGGTCGGCCACCACGAGGTCGACGGGGTCGCCCAGCGCTGCGACGTCCAGCTCCCGGATGTTGAGCCCCTCGAACAAAGTCACAGCCGGGTTCTGGCGGATCTCCCAGGCCACCTGGGCCTTGCCCACGTCGACGCCGTACACGTGCGCCGCACCACGTTTCAACAGGCAGTCCGTGAATCCGCCGGTGGAGATGCCGGCATCCAGCACCCGCAGACCGGCCGGGTCCACGCGGAAGTGGTCCAGCGCATGCTCCAGCTTGAGCCCGCCTCGGGATACATAGGGGATCGGATTGCCGCGGATGCGCAGAACCGCCTCGCTGCTGACCAGCGTGCCGGGCTTGTCCACCGGGCGGTCATCGACCAGGACCGCCCCCGCCAGCAGCATGGCCTGCGCCTTCTGTCGGGTGGGCGCGACCCCCTTCTCTACCAGCAGGACGTCTATTCTGACCTTCGCCATTTTCCATGCCTGTTGCCGGTGCAACATGGGCCCCACCCGCCCTATTGCCCGTTGCCGGCTACCCGCGGCCCGTCGCTTACGCTCCGGGTGGTGTTGGTGGCTGCACCCACTGTGCGTGCCCACCCGCCCTATTGCCCGTTGCCGTCCTTGCGGAGCGTGACGAGCTTCTGCCGCGCCAGGTCGAGGCGCTCCTGCGCCTTCCGGAGCTGGAGGGAACCCGACTCGTAGAGGGTCAGGGCTTCCTCGAGGGGCACGTTTCCTTCCTGGAGCCGGCGGAGGGTCTCCTCCACCCGGGTCAACAGCGTTTCAAAACTCAGCTCCTCGCCGGTATCCGTCATCAACCCCTCCTTGGCTGGACTTGGCCGCGACCACGGGCTAATATTCGCCTTCCCGGGCCGCACCCAGTGTAGAACAAGCTGCGGTGAGAGCCAAGTGGGCATCTAGCGGGGATGAACATGGAATTCAGATTGCTTCTGGTCGCGGCGTCCCTCTCCCTGGCCCTGCCTTTGGGATGCAACAAGCCCAGGCCGCCGGCATCGGAACCGGGGGCGGGGGAGGGGGCAAACGCCGTGGCACAGCCTGGTGCTCCGTCCGGCGGTTCTGCATCGGGCAAGGCCAATTCCGCCGCAGCGGCCCCCGCCGGAAAGCCGGGGACCGACGTCCCCCGGGCCGCGGTGCAGGACTCGGGTGCGGGGCAGGCGGACGGCAGCGATGTCCGCGAGGAGTGGATCGAGGCTCCGGATGCTGCCGGGGGACCGGCTCCTGCAGATGAATCCCAGGAGAAGCTGAAGAAGATGAAGTTCACCCTGCGCCGGGACGTGGTGTGGGCCCGCTCGGCCGTGGCCAACATTCCATCCTACGAGCAGGCGCTTGCCCGATTCGATCGGGAGTTCGAGGAATGGAACATGTACGGGCGGGTCCCCAAGTCCCCCGACGTGGAGTTGCTGCGCCAGGAGCTCGAGGCCATCGTGGCCCGGGCCGGCGGTGCCTTCTCGTACCTGGACATTCGGGAGGAGACCCTGTCGACCCGGGAGATCCCGGCTACGATCCGGGGCGACCGGGCCTTTGATTTCGAGGAGAACGACATCCGGGGCATCCTCCTCGTCACCATGAGCCTGGCCCCTGCGGACCAGACCCTGCTCAAGGCGATGCTGGCCGGGCTGAAAGGGTCCAGGAGGCTCCTGCACGTGCTCAAGGCCCGGCTCACGTCCGAAGGGGCGACTCTCAGTGCCCGGGCCTACTACTTCCGGGAAGAGCGCTTCCCGGTCCACATCATCGAGCCGAAGAACCTCGAAGAGGAGATGCGCCGCTATGGTGCCGGCGATTCCATCGAGGAGGCGGTCCGGAACGACCCCATCGGCTACCTCCAGAACTCCGGCATGTCGGTCCGGGAGTTCAACGCGTCGCTGCCCGACGTCAACCGGGCCATGCGGCTGCTGTCGGAGAGTAAGTTCAAGGAGGCCCGATCGGCCTTCTTCCGCAAGGCCGTGGAGGAAGCGGACAAGGCGGTTCCGACCGAATGAGCCGGGACCATTGCGTTTCACGCTCAGCGTGTTTAGTATTCGCCCCGTAGCGGGCCGGGAAACGTCCGGCGGGGCCAGGGAACAAGGAGTCCAGATGGTCAAGGAAATCCTCGTCAGCCAGCGAATCTATCCGCTGGAAGTCATCTATGCCACGGCCTACATCTACCTCGATCGCTGCTACGTCTTCCTGGATCGTGGGGAAGGCGACAAGGTGTCGGTCCGCCTGAAGGGCAAGCCGGAGTGCGACCGCCGGGAGTTCGAGAAGATCGTCGGCGAGTTCGAGAACGAGCTGGTCAACCAGGCCTTCCGGCGCAAGGTGAACCAGCGGACCCGGGAAGTCCGGGAGGCCATTGTTCACCGGGCCCTGTTCTCCTCCCTCCCGGAGGCTGCCAGCCTGTCGCTCGAGGACGAGGGGGGGGACTACCTCGATGACCCGCTGGGCATTGCGGTCCCCTGGGAGGACAAGTTCGGCAAGGAGAAGGGCAAATGAAGGTCGAACTGGACGGGAAGCTCTACCGGTTGAGCGCGGTACGCCAGGCAGCGCGGGAGTTCGCCGGGCTTGCCCGCATCCGCGTTCTGGGAGGGAAAGGGCGGATCTCGGTCGTCGTCGAGGACATCGACCCGGACATGGGACCGGCCCTGGTGGACGAGCTGCTCAATTTCGCACTGGCCGGCACGATCGCTGCACGAGGGTAGACCATGGCGGTTCCGTTTGGCACGTTGAAGGGGGCCGGGCTCGATCGGCTCAGCCCCTTCCGGTACGGGAAGATCAGGGACAAGGTCCTCGTGACCAACGACGCGGGCGGGTTCGTCCTGCTGAGCGGCGAGGAGTTCTCCGCCCTGGTGGAAGGGACACTGGCCCAGGATGAACCCAAGTACCTGGAGCTGCAGTCGAAGGATTTCTTCCGGTCCGACGCTGCCACGGCATCGCTGGCCCGAGACTTTGCGCGCAAGAACGCGTTCCTGTTCTCCGGTCCCTACCTGCACATCGTCATCGTAACGCTGCGCTGCAACGAGGTATGCGTCTACTGCCACGCCTCCCGTCGGGACGTGTCCGAGGACTCGTTCGACATGAAGCCCGACCTGGCGCGGCAGGTGGTCGATACCATCTTCGAGAGCCCGTCGCCGGTCATCAACATCGAGTTCCAGGGGGGGGAACCCCTGGTCAACTGGGAAACCGTCCGCTTCCTGATCGATTATTCGGTAGAGAAGAACCGGACTGCCCGCAAGAAGCTCGAGTTTTCGCTCGTCACCAACCTCAGCCTCATGGATGACGACAAGCTGGCATTCCTGATGGCCAACAACGTGCAGATCTGCACGTCCATCGACGGTCCCAAGGCCGTCCACGATCACAACCGCAAGCTGCTGCGCGGGAGCAGCTACGACCAGGCGGTCCACTGGCTGCGCCGGGCGGACCAGGCCTACCGGGAAAAGGGGCTCGACCCCGACCTGTACCACGTGGAAGCGCTGCTCACCGTCACCCGGGAAACCCTGAAGCATCCCCGGGAAGTGGTCGACGAGTACGTCCGTTTGGGGCGCAAGGCGATCTTCCTGCGATCGCTCAACCCGTTCGGGTTCGCGCTCAAGACGTTCCAGTCCATCGGCTACACATCCGAGGAGTTCCTGCGCTTCTACTACGAGGCGATGGACTACATGATCGACCTCAACCTCCGGGGGGTCGAGATCCTAGAACGGACTGCGGCCATCCTCCTGACCAAGATGCTGACCCCGGTGGATCCCAACTACCTCGATCTCCGCTCTCCGTGCGGAGCGGGCATCGGCCAGGTCGCGTACAACTATGACGGGACCGTGTTCACCTGCGATGAGGGGCGCATGCTCTACCAGCAGGGGGACGACATGTTCCAGATCGGGACGATCCCCGGGAGCCGGTTCCAGGACCTCGTGGGTGATCCCACGGTCAAGGCCCTGGCTGTGGCATCCTGTCTGGACAACGTTCCCGGGTGCGTGGACTGCGTGTTCAAGCCTTACTGCGGCGTGTGCCCGGTCTACAACTACGCACAGCAGGGGGGCATCTTCGGCCAGATGCCCACCAACGAGCGCTGCCGGATCTACCACGCGATCCTGGAGTACCTCTTCGGCCGGATTTCCGAGGGGGACAAACAAGTCCTTGACATTCTGACGAAATGGACGATAGTTAGGGACAGGAGCGTGTTCTTTTCTCACGACTGACGGACGGCCCCGCAGCAGGAGGAAGGCTCATGACGAAGGATAAGCTGCCCAAGCTCAGGAAGAAGGTCAAAGACTTCCTGTCGAGCGAGGAAGGGAAGATCACCCGCAAGCAGGCGGCTCAGATCTCCACCTTTCTGCTGATGGCGGGCACCGCTGCAGGCCATGCTCTCGGCGCCGACCAGGGCGTTGGCGGAGAGCAGCTCAACAACCTGGAAGTGACCGCTGCAGGACACTGCTCGCACGGGTCGCACGGGTCGCACGGCTCGCACGGGTCGCACGGCTCCCACGGGTCGCACGGCTCGCACGGGTCGCACGGCTCCCACGGGTCGCACGGCTCCCACGGGTCGCACGGCTCCCACGGGTCGCACGGCTCCCACGGATCCTGGTAGGGGAGCACTCCTGGGCCGCCTGCGTTGGGTGTCGTTCGAGTCTGCGAAATCTTTGTCCCAGTGTTCAACCCCCAGGGATGACGTGTAGTGTCCTCTGAACCCCTTCTCACCATCGAGTTGGGTACTCGCTGCAACAACCGGTGCACCTTCTGTCCTCAGCACCACCTGCGCTGCGTTGCCGATGTCGGGCGCAATGGTATGGCCGGAGCCGCCAACGGAGAGCTGTCGACCCAGGCCGTCGACGGACGGCTGCAGAGCGGCCGGCGGCAGGGGTTTGCCCGCGTGGCGTTTACAGGTGGCGAGCCCACGGTGCGGCTGGATCTCGTGCGACTGGTGCGTTCCGCAGCAGCGCTCGGCTACACGGAGATCGGCATCACGACAAACGGCCGCATGCTGGCCGTCGGGAACCTGGCGGATGACCTGGTCCGGGCCGGGCTCAACCGGGTTTCGTTCTCTCTCCATGGGCCGGAGGCCGTCCACGACCAGCTCTCCGGGGTGGCCGGTGCTTTCCGCCAACTCGTGGCCGGTGCGGCAGCCATCCGGGACGCTGCAGGCCGCTCCGGAAGCGGGGTAGAGCTCCATTCGGTCACCCTTCTCCTCCCCCAGAACGTGGATCTCGCCGGAGAAACGGTGCGTACGGCAGCGGGTCTTGGCGCACGAATCCACATTCTCCAGCCGTTCATCGCATCCAGGCCCAACGTGCACGTGGCCGCAGGCTGCCACGTGGTGCTTTCCCGTCTTGCTGCCGCGGTTGCGGAGGCCGGGCGCGTCGCCGTGACGTTGGGAACCCGGGTCAAGCCGTACAACATCCCTTACTGCGAGCTGGGGGACCCGTCCGGGCTGGAGCTGCAGAAGTACAAGCTCTCGACCTTCCGGCGCCAGGAAGAGCGGCTCGACGGGTTGAGCGGCTTCGGCCAGCGGCAGTTCTTCCGCATCGACCGTTGCCCCACCTGTCCGACCCCCTGTCCCGGGTATCGTGTCGAGCAGTATCCCCGGCTCCGGATGGCGGGCGAGATCGCACAGGATGTGACAGGTTGGCGCACTCGGGAGATCGTCCTGCCCGGCCTCGACCTCCTGGACCAGGAATCCCTGGGCGTTTGCCTTGCAACGATCAGGGCCTCGGGACTGGATGTCGTGCCGGTTTCCGGAGGGCGCATGTGGTGCGAGCCGGAGCGTTTCGTGGAGGCCGTCTCCGCTGCCGGAGTCACCCAGGTGATCCACGTGCTGAGGACGGAATGGGACGGCCGGGGGGCCGACGGGACCCTCCCTGGGGAGCAGGAGCCCGGCAACGAGGATGCCCTCCTCCACCTGGCTGCCCTTCTGCGGGAATCGGGAATCCGCAACAAGCTGCTGGTGGCGCTGCCCGATCTCGCTGCGTTTCCGTACCCGCTGGAGGCAGCGCTGCCGTTCGACGGGGTGGTTGCCGCGGTCCCCATTCTCTGGCGAGGGATCGAGCAAGCGGGATCCATCGGCTGCCTCCTCGACGAGGTCGGGCCCTCTGCCCTCCTCGCAGCGGGCAACCTGTCCCGCCACCTTCCCCTCGAGCTTGCCACGTTCGATGCCCTTCGCGTCCTCGAAGCGGCGGGTTGCCGCTGGCAGAAAGCGTTTGCTGCCCGTTTCCCCTCTTCGGACTGGTCGGGTCGGATGGCCCGTCACCGGTTCTCCGGCCCCGACCATTCCTACCTCTTCTGGTCTCTCCTTTTCTTCCTCTACTGAGGCCGATGGGGCCTATGGGCGGGGAGCGGTGAGGAGGATGCCGAACCGGTTCCCCGGAGGGAGGGGAAGCGGCGGGCGCCTGGCCAGGAGTGGTGCGATCTCCGCAAGCAGTTTCTCGACCTGGCTGCGTTCCAGCCGGCCGTAGCAGGTGACCGTCCCAGGAGCCGAATCGCCCGGATCGGCCAGGTGGAACCGGGCAACCACATCGGGCGTCGGAGGGGCCGTCAGCTCGATCTGCAGGGTGACGGGGGCTTCCCGCACGGAAACCGGCCCGGGCGGTGCAGGCAGCATGTTGAAGTAGAAGTACAGGAGCGAGCCGAGGATGATGACAAACACCAGCATTTCGTATGGGAACCGCAGCGTCGGAAACGATCTCTGCACAGCCCTGCGGGTGATCCGGCGCTGCACCGATGGCAGCAGGGACTTGGGCGCGGGGGACGGGCCGAGCTGCCGGATGAGCGCCACGGTCTGTCGGTAGCGCTCGAAGCGCTCTTTCAGGGCCGGGTCCCCTGCGAGATCCTGTTCGAACCGCTCCCGCTCCTGCGGCGGGAGCTCGTCATCGAGCACGGCGAGGAAGATGTCCTCTTCCGGCCTGGCATCCTGTCCGTCGTGCGCCATCAGATCAACTCCTCCCCATCCAGATGCCCGCTCATCAGCCGGGTGAGCATGCTCCGGGCCCGGTGTATCCTGGACTTGACGGTTCCTTCCGCCAGTCCGGTGAGCTCCTGGATCTGCTCGTAGCTCAGGAGCTCTATGTCTCTCAGCACCAGCACTTCACGGAAATCCTCGGGCAGGCGGGAGATGGCCTCGTGCAGGGCCACCTCCATCTGCTGCGTGGCCACGAGGGCTTCGGGGTTGTCCGGTCTCTCGCCGATGGGCCGGTAGTCGGGCTGTTCCACCTTGTCGTCGATGCACGATTCCTGGCTGCGCTTTCGGCGGACGTTGTAGCGGATCCGATTCTTGTACATGTTGGATGCGATTCGGAGCAGCCAGGTGCAGAGGCTTCCTTCCCCGCGGAAGCCGGAGATGAACCGGAATGCGGCAATGAACACCTCCTGTGCGACTTCTTCGGCCTCGTACGCATTGCCGAGCATCCGGTAGAGGTAGGAGAAGACGCGGTTCTGGTGCTCGATCACCAGGCGGGTGAACGCTTTTCGGTCCCCCTTCTGGGCTCTCGCCACCAGCTCCAGCTCCCACGCTTCCATGAGCTCTCCCCGCCCGTTTTCCTCCTTGAAAAATAGAGGACCGGGCTGTAAGCTGGCAAGAGAAAACTGGGGGGATCGGCTTAATGCAGCTCGATCTGGCACTTTTTCTGCGCTTGTCCCGTACCTTGGAGGGTACGACTGCCGAGGCCCAGGTGGCCTTGGACGATCACGCTGCCGTGCTGTCCGCACTCGACCGTTTTCTCCTGACGATCAGCGAGCGCTCCGAGCTGCTTCGGCCCCGGGATGCGGTGCCGGCCCAGACCGGGATCCAGGTGGAGCTCGAGGAAAGCCACGAGGTCCCCCCCGTTCCCGAAGAGGAGGAAGCTCCACCCGCTCTCGAAGAAGAGCTTCCGCCGCAGATCTGGACCCGGCAGCACGACCTGCTGTACGAGGACGTGCTCTGGCTTTTCCGGATCGGGGACAACGAGGGGGCCCTCATCTCGTTGGGCCGCCTGCTGACCGTTGCCGCGGATACCCAGGAGCTGCAGCGTTTCCTCGAGATCAACGAGAACAAGCTGGTCAGCCTCTATGAGCGGATTCTCGGGTCGTTCCAACTGCCGCTCGTCGTCTCGGACGACGGGGTCGGCGACCGCTACTTCCTGCGCCCGCAGGAGGCGATTACGCTGCTTCGACTCGGAAAGGATTGCGACAATCTGGACGAGCTGTTGGAGAAGTCACCCCGGAGCCGGATGCAGACCCTTGCACTCGTCCACCGGCTCCACTCCGAAGGGCTCCTCTCGGTCCAGACCGGCGACAAGTGCGAGTCGGTTCACTGAGGCGCTGCCTCCTTGCCGGAGACGACACTGCGCCCTGATTCCGCTGCAGAACAGGGCAGACCGGCGATATCGGTCAGACCTTGCAAAACACCGCGTCTTGGGACACAACTGACGTTGTAGTCAAGCGTGTTCAGGCGACAGCTTCGGGTGCTGCGGATGGCGTGTCATCTGTGAGGGAGGTAAGCCATGGGAGGGGCTTTCGGCGCAGGGATGGTGGTGCTCTGGGCATTGGGGGAGCGGCCCGCATGATGTATGGGCCGTTGGGGAGAACGGGGCAATCCTGCACTGGGGGAAGTGAGCCCCGAGACGGTTGCCTTGCTCCCCTGCGTCCGCTGCGCGACAAGAGACATCGGGCTCGTCAGGGGTGCAACCAAGGTCTTTCACCATCGGAGGGAGACATGTCGAAACATCGGGAGTCGGTGCGAGCCGTCCGATTTGCGGTCGTTCTGGCGCTGGGATTGTCGGTCGGCGTGACGACGGCATGCGGGGGCGGCGGGGATTCGGGCAAGGACACGGGAAACGGCGACGGCATCGGGGATACGGCGATTGCAGAGCTGCCGGGTGAGGACGTCCCGGCCGCGGACAACGTCGGTCCGGCGGATCTCGTGTCGGAATCCGTCGAGGGAGAGGCCGTGGAGGAGACCGCTGCCGAGGTGGCTCCCGAAGTGGCGCCGGAGGTGGCCGACGAGCCGGAGCTGGTGGGGCCGGCGACGCTCACTCTGCTCGACACGAAGCTTCCCATCCCGGTGGCGGGGATCGCAGCCGTGAGCGCGGGGGACGGCGTAGCCTACATCCTGGGCGGGGACACGGGGGCGGCACCGCTCGGCAAGGTGATCCGGTTCGTCCCGGACCAGGGGGCGCAGTTCGTCGAGGGGGCCGTGCTGCCGCAGCCGGTCAAGGCCGCGTCGGCCGTCTGGGCCGGTGACGACTACGGTGCGCTCGTCTTCGGGGGCGTGACGGCTGCCGGCATGTCCGAAGCCATCCAGCAGTGCGAGTTCACCGGCCCCTCCTGCACCGTCCTCGACGCCAAGCTTCCGTCCAAGCGGGGGCTGACGGCAGCGTTCTTCGACGGGACGTACGCCTACGTCATGGGCGGCAATGCGGGGGCCGCGGGGCCCACCGACCAGATCGTCCGGTTCGACCCTGCGACTGCGAAGGTCGAAGTCCTTGCCGAGAAGCTCCCCACACCCCGCGCCAGCCGAATCGGTGTGGTCTGGTCCGGCGAGTTGGCCTTCTTCCTCGGCGGTCTCGTTGCCGCGGGAAAGACGAATGAGATCCTGACGTACGATCCCGCGGCAGCCAGCCTCGTGGACAGCGGGATGAAGCTGCCGCTCCCCATGGACGGCGGGGCTTACGCCTGGCTCGGGGCCGCTGCGATGGTGTTCGGCGGCGAGACCAGCGTGTCGACCACGGATGCCATCTTCATCGTCAGCCCCAACACGGTCGAGGTCCTCGTCTCCGACCTCAAGCTTCCGACCGCTCGTCGCGGCGGGGCGGCCGCTGTGCTGAACAGCAACATCTACATCTTCGGTGGCACCGGCATGGCCGGCCTGCTGGACGAGATTCTGCGCTACACGCCGCCGGGGGACTGAGCCGGGCACGACACGGCACCGGGATCCGGATCGGCACCGCACACAGCCATTGCTCGCGCCGGCCTGACACTTGCGCCGAGGCGCCTGTAGAGTCCGTTCGCAAGCCGTGTGGCTCCTGGACGGCTGCTGCAGCCAAGTCCCGGCGGAGGCAGGTGCGCAGTGCGATGCCCCCTTCTCCGACGGCTCTGGCCTGGGCGAGTTCTTCTGGGGCGCCATCTGCCAGCAGGGGTTTCCGGGATCTCCTCTCGGTCGGGCATGGAGGCGGACAAGGCATTCGGGTTGCGTTATGTGAGCAAGGTTTCCGGGATCTCCTCTCGGTCGGGCACGGAGGCGGACAAGGCGATCGGGTTGCGTTATGTGAGCAAGGTTTCCGGGATCTCCTCTCGGTCGGGCATGGAGCCCTGGAGCGTGAAGCGGAAGGTGGCTCCCTCTCCTGGGCGTCCCTCGGCCCAGATGCGGCCCTCCATGGCCTCGATGGC
>Ga0233425_10004661_pt1 | contig 22700 bp, 18 predicted proteins | sample Watercolumn_Towu_2_FD_181712 | JGI IMG/M metagenome (GOLD analysis project Ga0233425, IMG submission 181712) | Freshwater microbial communities from Lake Towuti, South Sulawesi, Indonesia - Watercolumn_Towuti2014_140_MG | ecosystem: Environmental > Aquatic > Freshwater > Lake | place... | reverse complement strand
TACGGCGATCGCGAGCGGCAATTCCAACTCCTGCGCCGCGGCCGCTACGTCGAATTCAACCTCGTCTGGGACCGCGGCACGCTCTTCGGCCTGCAAAGCGGCGGCCGGACCGCGTCGATCCTCATGTCGCTGCCGCCACTCGTCCGGTGGGACTACGACTGGCGGCCCGAACCCGGATCCGCCGAGGCGCGGCTCCACGAAGTCTTTCTCCCGCCCCGCGACTGGGCGGAACTGGATTTTTGCCCGGGAATCTCCCACCCTCCGCTGCCATGACGGGTCTCGCTGCACCTTCGAACCTTCCTCCTACCGCCCCCTCCCGCCTTTCCGGACCAAGGCAATCCGCCAAAGGTCGGATGAGTCCGCCGTTCGGCAAACCCGGCTGCCTTTGGCGGATTGCTTGGAGCCTGCATGATCTCCAGGCGTCCGTGGGAAAAGCCGGACTCTCGCAGGGGGCGGGAGGCCGAAAGGCGGACGGAGCGTGACGCATGCAGGCTCGTGGTTTTCGATGACCTCCCGCCAACGCTTCCTTGCCGCCTGCGCCGGCGAAAAACTCGACCGCCCGCCGCTCTGGGTCATGCGCCAGGCCGGGCGCTACCTGCCGGAATACCGCGAACTCAAGGCGAAGTCGTCGTTCCTCGAGATGGTCCGCACCCCCACCCTCGCCACCGAGGTCACGCTGCAGCCGCTGCGCCGCTTCGCCCTCGATGCGGCGATTCTGTTTTCCGACATCCTTGTCATTCCCGAAGCGCTCGGGCAGGGCTACCGGTTTCGCGACACCGGCGGCATCGAGATGGACTACCGCCTGGCGACGCGCACCCAGATCGATGCCCTCGCCCCCGCCGCCGCGGTGCCCGAGCGCCTGCGTTACGTCGCCGACGCCCTCGTCCTCATCCGCCGCGAGCTCGCCGGCTCCCGCGCCCTGCTCGGTTTCGGCGGCTCGCCGTGGACGCTCGCCACCTACATGGTCGAAGGCGGCAGCTCAGAGGAATTCGAGCTCGTCAAACAACTGTTCTATACCGAACGCGCCACCTTCGACGCCCTGCTCGAGAAACTCACCGCGGCCCTGATCGCCTATTTTCAAATGCAAATCGTGGCCGGCGCCGATGCGATCCAGATCTTCGACTCGTGGGGCGGCATCGTCGCCGGCCCAGATTATGAGGCGGCCTCGCTGCGCTGGATTCGGCAGATTGTCACCGCCCTCCCCCGCGAGTTCCCCGTCATCCTGTACGCCAAGGGCACCGCACCCCACCTCACCGATCAGGCCTTCACCGGCGTGCGCGTGCTCAGCGTCGACTGGACCTGCGACCTCGCCGTCGTGCGCCGCACGCTGCCCGCCAACGTCGCCGTCCAGGGTAATCTCGACCCTGTGCTGCTCAACACGACGCCCGCGATCGTCCGGCGCGAGACGCGCCGCCTGCTCGAGTCGATGCGCGGCGCCAACGGCCACATCTGCAACCTCGGCCACGGCATCATGCCCCAGGCCAAGCTCGAGTGCATGCAGGCCCTTGTCGACACCGTCACCGGCTGGCCCGCCTGACCCGGGAGCCATCCCGGCGCAGTCGAACGGCCGCAGCAGGCCTCCCCCCCTCTTTCCTGTCCTTTGGTTTCTTTCGGCCACATCGCCCCGCGGCGCTCGAACCCGACGACGCCCGACGGTGCTCCGCCGCCGCACTTCGCAGCTGACACTCGGGTCCCCTTGTGCGACTCTCCGCGCGGTCCCCGCGCCCGCATGAATCCGCCCCGTTGTCCATCGCTGGTCCTCCTATCGCTCCTGGCGGCCACCGCCGCCGCCCAAACCGCCCCCGCCGGTTGGTCCACCGCCACCATCCGCGACGAGATCGCCCCGCAGTTCCGCTATGACCCGCAGGGTGGACCCACCCGCGACGGCACCTTCATCATCGAGTCCGACGCGCGCCCGGGCTTGATTGGCCGCTGGACGAAGACCTTTCCCGTCACCGGCGGCCAGCACTACGCGTTTCGCGCCCTGCGGCGCATCGCAGGCACCGACGCGCGCCGCGCCGCGGTCGTGCGCATCCTCTGGCGGGACAGCAGAGGGAAGCCGGTGACGCGGGACGAGCCCTCGGCCGCCTCGCACAAGAAAGGCGAGAAACCGCGTGCCGAACCCGAATACCCGACCGACCGCCGCCCCGATCGCCAGGGTTGGGCGGAAGTTTCCGAGGTCTACCGCGCCCCTTCGGCCGCCACCCAAGCCATCGTCGAGCTCGAGTTTCGTTGGGCGGCCAACGCGCGGGTCGAGTGGGCGCAGGTCGCCCTGGCTGAAACCACCGCGCCCGCTCCCCGCACGGTCCGGTTGGCGGCCGTGCACTTCGTGCCGCGCAGTGCGCGCACGCCGGAGGCGCGCCGCGCGGCGTTTGTCCCTCTGCTCGAGGACGCCGCGCGCCAGCGAGCCGACTTCGTCGTGCTCCCCGAAGTGGTCACCTTCGGTGGCGGTTCGACCTACGCGGGAGTGGCCGAGCCCATTCCCGGACCCTCGACCGAGTTCTTCGGTGCGCTCGCCCGGCAGCACAACTTCCACCTCGTCGTCGGCCTCGTCGAGCGCGACGGCCACCTCATCTACAACGTCGCCGTGCTGTTTGGACCCGATGGCGGCCTGATCGGCAAATACCGCAAAGTCTGCCTCCCGCGTGGCGAAATCGAGGGCGGCATCACCCCCGGCCATGAGTACCCCGTCTTCCCCACCCGGTTTGGCACCGTCGGCCTCATGGTGTGTTACGATGGCTTCTTCCCCGAGGTCGCGCGCGAGTTGAGCAACCGCGGCGCCGAGGTTATCGCCTTCCCTGTGATGGGCTGCAATCCCCTCCTCGCCGCCGCCCGCGCCTGCGAGAACCACGTCTACGTCGTCAGCAGCACGCACACCGACGCCACGCAGGACTGGATGGTCTCCGCCGTGTTCGGCCAGGATGGAAAAACTCTCGCCCAAGCCACCGAGTGGGGCACCGTCGCCGTCGCCGAGGTCGACCTCGGTCGCCGTCTCCATTGGTACAGCCTCGGCGACTTCAAGGCCGAAATCCCCCGCCACCGCCCGTAGCCCGCCGGCTCGACGCAACGAGTTTCCTCCTTCCACCCGACTGCGCCCGAACCAACCCAAATGCGAAAAAGCCACCACCTCCCCCCAGGCCTCCGGGTCTTTCCGCTCGTGGCCCTGGGTCTTCTCGCCGCGCCCGCCGCACCCGCCCAGCCCGGCGGCGTCGTCGGTCGCATCCACAACGTGGTTACAGGCCAGTACCTCAACAACGCCCGCGTCTCCCTCCCGGGCACCGGCCTCGTCGCCTTCACCGACGAAACCGGCAGCTACCGCTTGGCCGCGGTGCCGCCCGGCCGCGTCGTCCTCGAGGTGTTCTACACCGGACTGGATCCGCAGCAGATCCCGCTGACCGTGGCACCGGGTGAGATCCTCGAGCGCGACATCGCCCTCACCAGCGCCGCCCGCTACGGCGCCGACGCCGCGGTGAAACTCGACTCCTTCGTCGTGACGTCCTCCCGCGACACCGACGCCGTTAGCATCGCCGTCAACGAGCAGCGCTTCGCCGCCAACATCAAGACCGTCGTCGCCGCCGACGCCCTCGGCGACGTCATGGACGGCAATGTCGGCGAATTCCTGAAGTTCCTGCCGGGTATCACCGCCGAATACGACACCGAGTCCGGCGGCTCGGTCGCCTCGGTCGCCGTGCGCGGTTTTCCCACCAGCATGGCCGTGCTTTCGACCGACGGCATGGAAATGGCCAACACCGGCAACCCCCAAGGCGCTTCCCGCGTGTTTCAGTTCAAGGAGGTTTCGATCAACAACATTTCGCGCCTCGAAGTCACGAAGGTGCCCACCCCCGCCTCGCCCGCCGATTCGATGTCGGGCTCGATCGACATGGTGAGCAAGAGCTCGTTCGAACGGCGGGAGGCGCAGCTCCGCTACAGCGTGAGCCTCGCCGGCATCCACGATCGGCTCAGCCTATCCAAGGAGCCGCATGTGTCCGACCGCCGGATCTACAAGGTGCGGCCGAGCGCGAACTTCGACTACACGCTGCCCGTCACCCGGAACTTCGGCCTCGTGATCACCGGCCAGGTCCAGGACCGGTTTGTCGAGCAGCAGCGCTCGACCAAGGTCTACAATGCCGCCGGCACCAGCACCGGCGCCTCGCCTGACCGCCCCTTCCTCGCACAGTACCAGGTAATCAGCGTGCCCCGGCTCACCGCCCGGCAGTCCGGCGCCCTCCGGGCCGACTGGCGGCCCACCCGCAGCGGTGTCCTCTCGTTCAGCCTCGAGCGCAGCCGGTTCGTCGCCGATCGCTCCAACGCGTCCATCAACTTCACCACCGGCACGAACGGCACGCCGACGCCCGCCACCGGCACCGCCCTCAGCTTCGGGCCGGATTTCACCACCGGCGCCACCGGACGCGGCGGCGTCGCGCTCATGGGCTCCGGCGCCTCCGTCGTCCAAAGACTGGATACCCAGGCCGCCAGCCTCCGTTACCGCTTCGATAACGGCACCTGGCGCCTCGGCGCCGGCTTCGGCCGCTCGCACGCCGGCGGCGGCTACTACGACACCAGCGAAGGCCGCTTCCGCACCCTCGGCGTCGCCCTGACGAACCCCGCACGCGTGACCTTCGCCGACGTCAACGAGCTCCGCCCCTGGTCCGTGCGCGTGTTCGACAATAACAACCGCGAGATCGATTTCCGCGATCTGGCCAACTACCGGCTCAACACCGCGCAGTCCACTCCGCGCCCCATCAACGACAGCCTCGCCAACGCCAAGCTCGACGTGCGCCGCAGCCTCCACTTCCTCCGCTTCCCCGCCGCTCTCCAAGTCGGCGGCCTCTACCGTCAGAAAGTGCGCGATGTCCGCCGCCAGAACATCAATTGGACCTACCTCGGGCCCGACGGCAACGCCGCCACCCCCGATTCCCCCGCGCCGTATGCCCCCTCCCATTACATCAACCAGCCCGAGTATTTCGGCTGGCACAGCCTGCCGTGGATCTCGCTCTACAAGGCCTGGGACTCGATGGGAGCCCATCCCGACTACTGGACCAAGACGCCCGCCCAACTCATCGCCGAGGAGCAGTTTCGCCTCAACAACTCCGAGCGCCTGGCCGAGGGCGTGCAGGCGTGCTACCTCCAAACCGAGCTCGGGCTGTTCCACCATCGCCTGAAAGTCCTCACGGGCGTCCGCCACGAGAAAACCACGGCCCGGGGCGAAGGCGTGCGCTACGACCCCAATGCGGTCTGGCTGCGCGATCCCGACGGCACCTTCGCCCACACCCCCACCGGAGCTCGCATCCGCCGCCCCGAGGCCGGCGTCGCCGGCTCCCTGGAGGAACTCCGCCAGATGCGCACCGACCGCGGCGCCCGCGCCAGCCGCTCCTACGCCGGCTCCTACCCCAGCCTCCACCTGACGTATCATCTCAAGGACAACTTTCTCCTCCGCGGCGCCTATGCCAAGACCTACGGCCGGCCCGACTTCACCAACCTCATCCCCAACACCACCATCGACGAGACCGACTTCGAGGACAATATCCCCGACCCAGACCAAATCCCCGGCCGAATCACCATCCGCAACACCGGTCTCAAGCCGTGGACTGCCGATAACTTCGACCTCTCGCTCGAGTACTACACCGACCGCGGCGGGCTCTTCAGCGCCGGAGCTTTCCGCAAGGAGATCAGCAATTTCTTCGGCAACGTCGTCAAACTCGCCACCGAAGCAGACCTGCGCGCGCTCGATCTCGATCCGCGCTACGTGGGCTGGCGCCTGAGTACCACCTACAACCTGGCCCAAACCGCTCGCGTGTCCGGCCTCGAGTTCAACGTCCGGCAGTCTCTCCACGTGCTCGGGGAGTGGGGGCGTCAATTCCAGGCCTTTGCCAACGGCACCAAGCTCGATCTCGACGGCAATCAGGATGCCGAGTTCGACAATTTCGTGCCCGAAAGCGCGAATTGGGGAGTCACCTACAGCCGGCGTCCCTTTACCGTGATGGCGCGCTGGAACTACCGCGGCACGCAACGGGGCGGCGCCCAGCCCGGCCTCGGCGCCGATGCCTACGAGTACGTCCGGCGTCGGCTGACGCTCGATCTCAACCTCGATGTGCAAGTCCGCCCCAGGGTCATTCTGTACTTCAACAGCCAGAATATCCTCAACGCGCCGGAAATCCGCCGGCGGTTCGGCTCGCAAACCCCCACCTATGCCCGCCGCTACCAGGAGATGACCCACGCCGTGCAGCTCACCCTCGGCCTGAAAGGGACGTTCTGACCTTACTCGGTAACGCCCGGCGTCGTTCCTCGCATCCCCTCTGTGGACGCGCTGGCTCTGAGCACACCGAAGGCTCGGCGCAGGCGGTTCACCGCCCGAAGCGTGCGCGGCAGACAGCGCGGTGCGGGGTTCCGCCTTCGCCAGGACTACGACGGACGCGGAGGGCACTCCGCCTCCCCCGCAGCCAAAAGGCCCATGTCGGCCACCCATCTCGGGCATTGACGCGCATTTTCTCACTTCGTTTCCTAGGTGTTATGCGCGAAACCAAGCCCGTCGATCCCCGCGTCAAATACAAGCGTGTCATCCTGAAGCTCTCCGGCGAAGTGCTCCGCGGGGGAAAATCCGGCGATCCAATCGATAGCGACACCCTGGTGCACGTCTGCACCCAGGTGAAGGAAATCCACGCCCTCGGCGTGCAAATCTGCGTCGTGATCGGCGGCGGCAACATCTTCCGCGGCTTGAATGGCGAGAAACGCGGCGTCGACCGCACCACCGGCGATTACATGGGCATGCTGGCCACGGTCATCAACGGCCTCGCCCTCATGGATTGCCTCGAAAAACTCGGCGTCAATACCCGGGTGCAGTCCGCCATCCCGATGAACCAGATCGCCGAGCCGTTCATCCTTCGCCGCGCCATCCGGCATCTCGAAAAGGGCCGCGTCGTCATCTTTGTCGCCGGCACCGGCAACCCCTACTTCTCGACCGACACCACCGCCGCCCTGCGCGCCTCGGAAATGCACGCCGACATCATCATGAAGGCCACCAAGGTCGATGGCGTCTACGACAAGGACCCCAAAAAACACGCCGACGCCGTGAAGTTCGATCGCCTCACCTTCCTCGACGCCCTCAGACTGAGGCTCAACGTGATGGATTCGACCGCCTTCTCCCTTTGCATGGACAACAACGTCCCCATCCTCGTCTTCGATCTCAACGACGACCACGCCATTCGCCAGGCCATCTTTGGCGAGACCATTGGCACCCTCGTCCGCAACTGACCCCGCCGCCTTCAACCGCCGGTTCCGCCGCGGTCACGCGATCGCGCTCCGGGGCCGCCCCCTCCCGCCCTATGCCACACGCCATCCTCACCGACGCTCAAGCCCGCATGAAGAAAGCCGTGGACCACACGCTGCACGAGTTCAGCGCGATCCACACCGGCAAGGCCACGCCCCAGATGGTCGATTCCGTCATGGTCGAAGCCTACGGATCCCACATGCGCCTCAAGGAGTGCGCGGCGGTTTCCACGCCCGATGCCCGCCTGATTCAGATCCAGCCGTGGGATCCCGGCCTGATCAAGACGATCGCCAAGGCCATCATCGATGCGAACCTCGGTTTCAATCCCATCGTCGACAGCAAGGTGATCCGCATTCCGCTGCCCGAAATGAGCCGCGAGCGCCGCCAGGAGTTCGTCAAGAACGCGCACCGGCTCGCCGAGGAGGGCCGCGTGCACGTGCGCAACGTCCGCCGCGATGCGATCGAGCACGCCAAGAAGGCCAAGTTGCCCGAGGATGATCTGAAGCGTCTGGAGAAGGAGATTCAGACTGCGACCGACAAGTCGATTGCCGAGATCAACACCCACCTCGCGCACAAGGAGAAGGACCTGCTCACCGTTTAGGAATCTGCCCGGCGGATTCCTGCTCCGGCGAATTCCACGCCGTGGCTCGGACGACAAGCGCGATCCCGGCCGGACTCGGTCGCATGACCTCTGAAACTCCCTCCCGCGGCGACCTGAGTTTTGCCAAGAACCGCCACCGCCGGGTGGTCGTGAAACTCGGCACCGGGGTGCTGACCTCCGGTGTCGGCCAGCTCGACAACGCCCGCATCGCGGCCGTCTGCGCTGAGATTGCCGCGCTGCGGGCCCGCGGCCTTGAGGTCATCGTGGTTTCCTCCGGTGCCGTTGGGCTCGGCATGGGGGCGCTCGCCCTCGAGCGGCGCCCGCGCGAGCTTTCCCGGAAACAAGCCTGCGCCGCGGTCGGTCAATCGCGCCTGATGCAAACCTGGCAGGCCGGCTTCGCGCCGCACGGTTTGACTGTCGCCCAGGTGCTGCTCACGCATGAGGACCTCCGCGTGCGCAGCCGTTTCCTCGGCGTGCGCGAAACCCTGCGCCAGTTGATTGCCTATGGGACGATCCCGATCGTCAACGAAAACGACACGGTCAGCGCGGCGGAGATCAAGTTTGGCGACAACGACACGCTGTCGGCCATGGTGGCGAGCCTCTGGCAGGCGACCTGCCTCGTCATCCTCTCCACCGCCCCGGGTCTGATTGACCTCAAGGGTTCCGGTCAGGTCGTGCCGGTGGTCGAGCGCATCACTTCCGAGATCGAGGCGATGGCCGGCGGCACCACCAGCGAAACCGCGGTCGGCGGCATGGTGTCGAAGATCTCCGCGGCCCGGCTCGCCACCAAGGCGGGTTGCGGGGTGTTCATCGCCAACGGAGCCGAGCCTCAAATCATCGCTCGCCTCCTCGCCGGCGATGGCCCCGGCACGTTCTTCGTGCCGAGTGGCCTGCCGATGGATGCGCGCAAGCGCTGGCTCGCCCACTTTCAGCGGCCCTCGGGCACGATTTTCGTCAACGCCTGCGCCGTACCGGCCCTGCGCGAACAGGGTCGCAGCCTGCTGGCAGTGGGCGTGACCGGGGCGGACGGCGATTTCGCCGCCGGCGAGATCGTCAACATCGCCGGCCCCGATCGACAGGTATTCGCCCGCGGCAAGGCCACTTTCAGCAGCGAGGACATCCCCCGCGTCGCCGGCCGGCAGGGCGCCGATCTCGCCGCCCTCTTCCCGGCGCGCCGTCGCCTCGAGATCGTCCACCGCAACGACCTCGTCGTGCTGTAGCGCGGACCGCTACCGGTTGGTCGGAAAAGGATCCGCGCAGAGTTCCGTCTGGCAGCTGACGACTTCGGCCGTGACATATCGGGCAATCAGATCCTCCCTGGCCGCGGCGCAGTCGAATTCGGAAATGTAGTATTCGTTGGCGTGCGCGCGCAGTTGGTTCCAATACTGCTCGAGGTAGCGGTCGGCCATGGCTTGGAGCGCACTGCGACATTCCACGGCCCGGGCCTGCGCCGCTTCGAGGCCACACGCCAGAAACCGCCGAGTTTCGGTTTCAACCAGCGTGCTTTCCACGTCGGCCTGCTGCGCCGTAATGAAGGTCAGGCGCTGCACCCAGGCCATTCGCCGCAACACGGGCAGTGCGGGCAGTTGGTGGGCCGACGCCGAAGCCTCGATCACCGCGGTGGCATCACGCGCGATTCCCGTCAGGACCTGGTGCGCCGCCTCAAGGCGTTGCGCGAGCTCGCGGACCGCAGCTACCGCCCGAACCGCCGGCATCGCCGCGCCAGGCGAACGGAGATTCTTCAACTCACGAGCAAAGGCGATCAACGTGTCGGTCTGTTCACGGAGCTTGTGCTGCCAGGCATCGATCATCCGTACGCTTCGACGGTACTTCAGGTAGTCGGCGCTGAACTGCTCCGAATTGGCCTCCAAGTCGGCCTGGAGTTGTCGACCAAGCCGGCGCTCGACATCCTCCACTTGCGCGAGCCGGTCGCGCGCGTCGGCTGCCTTGTCTGCAATTGCTTGCAGCGAACGGGTCCGCGCCTCGCGCGTTTCGCGGCGCGCAAAAACCGTGAACGGACTTCGGGTGCCACGCAGGTCTTCCGCCTGCCGTTCCAGGTCCGCGAGTTCGCCGGTGATCTCAGCTCGACAACGGGCTGTAAGCGCCTCGCATCGCAGGTGCTCGATGGTCTCGTAGGGTAGTTCCATGCCCCGACGAAACTAAGGGATTAACCCTAGACAAACGCAAAGCCGTAAGTACTTACAGCACCCGAGTCAGTTATCTTGCGTACTCGGGAGAGCTGCTGGCCCGGATTCTTCATGGTGAAGAAACTTCCTATCAGAGAAAAATCCGCCCACCCCCCGGCGGGGGCGACTCCGTCGCGGCGAGCCCCGACTTCGTCGGCCCGACAGGGCGAAGATTTCACGCGAGCGAGTGTGAAATCTTCGGGCTGGAATTGGAGGCCAGCAGCCGATTCACCTCGCGCATCACGGCAAAAGCATCAGCCACGTACAGGATGTCGGCCTTGCCTTGCGCCCAACTGCAGCCGGCATTGAGGTTGATGGCGCGGCGCTCGGCGATGAAGCGCCAGCCCACGGTGTGCGGCTCCTCGCCGTGGCAGCAGGTGGCGAGGCCCTTCGGGTGCCGCGGCGTCGAACCCGTCTGCCCCACCTGGTTGAGGTGCGTCATGAACTTCAGCACGGCCTGCCCCTCGCCGCTGAGATCCACCAGCGATTTCGTGCTCCCGAGCGATGCCTGCGAGCGATGCAGGAACTCGAGAATGATGGCCTCCGCCTCGGCCGGGTGCGCCTGGCCATCGGCCTGTTTCTTCGTCCAGCCGGCCCCAGCGACAAACAGAAACTTCGCCTCGGGGCGAATGGTCTGTTCATCGACCGGTGGCGAACGCAGCTCCGTGACCTTGGTGCGCAGGGTTGGCAGCGCGACCGCGACCAACTTGACCGCCGCCCCGCCCACCGGCCCGGCATACGGCGCGGCGCAACCCGCCTCGAGCAGCACGATCCACGGACGCAGCGTGCGCGCCAGCGTTGCCTCCATCCGCTGCCGGTAATACCAACGCGTGGCGGCCGGCTTGCCGTCGGCGAAGGTCAGCGCCGTGGCGTGCGTGTCGATCCTCCCCCCGAGTCGCTGCGCCACGCCCGGCAGGGCACGGTTCCAGCGCGAGCCCGCCGGGGCCATCACCATGGTTGCACCTGCCGCCCGCGCCAGGGCCTCGGCTGCCGCCGCATCGCTGGCATAGCGCGATTGGCCAAACTCCACGCCCACCACCCCGAAGAAACGCGCCGCTCCGCAACCGGCGATCTGATCGGCGCCGGGCTGGAGGTTGGCGCCGACCAATCCCACCGCGAGCTGCGATCCCGCGAGACCGCCGGCGAGGTTTTTTGCCGCGCCCAACGCCTCGAGCGCATTCTTCGCGAGCGAGCCGTCGGCTTCAGTGTGGGAAAGAAAGAGAATCGTTTCCATGGGACAAGGGACAACGGGAATTAGGGAAACAATCGACAAATGGACGAAGAGACAGGGCGCACGTTCACTCTCACTCCTTCCCCAGCCACTCGACGATGTCGCGGGCGACGGCGTCGGGCGGGAGGTCTTTGACGATCTTCGTGTCGCGTCGCTGTCGGGGCAGCGTTACGCTGGCGAAGACCAGGCCCTCGTTGGCAACCTTGATCGGCCTGGCGCGCTGCAACGCGGGCATCGCGGTGCGCATGTTGAGCATGCCCACCTGGGGATTGTTGGCCGGCTCCGGCAGGCTGCCGGTCGCCCAGCCGAGGAGCACCGGCGGGCCGTCGCAAACCGAGACCTGGTGCTTGCCACCCTCGACCCGCTCGAGGATCTCGAGGGAGCCGTCGGACCGCACCGTCAACTGATCCACGCCTTGGAACTGCTCGATCAAGCCGAGCCGCTCGCCCACCATTTGCATCGTCGTCCCCGCCCCCCGCGACGCCGATTCCCAGCCGCCGAAGACGAGCAACTTGGATTTGTCGAGACCGGCAATGTCGTTGATCGCGGCGGCCAGCGCAGCCGCGACTTCCGCCGACTCGGTGAACCCGCTGGCGGGACCGTCGAGCGCCACGAGCTCGAACGCCACCTTTTGGGCGATCGTCATCAGCAACTGCTGGAGCTTCGCCTTCGGCCCGAGCGCGACGAGCCAGACCCTGCTGCCTGGCTGTTGCCTGGCGAGCTGCGCCGCTTCGTACAACGCGTGACCCGCCCACGGATCGAGCACGGCAGGCAACATCATCTCGTTTTTCAACGCGGGTCCGGTGGCCGTGGCGACGGGCTCGAGCGTTTGCAGCGGATCCGGCACGATGCTGCCGCAGACGACGATGTGGTAGGCGGGCATGGAAGGGAAAGGAGTGAGGAGCGGTAGGGAGGAGAAACCAACGCGATCACCGTCCGGCAAGGCGGTTATTGGCAACGGTCGATCGGTGGTCAGTTCTCCGCCGAGTGCAGGCCGCCGGTGCCGGCGCGGAACTCGAGGTTGGTGCGGCCTGAGCCGTCGGGGCGCTCCTGCGTGCAGTTCCACTGGCAGGCGCCGCAATGGATGCACTTTTCCCGGTCGAACGCCGGCACCCCACCCTCGCCCGGCAGAATCGCCTGCCCGGAGCAGACCTCAATGCAGGTTTTGGTACCGCACTGTTCGCAGACGTTGGGATAAAGGAACACCACGTGGTCGGCATAACCGGCGACCGCCTGCACTTTGCCGCCCATCAGCAACGCGTCCTGGTGCGAGACGAGCAGCTTGCCGTCGTGGGCGATGGCCGGCCAGCCGACGCGGTCCATCAGCGCGCTGTGCAGCGATCCGCCCCGGGCCGCGCACTCGGCGCGCAGCTTGGCGATTTCCTCCGGCGAAACGCGGCCGCGGTAGTATTCCTCAATCGTCGGCAGGCGTTTGTGCGGCGGGAGCGGCCTTCCCCAGAGTGACAGCCGGCCGCCCGTCAAACCGGTGAGGCCCATGCCGATCAATCCGGTAACCACGCCCCGCTGAAAACCGTCGCGCGATTTCGCGGCGACGCGCGCCTCGCGGTCGACCCAGTTTGCGCGGCGGCGCGCAACGTAGGCGTTTTCGAGGTTCTCCTTGGTGAACGGCTGGCCGGCCTTCAGCAGCTCGAGCACGCCTTCCGCGAGCAGCACCCCGGTCGCCCAGGCTTCGTCCACGCCCGAACCAGTCAGAACGTTGGTGCTGCCGGAACCTTCGCCGATGCGCGCGTAGCCCTCGCCCGCGAGATGCGGCTCGCCGCGCCGCCCGGACTCGCCGAGGGTCTTGGCGCCCCACGAGCGCAGCGTGCCACCCTCCAGATGCCGCCAGAGGTACGGATGCTGAATCCAGTGTTGCAGATATCGATACGCCGTGCGCATCGGGCTGTCGAACCACGACGGCACGAAAATCCCGAGCGAAGCGAGGCGGCCGGGATGCACGTACATGAAGCCGAAGATCTCCGGCTCCGGGAACCCGAAGGTGTGAACGACCGCGCCCGGTTCGAGTGCGGTCTGCTCCGGCAGGTCGACGACGAGTTTCATGCCGACGGCCCACTCGTGCTGGTGGTTGCCCGCCGGACGACCGAACGCCTCGTCGAGTTGCCGGCCGATCGCACCCACGGGACCGTCGCCGATGACCGTCAGCGCGGCGCGAATGTCCATGCCCGGGGCAAAACCGTCGGTGGGCCGGCCCTGCTTGTCGGTGCCCTGATCCATCAGGCGCACGCCGGCGACCCTGCCCTCCTCCACCAGTGCGCTCGCCGCCGGCGTCGACGGCCACACCTGCACCGCGCCCGTGCCCATCACCTGCACGCCAACCCACTGCATGAACTGGCCCATCGAGAGCACGAGCCCGTCGTGTTTGCGCAGGAACGGCGGCAGCCAAGGCAACTCGAACGCGTGGTGCTTGACGGGCAGCGCCCATTGGAACGCCCTCAACAGGGCATCGCCCGACCGCAGCGCCAGCGAGCGCCGGCTCGCCCCGATCGGATCGAGCAAATAGGCGACCTGCTCGGTTTTTACCGCCGCCGCCATCGGAATCTGTGCCGGATCCAACTGGGGAAAACTCGCCCTGAGGCTGCGCCCCGGCGTGACGACCCCCGAGACTCCGAAGCCGACATCATCGGCCCGCTCGTAGCAGACCACCTGGAGCGGCAACCCGGGCGCAGTGCCGCTCTCGACCGCCGGCGTGCCGTCCTCTTTCACCAGCCCCCGCGACAGCGTGGTGAGGAATCCTCCCATCGCCGGACCGAAGCCCACGCAGGCGATGTCGACGGACATCGAGGGGCGGTCAGTTTGCGGTGAGGGATCGAGATTGGAGGACGGATCGGGCACGAAGAGAAACGCTGCGCTGGCTGTCAGGGTTTCAGCGTGAAGCCCATCTGCACGAAATGGTGGTCGGTCGTGAGCACCTCGCGCAGCTTGAGTTCGCGCATCACGACGAAGCTGGTGCAGTCGGTGAACGAGAAATCCTTGTCGTGGTAGCGGAAAAAGAATCCGCGGGCCTTCTCGGCGCGGCCCGGTGTGATCGGTTCCCAGCGGACGCGCGAGCTGCCGTCGACCTGCCGCCACCAGGCTTCGGCAGCGGCGTGACCGAGCCGCAGGCGGATGAGTGTCAGCGTCTCGTTGGCGATGTAGTCGGTCGTGACAAACAAGCCGCCTTGTTCCAGCCAGGCATCGCGGGCGGCGGCAGCGGCGCGATGGGCGGGATCGGCGGCGTCGGCGCACGCCATCCAGCCGGCGGTGTCGGCAAACACGGCTCTCACTTGCCGTAAAGCTGCCGGTCGTGGTCGGCGGCGGAGCGCCCGTCGGTGGAGCGTCCCAACGGCGCCGCGCGGTAGAGCGCATCGTCCGCGAACTCGCCTGCCGAGGGGGTGGCACTCTCAATTGGAACCAAATGAAAAGCCGGCCGGCTGCGGTAAACGACGGTGTAGCGGTTGCCCCGCCGCACCCGCTCGACGATCGTCGGCAGCGTGGCGCGCAGTTCCTTCGCGGTGATCAGCGTGTTCATCCGTGGTTCACCTTGAGTTGACCTCAGAGGGTGTCAACCTTATCGCCGGCCCGGAACCGCCGCCGAGCATCAGTTGGCGTACGGAATGGCAATGCCAATTACAGATTGCAGGCCGGGCTCGGGCCGCGGGCGGCACGCGGCTTGCTCACCGCGGGGCGCGAGGACCGATCCGCGTCCATCCGCGCCATCCGCGGGAAAGCCTGGGCGGACAGAGCTCCGCGGATCACGCGGCTGGACGCGGATTCCCGTCAGCCGGATTTCCGCTTCTGACCTCTGGCTTCTGTCGTCTGACATCCGAGCTGCGCAGCGGTTGTGCGCTTTTGCTTGCCGGTAATACCGCTTCCGGTATTACTGCGCCCATGCTCATCACCAGCAAAGGCCAGGTCACCATCCCGCAGCGCATCCGCAACCGGTATGGGTTGAAGCCGGGGACGGCGGTGGAGTTCATCCCCAGCGGCAAGCAGGTGCTGCTCCGACCCAAGCGCCACAAGGCGAGCGTGGTCGATGGCTGGCTGGCGGAAGCCCGCGGCTTTCTGAAGGGCAGGCGCACCGACGCGTTGATGAAGCTCACGCGCGGGGAGGATTGATGCCCTGCCTGCTCGATACGAACGTCCTGCTGGACATCCTGACCGACGACCCGAAATGGGGCGACTGGTCCCAGCGGCAGTTCACCCGGGCGCACGCGGACGGGCCGATTCCGCTCAATCCCATCATTTACGCCGAACTGGCGGCACACTTCTCCGCGGTCGAGGACCTCGACCATTTCCTGCGGCCAGCCCTCTTCAAACGCCTGCCGCTTCCCTATGAGGCCGGCTTCCGGGCGAGCCGGGCGTTTCTCGCCTACCGGCAGGCCGGCGGCACGCGCACCTCGCCGTTGCCCGACTTCTACATCGGGGCCCACGCCGAAGTCGCCGGTTTGACCCTCGTGACGCGCGACGTCGCCCGCTACCGCACGTATTTTCCAAAGCTGAAGCTGATCACGCCGGACGGCTGACAACGAGGAGCCTCTACGCCCGCGAACAACACCTTGGCATTGATGAGAAGGGCGGCCAATCGTTCTCGTTCTCCTACTCGTTCTCTTTCTCTCTTGTTCCGGCATACCCTGGACTGGCTCACGCAGGCGCAAAGATGCGATCCGTAACTCGTATTGTGCGCACGATCTTCGCGGCTTGGCCTCTTGGCGTGAGTTTGCCGCTCACGCCGGGTAATCCAGCGCCTCCGGGATCATCACCTGCGCGAGGGCGTCGGCGGCGCGGTCTTTGGCGAGGCGTGAGCCGGCGAGGCAGGCGTCGACCTTGAGACGGAGTTCGGCAAACGGCGCGAGCGCGGCGGCGGCGGGGCCTTGGCAGCAGCAGCCGTCGGCGGAGCAGGTGTCGGTGGCGTTGTAGCCGTAAACGAGTTCGGCGCAGATGCGCGCGGATTCGCCGGCGGCGCTCGCGGATTGCACGCAGGCAAGATCGGAGAAGAGGTTGACAAGGCCGGCGAGGCCCTCGGCGACGGTCGGGCTGGCTGGTCCCTTGGCCTCGAGTTCCAGCGCGTCGAGGATCTGCTGGCGCGAGGCCAGCAACCAGCAGAGGGCGTCGGCCAGCGGGAAGACCACGCCGTGGCGGTTGCCCGAAAAGAGCTTCGCGCCAGTGGCATCTTTCGCCGACTGGAGGTAGCTGAGCGTCCACAGCCAGAGGTCGATCGCGTTGGCGAGCGTGCAGGCGCCAAGGTCCGGCTTGCGCCTCGCGACGGCCCGGAGATCGGCGGACCATTGGCGGAGAAGGGCGAGGAAGACCTCGTTGGACATTGTCACCGAAATCTGGCGACGCTGGACCGCCTCGGGGCCCTCGTAGGTGGCTTCAAGCTGGGCGTCCATCCACTTTTGCCCGAGGAAACCGGGGCAATCCTCGGTGATGCCGTAGCCGCCCATGAGCGCGACGGCCTCGCGCATGACGTTCGCCCCGTGGCCGGTGTTCCAGAGCTTGGTGGCGGGGCAAAGGACGTTCGCCTGCGTATCCAGGATGAGAAATTGAACGAGCGGGTCGGCCTTGAGCGCGGCGTGTCGGGCGGCGTCCCGCGTGCCGTCCGGTTGGGCCTCGAGGGCGATGAACTCGAGCGCCGACTTGCCGAGCGCGCGAAAGGCCTTCATTTGCGCCATGCCGCCGGCGATGCCCTGCTCGGCAAACTTGGCGTCCTTCACCTTCTCGAGCGGATCGAGTTCATCGAACAAACGCGCGGTGGCGAAGCCGAGCGCCGCGGCCGCCTCGCCGGTGGCCCACACCTCGACCAGGCGCTGGAGGCAGTCCTCCTTCTGCTGGAGGCCGAGGTCGAATCGTGGGGTGCCGGGATTGACACTCGCCGCGCCACGGAAGCGGTGTCGCTGGTAGCGAATGATTGGCTCGACGGCGGAGAGGAGTTTGGCGGCGGTCATCACCCCGACCGCCACCCGCGTACGCCGGAACACCGCGGCGATAATCTCCTCATGGCTGAAGTTCGGGACAATGACCCCGTCTTTCACCGTGTAGCCGCCGATAATGCGGCTGGCCGGCACCGTCATGCTGAAGGCCGGATCGCTGGTCGAGGAAAGCTGGTGGACCATCTTTTTCGTCGGAGCGCCGCGGTCGTAGGTGCCGGGATCGGTTTCTTCGAGGATGACCATGCAGCTCGACTTGATGCGCGGATCGTCGGTGTCGACCGCAACCGTCGTGAAGTTGGCGAAGCCCATGTTGGTGATGAACCGCGCGCGTTTGTCGACTTGCAGCATCGGCTCCTGACCGTCGGCCCATGACGCCACGCGGACTCGGCCGCTCATCAGGCCGGTCTCGACGCCCACATACGGCAACGGTTCCGTGAGGCTGAACGCACCGCGCGCGATCGGCCGGTTTTCCCCTGGTTGCGGCGGCACGCAGCGGGTCATGTATTTGTCGCGCTGCTCCGGCGTGCCCCGCTCGTGAATCGGCATGAGCGCGAGGTTCCCTGCCAGCGATCCCGTGGAGGCACCCGCATCGACCCAGGAAAGTTCAAACGCCACCAGCGATTGCACGAGGTTCTTAGGCCCCGCGATGAAGCCGCCCTGCTCCGGATCCATGAAACACGTGGTGATGCCGGCGGCGTCGCACGCCTGCAGCATCGCGGCCTTCTCGGGTGTCCATTCGTGGGTGTTGCGCGCCCCCTGAGCGACCAGCCGGGCCACCACGCCGCGGGCGACGCCCCGCGCCGACTGCACGAGCATCTGGAGGTCATAGCGATCCTGATACCGCCACATGATCTGGCGGACATCGTCGCCGGGCAGGGTGCGGAGCGTTTCGCGAGGCTGGGTCTCAGTGGTGGTGATCATAGGAGGTCCTGCCGACGCGCGGCAGAGGCTCGGAAAATGAAAAAAATGCCGCGGGCCGTCGATCCCAGATTTGTCCGCCGCCGCCACGGGCAGATTCGGATTGCGGTAGCTCTGCTTCCGGGTAGTCGATCGCCTCCTGCCCGGCCCATCCCCTTCGTCGCCACCATGACTGCCGCCCTGCCCCGATCTCTCCTCCGTCCCTGGTGCCTCTGCACCGCCCTCCTCGCCGTCGGCCACGCCGCCGCCGCTGAACCGCCGGCCGGTTTCACCTCGCTCTTCAACGGCCGGGATCTCGCGGGGTGGCGCGGCGGCGAGACCTACGACCACCGCCAGCTTCTTGCGCTGCCCGAGGCCGACCGCGCCGCCCTCGTCGCCAAGTGGACCGCCAGCCTCACCGAGCTGAAGGACGGCCGGCCGCACTGGCGCGCTGAAGGCGGCGTGCTCGTCAACGACGGTTTCGGCGGTTACGCCACCACCGCGCGCGACTACGGCGATTTCGAGCTGCGACTCGATTTCAAGCTCGCGCCCGGCGCCGACTCCGGCGTCTACCTGCGCGGCGTTCCCCAGGTTCAGATTTGGGATCCGACGATGCCCGACCCCAAGGGTAACGGCTACGCCCGGGGCTCGGGCGGACTCTGGAACAACCCGAAGGGCACCCCGGGCCGCGACCCCCTTGTCAAGGCCGACAAGCCCATCGGCGAATGGAACGCGCTGCGCGTCGTCATGGTGGGCAGCCGCGCCAGCGTGTGGCTCAACGAGAAGCTCGTCGTCGATCACGTGGTGCTCGAGAACTACTACGACCGGAACAACAAGAAGCTGGCCCCGGACGAGCGCCGGCCCGTGCCCGCCCGCGGCCCCATCCAGTTGCAGACGCACGGGGGCGCCACCCACTGGCGCAACCTCTTCATCCGGGAAATCGGCACCGCCGAAGCCAACCGCCTGCTCGCCAGCCACGGCGGCCAGGGGTTTGTCTCCATCTTCAACGGCCGCAACCTCGAGGGCTGGGCGGGCGCCGTCGATTCCGTCGAGGTCAAGGACGGCGCGATGGTGTGGCTCGAAAAGAAGGGTGGAGTCGCCTACTGGAACCAGGACCTGCGCGATTTCCAGGCGCGGCTGATGTTCAAGATTCCACCCGGTGGTAACAATGGCCTCGCCATCCGCTACCCCGGCACCGGCAACACCGCCTACGATGGCATGTGCGAGCTCCAGATCCTCGACGAGGCTTACAACACGGTGAAGAAGCTCCCGCCCGGAAAACAGATCGACGCCCGCCAGTATCACGGTTCCGCGTACGGCATGGTCGCGGCCGCCCGCGGCTACCAGCACCCGATCGGCGAGTGGAATTTCCAGGAGGTCACTGTGCGGGGCTCGACCATTCGCGTCGAACTCAACGGCACCGTCATCCTCGACACCGACCTCGCCAAGGTCGATCTGACCAAGGTGATGTCGAAGAAGGGGCACCCGGGCAAGGACCGCCCGAACGGCTTCTTCGGATTTGCCGGCCACAACGACCCCGTCGCGTTCAGGGAGATCTCCATCAAGCGTCTCTGACCATGCAGCGCCGCGAATTCCTCCAGACCACGACGGCCGCACTCGCCCTCGCGCCCGCTGCGCGCGCCGCCGGGAAGCCGACGCGTCCCCACCGGAAGGGTTTCATGTTTGGCACGCTGCGCGTCGATCCGAAGAAGCGCACGAGCGTCCTCGAACGGTTCCAGTTGCTGCGCGAGGCGGGATTTGCCGGCGTCGAAGTGAACAGTGCTCTCGATCAAAAGGAGATCCTCGCCGCGCGCGATGCCACCGGCCTCGCCATCCCAAGTGTCGTCATCGCCAACCACTGGACGCATCCCCTCACCCACCCCAATCCCTCCACCCGCGAAACCGGTCTGGAGGGCCTCAAGCAAGGCCTGCGCGACGCCAAGGCCTACGGCGCCAATTCCGTCCTGCTCGTACCCGGCGTTGTCAACAAGGATGTCTCGTACGATGTCGCCTACGAGCGCTCGATCGCGGAAATCAGGAAAGCCTTGCCCCTCGCGGAGGAGCTGGGCGTGGCCATTGCGATCGAAAACGTCTGGAACAAGTTCCTCCTCAGCCCGCGCGAGGCCGCTGCGTATGTCGACCAGTTCAAGTCGCCCGCGGTCAAGTGGCATTTCGACGTCGGCAACGTGGTCGACCTCGGCTGGCCCGACCAGTGGATCCGCATCCTCGGGGCGCGCATCGTGAAAATCCACGTCAAGGAATACAGCCGCAAGGTGCGCGACGAAAAGGGACCCTACGCGGGCTTCCGCGTCGACCTGTTTGCCGGCGACAGCGACTGGCCGGCCGTCATGGCGGCGCTGGACACCGTTGGTTACTCCGGCTGGCTCATCTCCGAACAGTACCGACCACCCGATCTCTCCGACGCCGAGTGGCTCGCCCGGCTTTCCGCCCAAATGGATAAGATCATCGCCTCCTGAATACGCCCGAACCTCCCCCCGCTTTGCCATGAACCAGACTCCCTCCGCCACCTCCGTTCGCCGGCGCGACTTCCTCAAGAGCACCGCCGGGCTCGCCGCCGCCTCTGCGCTTTCTCGCCCGCTCACCGCCGCCGAGCGCACGCGCTCGATTGGCGCCAACTCCCGCATCCGCATCGCCCAGATCGGCTGCGGCAGCCGCGGCGTCACCGCCCACATGGAGGGGATCCACAAGCACCTTGCCGCGACGAATTTCGAGATCGTCGCCGTCGCCGATCCGTGGCGCCAGGCCCGCGACAACGCCAACGCCAAGGTGAAGGAGTGGTTCGGCCGCGAAGCCAAGGCCTTCGTGTCGTACCGCGATCTTCTGGCAATGGACGGCATCGACGCCGTGATGATCGCCTCGCCCGATCATCTGCACACCACGCATCTCGAAGCGGCGGCCAAGGCCGGCAAGCATATCTACGTCGAAAAGCCCCTCGCGACCGAACTCAAGCCGCTGCTCAGCTCGTATGATGCCGCCAAGGCCGCCCAAGCCAAGGGCAGCATCATTCAGGTCGGCACGCAGCTCCGCAGCCTGCCCGGCATCGCCGGGGCGCGCGAAGTCGTGAAGAGCGGCGCCATCGGGCGCGTCACCCGCATCGACGAAACCCGCAACGCCACCCCACCCTACTGGTACGGCTACCTCAAGCGCGATGTGAAGAAGGAAGACGTCGACTGGCAGGAGTTCCTCGGCAGCTCGAAGCCGCAGCCCTTCGACGCCCGCAAATACGCCGCCTGGTACGGCTACTACGAGTTCTGCCAGGGCCCGGTGCCGCAATGGGGCGCCCACTTCCTCGACCTCATGCACTACGTGATGGACTGCGGCCTGCCCGAATCCTGCATGTGCATGGGCGGCGTCACGTATTGGAAGGACGAGAACAACTTCACCACGCCCGACAACGTCATCGCCACCTGGATGTACCCCGAGGGCTTCATTGTCACCAGTTCGAACAACTTCGGGAACAGCGCCGGCAACACCCGGAAGTTCTTTGGCGACAAGGGCACCCTTGCCGTCGACAACTGGAACGCGCCCACCTACAGCGCCGACGGCGGCCCCAAGCGCGACGGCAAGCTCCGCGGCAAGGTCGACGTCACTCCCATCGACCGCCCCGATCACTTCCTCAACTGGCTCCAGTGCCTGCGCAGCGGCGCGACACCCCACGCCTCGATCGACGCCGGTTACCAGCACGCCATCGCCGTCCTGATGGCCGTCATCTCGTACGACACCGGCCGCAAGACCGTCTACAACCCCGCCCAGCGCACCATCACGACGGTGTGATGCCGGTTGGGCCCGCTCAAGGATGAGTGCTTCGAATTCATCCTTGAGCGGGCCGTAATCGCGTGCTGCCCCGCGAACCCCGCATCGCCCCGCCGGTGAAGATACGGCTGTTGCTGCGGGAAAATTACAAGGTCGGCCCACCGAGGAAATCGCCATGAACGAATTACCGGTCCGTCGGGATGTGTTGCGAGCTGCTTTCGGTGCGCTCGGGGCGCGAGTGTTGGGGGGCCGCCTCAGTGCCGCCGAGCGGAAGCCGCCACCGGATTACCTCGAGACCCTGAGAAACTCGGGCTCGCGGGCGGAGGACCGGGTGCAGGGTCGGATGAAGATCACGCGGCTCGAGTTGTTCCTGGTCAAACCGCGCTGGCTCTTTCTGAAGATCCACACGGATGCTGGCATAGTCGGGCTGGGCGAACCGGTGGTGGAGGGCCGGGCGTTGACGGTGAAGACGGCGGTCGAGGAGATCGGGAGCTACCTGGTGGGAAAGGACCCGCGGGCGGTGGCGCATCACTGGCAGGCCATCTACCGGCACGCCTTTTACCGGGGCGGGCCGGTGCTGACGAGCGCGCTCTCCGGTGTCGACCAGGCACTCTGGGACATCAAGGGCAAGGCCCTGGGGGTGCCGGTTTACGAGCTGCTCGGCGGCCCCACCCGGAATCGCTGCCGAATCTACGCCCACGCCCGCACACCCGCGGCCGTGAAGGAAAAGAAGTCCGAAGGCTTCACCGCCTTCAAGTGCGGGCCGGCGCGGCTGAACGGACGCTGGGCGCGTTTCGTCGAGTCGCCCGCGTAC
>Ga0233425_10004660_pt1 | contig 22707 bp, 7 predicted proteins | sample Watercolumn_Towu_2_FD_181712 | JGI IMG/M metagenome (GOLD analysis project Ga0233425, IMG submission 181712) | Freshwater microbial communities from Lake Towuti, South Sulawesi, Indonesia - Watercolumn_Towuti2014_140_MG | ecosystem: Environmental > Aquatic > Freshwater > Lake | place: Indonesia... | reverse complement strand
TTGCCGTCGCCCACGCACGACCCGTAGTGCGGCTTGCAGTACCATTCCCCCCGCTCCTCGTCCTTCATGCACCCGGACCCGCCCTCGCAGGACATCAGGCCCGGTGCGCACTTGTTGGAGCAGAATCCCACGCCGTTCACGTCGTGGATGCACTCCATCCCGGACAACAGGCACTGGCTGTCCTCCTCGCACTCCGAGCAGTACTTGGCGGCCATGCAGACCTTGAGCGGAGTCTCGATGCCGTACTTGTAGTCGCACACGTGGTAGATGGAGCAATCCTGGTAGGAGTCGCATTCCATGGTGCAGATCGGGTCCGGGTCCTCGGCCCCGAAGTTGAAGCACAGCAGGCCGAACTCCTCGCAGTCGGAGTATTCGAAGCAGAACTCACCGTACCCCTTCGGCGACACGCCGGTGTGGAACACGTCGGGCACGTCCGCCGCAATCTCGGCCACGACGTCCGCCACGTCAGGGACGACCTCGGCCGCATCCGGGGAGGTCTCCGGGGCCGCAGTCTCCGCCGCAACGTCCTTGGCCCCCGTGTCCTCCGTGCTCCCCCCTCCGCCGGAGGAGCAAGCCACTGCCATCACCACAAGCACTGGAATGAGATACCCGGCCGCCACCCTCATGTGGACCTCCGCAAAGCCCGCGCACTCTACCAGCCGCAGCCTCCCAAGTAAAGCCCGTCATCCCTTGGCGGGTGCAATTAGTACAGGCGACGCAAGTCGGGGAGTGACCCGTCACGACGGCAGTATCTTCGCCATAGGCGAAGCAAGTCGGGTTGTGACCCGTCACGACGGCAGTATCTTCGCCATAGGCGAAGCAAGTCGGGTTGTGACCCGTCACGACGGCAGTATCTTCGCCACAGGCGAAGCAAGTCGGGGAGTGACCCGTCACGACGGCAGTATCTTCGCCATCACTCCGCCCCGGGAGAGGCTTCCGGAGGCTGCCGAGTCGTGAGCGTCTTGCGGCGCGGATGCGGTCGCGGGCCGGGGTGGGAAAATGCCAGGACGCGTGGTAGTATGCGCAGTCGACACGCTCGGCGCGCGCCCGAGACGGGGCCGGTAGCAGGCCCCGCGGGCACAGCCGACGCATGCACCGCTGGAGGTTGCGGATGGGAAGTCTGCTCGTGCGCGGGCTGATGGATGCCGCGCTGGCGTTCTCGCTGGTCCTTGCTCCTGGCCTGGCACAGGCGCTTCCCGATCTGCGTGTGCAGCTCCTGTTCGCCACCGAGGAGAACGAGGACTGCAAGAGCCAGGTCCACTACATTATTCAGATCATTAATATGAGTGAAGAACCCGCGGGGGCTTTCGACATGCGGCTCGTGTTCGACGCTGCGGACGCTCCGACGGTCGAGAACATGATGAGCCAGGAGGGGCTGGACATCGCGGTGGGCGACGGAATCGAGGCGTTCGGGATGCACCAGGAGGAAGCCTTCTGGAAGACCGCCACGGGCGTTGCGGGCGGCATGCACAAATCCTGGCTCCTCGTGGATCCCCTCGACGAGGTGGAGGAGGGCGACGAGACGAACAACCTCGGCGGTCCCACGTTCTTCGAGGTCAACCCCGTGGTCTGCAATCCGGGCAACCTGGCCGCAACCCAGTTCGACGCGAAGGTGGAGGGCCACACCGTGACCTACACCGCGGGTATCGGCAACATCGCGGGTTCTGCGGTGATCCAGGAGTTCCGCGTGGACCTGTTCCACGACCGCAGCAAGCCGCCGGGATACGGCGAGGCCGGGGACGACTTCATGCTCGTCCAGGGCCTGGATGCGGGGCAGACCGTGACCTTCGTGTCCACGTGGGAACAGGTGCCCGACGGAGTCTTCCACTCCTATCTCACGGTGGACAGCCTCAACGTCGAGCAGTTCGAGCCTTCCGAGGCGGACAACCTGGGGGGACCGCTGCAGGTGGTCGTGTGCGACCCGTGCTCGGAGTGCCCCGACGGGGTTCACTCCGAAGCGGGGTGTGCTTGCGGCGGCGAGGCGCACGCGGACGGCACGTGCTGCAGCGGCGTGTGGTTCGACGGCCCATGCCCGTCCCCCGAAGAGGCTCAGCCGGAGCTGGTCGAAGAGACTCCGGATGTGGTCGAGGCCGTTCCGGAGACGACTGCCGAGCCGGACGCCACGGTCGCGGACATCGCCGCGGACCCGTCTGAGGAAGCGACGCCGACACCCGACACCCAGCCTTCGGACGCGGCGCATGACGCGGCCGTCGAGAGCGACACCGGCGGCAGCTCCGGGGGCGGCTGCAACGCGTCTGCGCACCCCTGCGGACCGGCCGTGACCTCGGCCCTTCTCCTCGCACTGGCCCTCCTGGCGTCCGGGCGGGGGAAGCGGGAAGGCGTTTCCGGATGCGCGAGACGGCCGTGACGGGCCGCGGTTAGATGTGTGCCTTGACTGGAGGGTTCCGATGAGCAGATTCGCCCTGAACCGAACGGAAGCAGTTGCCGCGTGGCTTGCAATGGTCGTCCTGGGAGCGTGGAGCGGGTGCTCCTCCAACGGCGCCACGGTGGCCACGGACGGAGGTGCCGAGCTTGCAGACGGCCTGGAAGCGGACCTCGACACGGGAACGGCCGACACCGCGGGGGACGCCGGAACGGAGCTCCCGCCCGCCCTCGATGTCCGCGACGCCCAGGAGGAATACGTGCCCGAGTGCCTGCCGGGCACGGGCTGTTTCTCAGAGCCGTGCAGCCAGGGCAAGGACTGCCTGTCGGGGTGGTGCGTGGAGCACATGGGAAACCTGGTCTGCACGTCCACCTGCGTGGAGGAGTGCCCTGCCGGCTGGAGCTGCACGCAGGTGACCGGGCAGGGCAGGGACGTGACGTTCGTGTGCGTGTCCTCCTTCCGGATGCTCTGCCGCCCGTGCACGTCCGACGCGGACTGCGCAGGGTCCACCGGCCAGGAAGACGTGTGCGTGGACTTCGGAACCGAGGGCCGCTTCTGCGGTGCGGCCTGCGGAGCCGGTTCGCCCTGCCCCGACGGCTACGTGTGCAAGACCGTGGCGGACACGTCCGGCGTGGAGTCGCAGCAGTGCGCGCCCCAGGACGGCACGTGCGAATGCAGCCAGACAGCGGTGGACTTGGCGCTCCACACGGAGTGCTCGGTGGTAAACGACTTCGGGACGTGCACCGGCAAGCGGGTCTGCACCGATGAGGGACTCACGGAGTGCGATGCGAAAACACCCATCGAGGAGACGTGCAACTCGGTGGATGACGACTGCGACGGCGAGGTGGACGAGGAGACGTGCGACGACGGCAATCCCTGCACCGCGGACTCCTGCCTTGGAGACGCGGGGTGCCAGCACGATCCCCTGGTCGGGACCAACTGCGACGACCAGGACGCGTGCACCGTCACGGACCACTGCGAGGACGGCGTGTGCGCGGGCACGCCCGTGGCCTGCAACGACGGCAACCCCTGTACCGACGACGTCTGCGACGGTGTGAGCGGCTGTGCGTTCCCGGCCAATGCCCTGGCATGCGATGACGGAGATCCCTGCACGCTTGCGGACGCGTGCTCGGCAGGCGCCTGCAAGGGAGTCCCCGTCGCATGCGACTGCGACACCGACCAGGACTGCGCCAAGCTCGAGGACGGCAACCTGTGCAACGGGACGTTGTTCTGCGACAAGAGCGGGGTCCAGTACCAGTGCAAGGTGGTGCCCGGATCGCTGATCCAGTGCGAGCTGGCGCCCGGGGCGGACCCGCAGTGCCTCGATGCAGTCTGCAACCCCGCCAGCGGGCAGTGCTCCTCTCAGCCCGCAAACGCGGGGCTCGCATGCGACGACGGGGACGACTGCACCTATGGCGAAGCGTGCGCGGCAGGCCTGTGCGCGGGCGGCAAGCCGGTGAACTGCAACGACGGAAGCGACTGCACCGCGGACTCCTGCAACCCCGCTCTGGGATGCGTGCACCAGCCTCTCTCCGGAGCATGCAACGACGCCGACGCATGCACCTATCCCGACGCGTGCGGAAACGGAGCCTGCATCCCGGGTCCCCCGGTGTCCTGCGACGACGGCAACCCCTGCACCGCGGACGCGTGCGCCCCCGCAGTGGGCTGCACCCACGCCGCGACCAGCGCTGGGTGCGACGACGGCGACGCCTGCACCACCGGCGACCACTGCCAGGCCGGTGCCTGCGTGCCCGCATCCAAGGTGTCCTGCGACGACGGGAACCCCTGCACCTCCGACGCCTGCACCGCGAACGCCGGGTGCGTCCACGAGTTCAACAACGCACCGTGCAGCGACGGCAGCGTGTGCACCGTGGACGACATGTGCCAGGCCGGCGCCTGTACGCCCGGAAAGGCCGTCAACTGCAACGACAACAACGCGTGCACCGACGACTCCTGCAGCCCGCTGGTCGGCTGCCTCCACGTCGCGAACGCCAAGGCGTGCGACGACCTCGACCCGTGCACCGAGGGGGACACCTGCTCGGGCGGCGTGTGCGTCGGCCCCATCCCCTTCGACTGCGACGACGCCAACCCCTGCACCAACGACCTGTGCGTCCCCATGGCAGGCTGCTCCCACGCGAACAACAGCTCGCCGTGCAGCGATGGAAGCCTGTGCACGCTCAACGACACCTGCGTGAAAGGGGTCTGCATCCCGGGCAAGAGCGTGGTGTGCGACGACGGAAACCCTTGCACCGCAGACGCGTGCGACAAGGCCGCAGGGTGCTCGTTCAAGCCGTCCGCCGGGGTCTGCAGCGACAACAACGACTGCACCACCGACGACCACTGTGAAGGGGGCAAGTGCGTCGCGACCGCAGCCCTCCAGTGCGACGATTCCAACCCGTGCACCAAGGACTCCTGCCTCCCCGGCGGCGGATGCCTCCATGAAACGCAGGACGGCGCGGCGTGCAGCGACGGGAACGCCTGCACCGTCAACGACACGTGCAGCAAGGGCGCATGCGCGGCCGGCGCACCGCTGGACTGCGACGACGGCAACCCGTGCACCGACGACTCCTGCACCGGCAATGGCAAATGCGTGCACGCCGCGAACTCGCAAGGGTGCGACGACCAGAACCCGTGCACCACCGGCGACACGTGCTCCGGAGGCTTCTGCAAGGGTACCGGTACGCTCTCCTGCGACGACGGCAACGTGTGCACCACGGACTACTGCCACCCGGTGTCCGGGTGCGGCCATGCCGACAACGCGGTGGACTGCAACGACGGCAATGCCTGCACCACCGGAGACACCTGCGCCGCGGGCACCTGCGCGGGCAAGCCGCTCGACGTCCCGTGCCAGGACTTCAATCCCTGCACCGACGACGCGTGCGACCCCAAGGTCGGGTGCACGTTCACCCCCAACGCCAAGCCCTGCACCGACGGCAACGCATGCACCACGGGCGACGCGTGCAGCGGCGGCCAGTGCCAGCCCGGTGAGGAGCTCTCCTGCGACGACGCGAACCCGTGCACCGACGACTCGTGCAGCTTCAAGCTCGGCTGCGTCCACTACACCAACAGCGCGGACTGCGACGACGGGAGCCCCTGCACCGTCGGGGACAAGTGCGCCGCGGGCGGTTGCGCTCCCGGTCCCAAGCTCAACTGCGACGACTCCAACCCCTGTACCACGGACTCCTGCGCTTCCCCCGCCGGCTGCCAGCACGTGGCGGCCCCGGACGGCACCGAGTGCGCATCGGACAACAACCCCTGCACCGTGGACGTGTGCAAGGGCGGCGTGTGCGACCACTCGGGACAGGGCTGGAGCTCGTGGAGCGGTCACTGCTACCGGTTCTTCGAGGAGAACCTGAGCTGGCAGGATGCGCGCAACAAGTGCATCGCAGCAGGCGCGGACCTCGTGGCCATCGCCAACCAGGCCGAGAACGACTTCGTCGCGACCCTGGCCAATACCACGTTCTTCACGGGGCTCAACGACATCGACAGCGAGGGGAGCTGGAAGTGGTCCAACGGCTCCGGCGTCTCCTACACCAACTGGGCTCCCGGCGAGCCGAACAACTCCGGCAACGAGGACTGCATGCACTACTACATCGGCGGAAGCCAGCCCAACCGCTGGAACGACATCCCGTGCGGTGCGGCACAGCCCTACATGTGCGAGAAGTAGGAGGCAGCGTGCATTGCCAACCACTGCTTGTGGCCGGCCCCCGGGCCGAGCCCGGCAGGGATACCGGCCGGCGCTCCGTCCCCGCCTCGGTTTCGTGCCTTCTGGCCGCGACGCTGGCCTGCGCCGCTGCCCTCGCGCCGGAGTCGGCCCGCGCCAGCGGCAACTACACCCACGTCCGGGTCGCGACCCACGCGCTGGACTTCCTCGACGCGGGTGCGTTGAAGGATCTTCTCTCGAGACCCGAGCTGCTGCAGATGCTCCGGAACGGAGCCATGTTCCCGGACGGCGGGTACGCGGTGGACGACGGCTACGGCGAGATCGCACACTGGGAGCCGTTCCAGCGCGTGTACCTCGAATGGATCCGCTCACACTATCAGCCGCCCTGGTCCGACGAGGCCGCACAGCACATCGCGTTTCTCATGGGCATGGCCGCGCACGGGCTCACGGACCAGCTCTTCGACGGGATGTTCCTCGAGCGCGCCGGCTACCACGACGGCAACGCCCGATCCCCCGTGTTCGGAGGGATCGACGGGCTCACGGACGCCTGCTTCGCCCTGGCGATGGGCGACATGGACGCACCCCAGCCGTGGGTGCCCGCCAAGACCCTCGCCCCGTTGTTCGGCGAGGCTTCGGGCCACACCGTGACTGCTGCCACCATCGACAAGGGGCAGACGCTGGTCCCGGTCGCGATCCTCTACGCACAGGATCGGGCGCACAACGCGGCCACGATGAAGGAGGCAATGGACACGCACCCGTGGGCCTGCGGAAGGGTGGACGACGCCTCGGTGCCGGGCAGCCCTCCGGCCATCCCGCCGGTCGTGGGCCGATACTGGGCCGTGCTGTGGGCGCGGCTCAATGGGGCAGACACGTTCGACCAGCCGCTCCTCGGGACGTTCTTCGCCGACACCCTGCCGTGCGAGGTGCCCCTGGACGCCGCGTCCCCCGACTCGTGGGTTTCGTTTGCCATGCCCCGGGGGCTGGATCCCGCTACGGTCGGACCGCAGTCCGTCCGCGTGGAGGACGCATCGGGCGCAGCGATTCCGGTGCAAGCCCATGTCTACTACGGCAAGCACTCCCACCTCGTGAACCTGAAGCCCGCCGCGGACTGGAGCCCGGGAACGCTGTACTCCGTGACCCTCGCCGTCCCCATGAGCAGCTGGGAGGGCATCGCACTTGCGGCCGAGCGCCGCTTCACGTTCGGCACCCCGCCCGCTCCGGGCGCTCCCTACGAGGATTCGGACGGCACCCTGTCGTGCGTGATTCCCGGAGGACTGGCGGAGACGGTGGCGGGCGACGACCTGTCGTCCGCGGAGCCCGGCCCGGGGAGATCAGGAAGCTCCTCGCAGGGAAGCTGTGCCGTGGCCGGACCCCAATCCGTCCCCGGAGCGTCACGCCTCCCGCTCCTGCTCCTGGCACTGCTGGCTCTGCTCGCAGCACCCCTGGCGACCCGTTTCTTCCCTTTGCGCGCCCGCTCTGATATAGCAGTGGTACTCCCCCGAAACTGATGGGGGCTGGAGGCACCTCATGCGTTCTTTCCTGTGGCTCGTGCTCGTGCTGTCCGTCGCTGCCCCTCACATCGCGGCCGCAGCGGACAAGCCGTCGTACTTCGATCTCCTGTCCACGGACCGGGTCGCGGCATTCGAGTTCGTGAAGAAGCACCCGGAGTGGGACGGCAGGGGCACCGCGGTGGCAGTCCTGGACACCGGCGTGGACATGAGCGTGCCGGGCCTTGCCGTCACCAGCACCGGAGAGGTCAAGGTGGTGGAAGCCCGGGATTTCACCGGCCAGGGAGCCATCCGGCTTCGCAAGCCCAAGGTCGTTTCCGAGCGCGGCGAGCAGGTCTTTGTCCTCGACGGCACGGCCCTGGCAGGGTACGACCGCCTGAACCCGAGACCCCCGCTCGAGAGCGTGACCATGGGCGTGCTCGATGAGCGGAGGTTCCGGAACTCGTCCGTGTCGGACGTCAACTTCAACGGCTCCTTGGACGACCGCTTTTCGATGATCATGGGCACCGTCACCGAAGGGAACGCATCCCGCACCCTCCTGTGGGTGGACGTGGATGCGGACGGCCGCATCGACGACGAGAAGCCCAACGAGGACTACTCGATATCGCACGTCCCGTTCTTCTTTGCGGCCGCGGGCAGGGACGACTCGCGAGTCAGCATGGCCATCGCTCCGGAGCTGGTCCCGCAGCGCCAGGAGGTGCTGCTCCACTTCGCGGACGGAAGCCACGGGTCCCACGTCGCAGGCATCGCCACCGGCTTCCGCCTGTTCGGCAAGGACGGCTATAACGGTATCGCTCCGGGCGCCAGGGTCTTGAGCCTCAAGATCGGAGACAACACGCTGTCAGGCGGAAGCACGGTCTCGGAGAGCATGAAGAAGGCCCTGGAATTTGCGGGCGACTGGTCCAACGAGCACAACACTCCCGTGGCCGTCAACGTGAGCTACGGCATCGGCACCGAGGCCGAGGGGAAGACCGAGATCGACCGCATCGCGGACCAGGTGCTGCGCAAGTACCCGCTGCTCTCCATGGCCACCAGCGCGGGCAACTCGGGGCCGGGCCTCTCCTCGGTGGGCACTCCGGCCGGGGCCACGCTCGCATTCAGCGCGGGCGCCCTGCTCACGCGTGAAAACGCGCGCTCCCTCTACGGCGCCTCCATCAAGAAGGACGTCATCTTCTACTTCAGCTCCCGGGGCGGGGAGCTCGGCAAGCCCGACGGCCTTGCTCCGGGCGTTGCCGCATCCCAGGTCCCGCCGTGGGAAGGCTGGATCGTCATGCGTGGGACCAGCATGGCAAGCCCCCAGGCCGCGGGATGCCTCGCCCTGCTTGCCAGCGCCGCGGTCCACCAGTCGCCTCCGCTGAAGTTCAACGGCGGCTTGCTCGCACGGGCGCTGCGCAACTCCGGCAGGCCGCTTCCCGAGCACTCCCTCGTGGATCAGGGTGCGGGCGTCATCAACGTCCCGGACGCGTGGGAGTCGGTCAAGAAGCTCGCGTCGAGAACCCACGCGGACATCGTCGCAGGGTACGAGGTGTCGGGCGAATGCCCCACCTGCCCGGACGGCAGCGCACGCACCGCGTTCTTCAGGGCCGGCACCTACCTGCCCGCACGGCCCGAGGCCGTGTCCTTCACCGTCACGCCGCTGCTCATGTCCCAGGTGCCGCCCGAGCCCAAGGAGAACTTCTTCGAGACGGTGGATCTGACCGTCGAGGGGGGCGACTGGATCGAGCCGGCAGGCTCTTCCATGGTATTTCGGAAATCGGGCTCCGTGAGCCTCGACGTGTTCCTCGACCCGAAGGCCATCAAGGAGCCGGGCGTGCACGCCGCTCTCATCCGCGGCACCTCCCGGGAGACCGGCCGCTCCAAGGCTTCGACCCTGTTCGAGCTGTGGGCGGTGGCCGTGGTCCCCTATGTCTTCGACATCACCTCCGGGCTCACGCGTTCCTTCGAGGACCGCACCATGGCGCCGGGCGATGTCCATCGCTACTTCCTCCGCGTCCCGGAAGGCGCAGCGTCCATGAGGGTCGACCTGTCTCCGGTCAAGGGCAAGTACACGTCCTCGTCCCTCGCCCTGTTCGACCCGGACGGCCGCGAGTACGAGCTGGTAGGCGGGCTTGCCGAGTCCCGCACCGGAGACTCGGGCCACGCGCTCGTGCCCGGCAAGGAGCTGACCCCCGGCGTCTGGGAGGTGGACGTGGTGACCTACCACGCGGCTCGAGGGGACTCCTCGTACAACCTCCTCGTCGCGTTCTCAGGCTTCCGCTACGAGGCGCCCGAGGAGTTCTACTACAGCATGGGCTCTCCCGCCCGCTCCACCTTCACCCTTCGCACCCTCTTCGACCAGGTGTTCGAGGGCCGCGGACAGGGCGGGCTCAACGGGTTCTTCAGGAGCCAGGTCTACTCGTCCGAGGGGGACCGGATCTCGCTGCCTCTCTCCATGGACAAGTCCATCGCACAGGTCCAGTTCAAGCTGGAGATGGATGCGGCCACGTACTCCCGGTTCACCGACGTGTCGGTCACCGTCCTGGACGGTGCGGGCAACGCGGTCGTCAAGAGCGGCTTCACCTCCCGCTTCCTCACCTTCTCGGTACCCAACCCCTCGGCTGGCGCCGATGCGTCGCACTACACCATCGAGATCCTGGGTGCGCTGGCCGCAAACGACGGGAAGCCCTGGTCCGTCAGCACCGAGGAGCGGTATGAGACCGTGAAGCAGTACTCGGCCAGCGTCTGGTGCGACGGCTACGGGTACTTCCTCCTGTACCCGAACCGGACCTACAACTGCGAGTTCGAGCTGGCCGAGATCCCGGTGATCGCTCCGGAAGGCTTCCTGTACTACGGCGAGATCCGGTTCCGGGACGCCAAGTCCAAGAGGGACGCACTGGTCATGCCGCTCGTCATGAGGCTTGGCCAGTAGGAGCGGACCGTGAAGCTGGTCGTCGCATCCACCAACCGCGGGAAGCTCAGGGAGATCTCTCTGGCCCTGTCCGGCCTGGACGTGGACCTCGTTCCCGTGGACAGCCTGGTGCCGGGTTTTGCCCCGGAAGAGACCGGTGCGACCTTCCTGGAGAATGCTGCCATCAAGGCGCAGGCGGCGTTCGACGCCACCGGTCTGCCGTGCGTGGCCGACGACTCGGGCCTGTGCGTCCACGGCCTGGGCCTCGAACCCGGGGTCCGCTCCTCCCGATACGCGGGCGATCACTGCACGGACGCCGAGAGGATCCGGTTTCTGCTCGACAGGATGCACGGCATCACGGGGGACGGGCGACGGGCCTACTTCTCGTGCACCGTCGCCGCGGTGCTGCCCTCCCCCTGCGGGATGAACGTCCCGGGCGTGCTTGCGTGCGGGCACCTGACCCTTCCCGCCCACGTCGTCGGGATCACCACGGAAGGCCGCCTCCCGGGGACCATCGGGCTGGTGCCGCGGGGAGGCAACGGCTTCGGCTACGACCCACTGTTCCACCCCGACGCAGACCCCTCCAGGACACTGGCCGAGTTCGGCACCGAGGAGAAGAACCGCATCTCTCACAGGGGCCAGGCATTCGCCCTCCTCGCACGCGTCCTCGCGCGAAACCTCCATTTTCGTTGCAAACAGACTTAGAAGTTTCTACCATATCTGCAGTTCATGGGTGGTGGGCGCACGCGGGGCGAATCCTGTGCGCGCCTTCTCGCCTGCGGAGGAACACCATGAGAGCCTTGAAGTCTCGCCCCGTGGCCCGGACCTTGATGGCGCTGGCCTGCTGCTGTACTGCGGCCTGCTCCGGCAGCGGAGGGGATGCCGACGCAACGCCCGAGGACCTGGGAAGCGAAACCCTGGTCTGCGAGGCCGACGCAGAGTGCATCAGCGACAACCCCTGTCTGGCCGGGACCTGTGAGGGCGGCGTTTGCCAGTTTGCTCCCGCGGACGGCGAATGCAGCGACGGCAACGTCTGCACCGGTAACGATACGTGCGTGGAAGGCGCGTGCGTAGGGACGCCCGTCGAATGCGACGACGGCCTGTTCTGCAACGGCCTCGAGACCTGCTCGCCCGCAAACGGCAGCTGCTTGCCCGGCACGGCCCCGGTCGTGGACGACGGCGTGGACTGCACCGTGGACGAGTGCAGCGAAGAGGCCGGCGCGGTCCTGAACACCCCGGACAACGCTGCGTGCGACGACACCAACCAGTGCACCCTCGACACGTGCGTGGAGGGCGTCGGCTGCTCGTCCATGGCCGTGGACGGCCCCTGCGACGACGGCAACCCCTGCACCGTGGACGGCCTCTGCGTCAACGGCGAGTGCCAGGAGATCGAGGTCGACTGCAACGACGATTCCCTCTGCAACGGCATGGAAACGTGTGACACCGCCACCGGGGACTGCCTGGCCGGAACGCCGGTCCTGGTGGACGATGGCTTCGACTGCACCGTGGACGAATGCGTGCCGGCCACCGGCGAGGTGCTGCACACGCCCCAGGACGAGGCCTGCGACGATGCGAACGCGTGCACCCTCGACAACTGCCTGCCCGGCGAAGGCTGCGTCCACGACCCGTCGGATGCTTCCTGCGACGACGGCAACCTCTGCACCCTCGACGACTACTGCATGGCTGGCGAGTGCACGCCGGGCAGCTTCGTCTGCTTCGAGGACTGCACCAACAAGACCGACGATGACCAGGATCTGCTTGTGGACTGCGAGGACCCGGACTGCCTCTGGGACATCGCGTGCCTCGGCTCGGGCGACACGTGCCAGACCGCCCTGCCCCTGAACGAAGGAGAGCCCCTGTTGCTCGGCGGCAGCGCCACCCTGAGCGCTTCCACCCAGGGCAAGGCGGGCGACTACGAGGGGTCCTGCTCCTCGGCAACGGGGCAGAGCGCGGACACGGTCCACTCCCTCGTGCTGGGCCAGGCGCTCGGACTGTCCGTGTCGCTGGACTTCGAAGGCACGCCGTGGGCCGCGGTCTACATCCTGGCGGACGATTGCCAGACCGAGGTGTTCTGCGCGGCCGCTTCCTCCGGAGCGCTGCTCCAGACCGTCACCGTGCTCCCGGCAGGCTCCTACTTCGTCGTCGTGGACAGCGCGTTCGCCGGAGACGCGGCCGCCTACACCCTGAAGCTCGGCACGTTTGCTCCCGCCGCGGTCGAGGTCGGTTGCGGCAACAAGGTCGACGACGACGCGGACGGGGCCACGGACTGCGCCGACTCCGACTGCAAGGACGCTCCCCAGTGCGCGGTGCTGTCGGGCGACACGTGTGCGGACGCCATCAACCTGTTCGGCGACCCGGTCGCGGACAACGGCCAGATCTGGACCGCCTCCTACCAGGGCAAGACCTCCGGCATGGGCAAGGACCTGGCCGGATCGTGCGACTCGGACACCGCGTCGGCAAGCGACATGGTCTTCACGTTCACGCTCCTCGACCCCATGAAGCTCACCGCGTCCCACGACTTCTCGGGAGCCTTGCTCTATCCCGCGCTTTACCTGCTCTCGGGCGGCTGCGCCCCGGCCGAGCAGGTTGCCTGTGCGACTGCCCTGGATGGGCCGGCCAGCCTGGCGCTTCCGCTGCCCGCAGGCACCTACTACCTCGTCGTCGATGCCGCGTACCCCGGCGACGCAGGAGCGTTTTCCCTGTCCGTGGAGCTTGCAGGCCTCCCGGACAAGGAGACCGCCTGCGGCAACGAGGTGGACGATGACCTCGACGGCCTGGCAGACTGCCTCGACAAGGACTGCGCTGCCAGCCCCGCGTGCACCGGCAAGCCCGGGGACAACTGCAAGCTCCCCTTCTCCGTCAACGAGGGCAAGGCCATTTCGAAGGCCAACGGCGGCGACGAGTTCGTCTATTCCGGAACCACCGCAGGCATGAACAACGACTTCACCGCTCCCTGCGACCCCGACACCGCCACCAACGCGGACGTCGCCTACAAGTTCGTGCTCAAGGATCCCATGCTGGTGACCCTGTCGCACGACTTCGACGGCACCCTCTATCCGACTCTGACCCTCCTGGCCGCGGACTGCGGCTCGGCATCCCCGCCCCTGGCCTGCGTCACGGGCTTCTCCGGCGCGGTCACCATCGCCATGGGGCTGCAGCCCGGGACCTACTATGCGGTGGTCGACTCCGCGTTTCCCAATGAGGCCGGCCCCTATACCTTCAAGCTGGTTGTCGAGACTCCCGCCTTCTCCGAGCTCAACTGCATGGACGGCAAGGACGACGACCTGGATGGCGCCATCGACTGCAAGGACACGGACTGTGCGTCAGAGATGATCTGCCTCGACGAGTACGAGCCCAACAACACCTTCCAGATGGCCTACAACGTCGGCCTCGTGAGCAGCACCCTCGGCTTCGTCACGACCCAGGGCGCCATGATCTACCCGGCCAAGGACGAAGACTGGTTCCAGTTCGATGTGCCTGGCTCCTCCAACATCATTGTCAACGTCGTGCCCGAGCCTGGCTACGACATCGAGCTGTCCCTCACCGACAAGACCGGGAAGATCCTCGCCACCTCGGATACCGGGTTCGGAGGAGACAGCGAGTCCATCACCGTGCCCGTCATCAGCCCGACACATTTCGGGGCCATGATGCGTGGCTTCTCGGGCAAGACCGGCAACTACATGTTCAGCATCACCGTGAACCCGGCCCCCCCCACCGAGTGGGACTGCTCCAACAACGCGGACGACGACCTCGACGGCGACGCGGACTGCGATGACCCGGACTGCGCAGGCACCGCTGTCTGCGGCGCAGGTGACACCTGCGACCTGCCCCTCCTGCCGAACAACGGCAAGGTGCTGGATGCCTCCATGGACGGCGTCCAGCTCAACTACCAGGGCACCACCGTCGGCTACGCGGACGACCTGTCGGGAAGCTGCTCCGCAGACAGCGCCCTGGCCCCGGACGCCGTCTGGATGCTGACCCTGGACATCGACATGGACGTGACCATCCAGCTCGACTTCGAGGGGATCAAGTGGCCTTCGCTCTACATCGTTCAGGGCTGGTGCGGTGGGCTCGAGGTCGCTTGCGCTGCAGGTGGCGAGGACCCCATCGACATGGACGTGTCGTTGGAAGCGGGAACGTACTACTTCGTCGTGGACGGCAACTGGCCCAACGACGCATCCGAGTACAGCCTCTCCATGCTGTTCTCCGTGCCGCCCCTGACCGAATTCGACTGCGCGGACTCCGTGGACAACGACTTGGACGGCCTCGTGGACTGCCTTGACCCGGAGTGCGCTGCGGACCCCATCTGCAAGGGGGAAACCTGCGTCAGCCCGACGCCCTTGAACGCGGGGCTCAAGATCACCGCAGCCGACAGCGGACTGGCCCTCAACGTCAGTGGCGATACCTCCCTGATGGCGGACGAGCTGTCCGGATCCTGCAGCCCGGACAGCGGTGCCAGCCCGGATGCCGTCTACTCCTTCGTCCTCGCAGACAAGATGGACGTCACCGCAACCCTCCAGTTCTCAGGCCAGTTCTGGCCGGCAGTCTACCTGTTCAAGGGTGACTGCAACAGCCTCGCAGAGGCGGGCTGCGCGGCAACGCAAAGCCAGACCGCTACGCTCAAGGCGAGTCTTGCACCCGGCACGTATTTCGTCGTGGTCGACGGCAACTTCGAGGGCGTCTCCGGAGCGTTCTCGCTCGGCCTCACCTTCATCGTTCCTCCCAAGCCGCCCCAGTGTCTGCCCGGCGACGTCGTTGTCACGGAGATCATGAAGAACCCGGTGCAGGTCTCCGACTCCGTCGGCGAGTGGATAGAGCTGTACAACGCGACAGGAAGCCCCATCGACCTGAACGAGTGCATTCTCAAGGATGACGACACCGACTCCCACGTCATCGCAGGGTCCCTCATCCTGGCCCCGGGCGGCTACGCGGTCCTGGGCCCGTCCTCGGACAAGGTCGCCAACGGCGGCGTGACCATCGACTACGTGTACTCCTCCTTCTTCCTCGGCAACACCGTGGACGAGGTCGTCCTGGTCTGCTCCGGCAAGGTCATCGACTCGGTCGTCTACACGGACCCGCTCTTCCCGGCCCTTCCCGGCGCGGCCATGCAGCTCGACCCGGACGCGTACTCCGAGGGGGCCAACGACGCCCCGGGCGCCTGGTGCAACGCGGTCGTCCCGTACGGCATCGGTGACAAGGGCACCCCTGGCGCGGACAACCTCCCGTGTGTCGAGACCCTCTGCAACGACACCCTCGACGACGACCTCGACGGCGCGCTCGACTGCCTCGACACGGACTGCGCTTCCGATCCGGTCTGCCCCGAGTCTCTCTGCGCCGACTTCGTGGACAACGACCTCGACCTGCTGACCGACTGCGAAGACCCGGACTGCGCTGTCAGCCCCTTCTGCGCAGATTCGGACGGCGACGGCGTCTCGGATGCCGCGGACCTCTGCCCCGGCGGCAATGACCTGGTCGACGTGGATCTGGACGGCAACCCCGACGACTGCGAGGTCAACTGGGCCGGTGAGGCACTGCCTCTCAGCGGTACCGCGTTCGACACGGGGTCCGACATCACGGTCAGCCTCCAGGTGTACATGCCCGGAGTCACGGATGCCGTGGGCCAGGGCGCCGGCATCAGCGTGCTCATGCTCTACACGCTCACCCCCGGTGCCGTGGACCAGGAGCTGCCCATGGCGTACAACCAGGACAAGGGCAACAACGATGTGTACGTGGCCACCGTGCCGGCTTCCCTCACCGAGGCCGGTGACACCCTCACGGCCCACTTCGAGATCCGGTACGCGCCGCCCACGCTCACGGGCATCGAGTACCTGTACAACAACGGCGTCATCAAGGACCAGGCGTTCGCGGACGCTCCCTTCTCCTATCCGATCAGCGGAGACGTCGTCGTGGTGAACCCCGGCGACGTGATCTTCACCGAGATCATGCAGAACCCGCTGGCCATCGGCGATTCCGCAGGAGAGTGGTTCGAGCTGTACAACACCACGACCCACCCCATCGACCTCGAGGGCTGGACCGTGACGAGCACCAACGACGTCGGTCCCCACGTGGTGGACAACCAGGGAAAGGGCCTCATCCTGCTCCCCGACAGCTACATCGTGTTCGTGCGGGATGCGTCGGCTCTCGGAGCGGAGCAGGTGCCTGTCTACAACTACGCAGGCGCGCTCAACCTTGGCAACGGCATCGACTCCCTCGCCATCGTCTCGGGCAATACCACCGTCGACCAGGTCACGTGGGACGACGGGGTTACCTTCCCGGATCCCAACGGCGCGTCCATGGGGCTTTCCTTCGAACCCGCGGTCATGAACCACACGGCCAACGACACGGGTACCAACTGGTGCACGGCAGTCACGCTGTTCTCCACCGGAGATGCCGGCACCCCCGGGAAGCCCAACGAAGTCTGTCCGTAGCCGTCCCAGTGCCGCAAGGAGGCCAGCCATGCGAATGCTGCTCGCCGTCATCGTGCTCGTGCTCGCTTCCTGCGGCGCGGGAGACGCAACCATCAGCAAGACCGACACCGCGGGCCCGGACGCGGCGCACGCCGACACCCCGGTCGAGGAGCTCGCACCGGACCCGGTCACGGACCTTGAAGAGACCCGGGACGTGATTCCCGAGGCGACGCCGCCGGTCGACCAGTGGGACAACGGCCCGGTCTGCGGCACGGGCGCCTGCTTCCTCGACCCGTGCAAGGAGAACTCGGACTGCCTGTCCGGGCTCTGCCTCGACCACCTCGGAGACACGATCTGCTCGCAGCCCTGCGCGGAGGAGTGCCCCGACGGGTTCGCGTGCAAGCAGGCGGCCTACGGAGGGCCCGACCTCGCATTTGCCTGCGTCTCCGGCTTCCCCCGCCTCTGCAGACCCTGCAAGCAGGACGGTGACTGCGCCTCTCCCGGGTCCGAAGGCGACCGCTGCGTGAAGTACGGTCCCCTGGAAGGATCCTTCTGCGGTGCCTCCTGCCCGGCCGCAGGCGCCTGCCCGGAGGGCTACCAGTGCAAGCAGGTGCAGGCGTCGGACGGCACCGGCGTCATGCAGTGCGTCGCTGCGTCCCTCACCTGCCCGTGCACCCAGACGTCCGTTGGGCTGGCTCTCTCCACAGACTGTGTCCTCTCGTCTGCTGAGGGCTCCTGCCCGGGCGTGCGCACCTGCACGGAGACCGGGCTTACCGCCTGTAGCGCCAGCACTCCCGAGGCGGAAACCTGCAACGGCCTGGACGACGACTGCGACGGACAGGTGGACGAAGACACGTGCGACGACTCGAACCCCTGCACCAAGGACGGGTGCGACGCGGACATCGGGTGTGTCAGCCAGCCCCTCTCCGGAACCCCGTGCGACGACGGCGACAACTGCTCCATCGGCGACGCCTGCAGCGAGGGCGCCTGCCTCGGCAAGGCGGTCATCTGCCAGGACGGGAACCCCTGCACCGACGACGTCTGCGATCCGGTCGCAGGATGCTCCTTCCCCAACAATAGCCTGCCGTGCAGCGACTCCGACCCCTGCACCTTCGGCGACACCTGCCAGGACGGGGCCTGTGCGCCCGGAGTGCTGGTGACCTGCGAGGACTACAACCCGTGCACCGTCGACGGATGCAGCGAGACCTCGGGGTGTACGCACCAGGCCGTGGACGGTGCCTGCGACGACGGCAACCCCTGCACCCTGTCCGAGTCCTGCGTGGACGGCAAGTGCGTGGCGGCCAAGCCCAAGGACTGCAACGACGGCAATCCGTGCACCGACGACTGGTGTGACCCCTCGGCCGGCTGCAAGCACCAGCCCAACTCGGCAGCGTGCAGCGACGACGACCCCTGCACGTCCGGCGACACCTGTGCGGCCGGAATCTGTCAGGCCGGGACTGCCATTGCCTGCGACGACAGCAACCCCTGCACCAACGATTCCTGCTCCCCGCTGCTCGGGTGCGTGCATGCTGCCAACTCGACCCCGTGTGACGACCAGGACCCCTGCACCATGACCGACACCTGCGTGGCAGGGGTGTGTGCGGGCACGGGCGCCGCGAACTGCGACGACGGCAACCTCTGCACCAGCGACTTCTGCGAGCCTCTCATCGGCTGCTCCCACGCTCCCAACAAGGTCCCCTGCGACGACGGCGACCCCTGCACGACCACCGACGCATGCCAGTTCGGGACGTGCAAGGGCGCAGGCCCGCTGGACTGTGACGACTCCAATCCCTGCACCGACGACTTCTGCATCGCCAAGTCCGGCTGCAAGCACACGCCCAACGCCGCACCCTGCAACGACAACAACGACTGCACCACCGACGACCACTGCGCCCAGGGTGCCTGCATCTCCGCGCAGCCCGTCGCGTGCGACGACGGCAACCCCTGCACCAAGGACGTGTGCCTGCCCGACGGCGGCTGTCTGTCCGAGGCCATCGCGGGAGCGTGCAGCGACGGCGACTCGTGCACCGCCAACGACTACTGCAGCAAGGGCAAGTGCGTCGCGGGCGCTCCCGTGCAGTGCGACGACGGCAACCCCTGCACCAACGACGTCTGCAACGCGGGCGCCTGCGTCTTCTCCGCCAAGAGCGGGGCCTGCGACGACGGCAATGCCTGCACCACGAACGACGCGTGCGTCGGGGGGTTCTGCGCTGGCAAGACCCCGGTGGATTGCGACGACGGGGCCATCTGCACCTCGGATTCCTGCAACCCCGCGCTCGGGTGCGTCCACGCGCTCAACGCCGCGCCGTGCGATGACGGCGACCTCTGTACCACGCTGGACCGCTGCCTCAACGGCGTCTGCACCGGCAAGAACCCCCTCGTCTGCAACGACGGCAGCGCCTGCACCCAGGACTCCTGCGACCCCGCGGCAGGCTGCAAGTACCTGCCGCTTTCAGGGCTGCCGTGCTCCGACTCCAATGCCTGCACCACGGGTGACGAGTGCCTGGCAGGTGTGTGCACGGCCACCGGTATGCTCGACTGCAACGACTCCAATGTCTGCACCTCCGACCTCTGCTCCCCGGCCAAGGGTTGCGTGCACACTCCCGTGGGCGGAGCGTGCAGCGACGGGAACCTGTGCACCGCCCCCGACGCCTGCGCTGCAGGAGCCTGCCAGCCCGGCGCACCCGTGTCCTGCGACGACGGCAACATCTGCACCGACGACTCCTGCAGCCCTGCCACCGGGTGCGCACACACCATCACGGACGCGGACGCGGACGGCGTCGCGGACGTCTGCGATAACTGCCCGTCCACCAAGAACGCGGACCAGGCCAACTCCGATGGCGACCCCCTGGGCAACGCCTGCGACAACTGCCCCGCCAAGGCCAACGCGGATCAGAAGGACTCGGACAACGACACCGTGGGCGACGCTTGCGACAACTGCCCCGGCAAGGCCAACGCGGACCAGAAGGACTCGGACAACGACACCGTGGGCGACGCTTGCGACAACTGCCCCAACAACGCCAACGCGGACCAGAAGGACTCGGACAACGACGGCATCGGCGACGTCTGCGACGACCCGTGCGGCGGCGGCCTCTGGATCAAGGTGGAAGGGCACGCGGACGTGTGCGTGGCCTGCAACAAGGGAGACTACTCCTGCCAGGCCAAGGGCGTGTGCGAGAAGGTCACCGGCTTCACCTGCGTGCACCAGGGCTACGATTGCTGCTTCGGCTCCAAGGGCTCGTGGTACCCGCTGGACGGGGCCAGCGGCGACTCCAACTTCAACTTCGCATACGCGTATGACCTCGATTGCGGTGGCAACTACGGCAACATCTGCGCGTGCAACCAGAGCCAGATGAGCAAGTACGGGCTGGCAGCAAATCACCAGTACTGCGGCCTCGGCCACTGGTTCAGACAGTAGGAGGAAGACGGCTCATGCGGACCTTTGCTCGGCTCCTGCTGCTCCTTGCCGTCCTGCCCGCGTGCAGTTCCTCGTCGGGGGGATCCGGTGACTTGCCGGACGCCCCGTCTACCGACGGACCGGGCGTCGTGGACACCCTGCCGGTCGACCGGGCAGGGGACCCGGACGCTGCAGCAGAAGCCTCGCCCGAAATCCCCGCGGACACCGCGGGCCCCGAAGCGACGCCGGACGGGACCGGAGGCGACGTGACCCCGCCCTGCGTCAGCGCATCCTGCGATGATTCGGACCCCTGCACCAAGGACTACTGCAAGAACAACGCCTGCGTCAACGAGCCCATCCCGGAGTGCTGCCCCGGCAAGACCCTGGTGTCCATGGACTTCGAGGCAGCAGACACAGCGGAGAAGCTGGTCGTCGAGAACCTCGTTCCACCCTATCCGGACAAGCCCGATGCGGTGCCGGTCGCCTGGAACGTCACCGGGCACAAGGCGCACTCCCCGTCGCACGCGCTGTACTTCGGAAGGCCCGATTCCCTCACGTACGACAACGGTCACCGGGTCGCTGCCTCCGCAACGCTTCCTCCCGTGGACCTGCCGGCCGGAGTTCCTCTCCACCTCGCATTCTGGTGCTACGCCGACGTGGAGGAGGGCGAGTACTCGGACGACTTCGCCGTCTTCGCAGTCGTCGACGGCCAGCAGCTTCCGCTGTGGCGCAGGACCGAGGCGACCCCACTGGCCGCATGGGCAGCGGTCGTTGTCGACATCACGCCGCTGGCAGGCAAGAGCGCGGCGTTCCGCTTCCTCTTCGACTCCCGCGACGAGCACGAGAACTCGGGCGAAGGAGTGCTGGTCGACGACGTGCTGGTCGAGAAGGGCTGCTCCCCCCTGCCGGCATGCCAGGCCGATGCCGGGTGCAAGACCCAGCTGACATGCGCATCAGGGACCTGCAAGGACGGCGCCTGCTCCTACGAGTTCGACTCCGAGTGTTGCATCATTCCCAACGAGTGCGAGGACTGGGACGGGTGCACCGTCGACGCGTGCAGCGACCACGCGTGCGTCAGCCAGCCGGACCCGGACCCGCAGTGCTGCAACGCCAACGAAGAATGCCTCGACGCGGATCCGGTGTGCACCACCGACATCTGCAAGAACAACGGCTGCGTCTTCGTGCCGTCCGGTGCGCCCGGCTGCTGCGCCAACGACTCGGACTGCGACGATTCCGACTCCTGCACCACCGACATGTGCAACGACATGGCGTGCTTCCACGTCAACCTCTGCTGCGCGGTGGACGGGGACTGCGACGACGGAGACGACACGTGCACCGCGGACTCCTGCGTGGACGGCAAGTGCGCGTTCGTTGCCACGCAGGCCGAGGGGTGCTGCGTGGTCAACCCCGTGAACGAAGGCTTCGAATCCGGCCAGGCCCCGGGCTGGACTCTGGACGCGACCGAGCCCTCGCTCATGCAGTGCGCGGTCTCCTCCGAGGCCGCCCACACAGGGGAGAACAGCCTCGCATGCGTGTCGCAGCTCACTTCGGAAGTCGTCGAGGTGTCCGCAGCGCTGCCCGTTGCCAAGATCCCCGTCGGCGCGACCCTGACGTTCTGGCTCAAGACCACGATGCCCTTCTCAGGTGACTGCTACTACAACTCCCTCCAGGTGCTGGCAGGCGATGCCGTCCTGATCGAGCAGTGCAACAGCTCCACCGACTGGACCAAGATGAGCGTCAACCTCGCCGGGGTCGCGGGCAACGACGGCCCCATTGCCTTCCACTTCTACGGAGAGACCGACTCCTGGGAGGCCGACGAGGTGGTGTACTCCATCCACATCGACGACGTGAAGCTCACCCAGGACTGCTGCAGCAAGGACTCGGACTGCAGCGACGGCAACCCCTGCACCGACGACTCCTGCCCGGGCCTCAACAGCAACTGCGTGTTCTCCCCCATCACAGGATGCTGTCTCTCCAGCAGCGAATGCTCCGACGACGACGCGTGCACCCTCGACCTGTGCAAGGACAACTCCTGCCAGCACATCGACGCATGCTGCGAGACGGACTCGGAATGCAACGACGGCGACGATGCCTGCACCAAGGACTACTGCCTCTCCGGCGCCTGCGTCTTCGAGCCCCTCCCGGTCGCAGGCTGCTGCTCGCCCCAGGTCGCATTCGAAGGGTTCGAGAGCGGCACGCTCCAGGGCTGGGACATCGCCTGCTCACACCCCGGATACTGCTGGCACCTGACCACCGTCGAGGCGTCGTCCGGGCAGGCCTCGCTGTACTATGGAAACCCCGCGGGCACCAACTACGGAGAGGAGAACGAGGGGTCCATCACCTCCCCGCCAATCGACCTGCCCGCGGGATCCATCTTCCTCTCGTTCAAGACGTACTACGCCACCGAGGAGGACTTCGACACCGCATCCGTCAACGTCGTCGCCGGCGACGAGGACATCCT
>Ga0233425_10004659_pt1 | contig 22708 bp, 25 predicted proteins | sample Watercolumn_Towu_2_FD_181712 | JGI IMG/M metagenome (GOLD analysis project Ga0233425, IMG submission 181712) | Freshwater microbial communities from Lake Towuti, South Sulawesi, Indonesia - Watercolumn_Towuti2014_140_MG | ecosystem: Environmental > Aquatic > Freshwater > Lake | place... | reverse complement strand
CTAGCCGGGACACCGATTGGAGATCTTCTTGAGCAACCGGGCGGGTAGCAATGAGGACTCCCCCCTTTGAAAAAGGGGGGGTGGGGGGGATTTGCCTCCATTGAATCAGGCCACTCCGTTTCACAGGATGACTCCATACGGCCAATTTTCCCGGACCACTTGGGCCGGCAGCATGCCCAGCACCTTGAGGGCGAAATCCGTGTCTTCCTCGCACAGGGCGCGCAGGGCGTGGGCGCGCAGCAACACCTGCAGGGCCTTGCCGAACATGGGCGGGTCCAGCATCTCGCCCTCGAACTTGATGGCGCCGCCGAGCAGGGCGTCGGCTTCCACCGCCGCCTGCAGCACCCGGATGTTGCGCGCCACCTCGGTGGGGGAAGGGGTGTAGGCCACCTTGCACAGGTGGATGTGGCTGGGGTGGATGACCTGCTTGCCGGTCAGGCCCATGGCCGCCTCCTCGCAGGCATGGCGGTAGACCACCCGGGATTCCTCGTCGCCGTGCAGGTCCAGCCAGCGGCGGATGTCGTGCGGTTCCAGGAAGCTCTCCGGCATGGCGGCCTGGCCGATCAGGACCTCAACGCCGCCGATCACGCCGACGCCGGCGATGCGCGCCTCGAAGATGATCTGGTGCAGGAAGTAGGCCAGTTCCTGGGTCCAGCCCCGCGGCGTGATGTGGATGCCCATGGCCTTGGAGAAGTCGTGGATGCCGAACACCACGTGCTTCACCGTGGGGTAGGCCATGATGTCCGGGGCAATCTTCAGGGACTTGGGATGCTCGATGATGGGCTGGATGGTGATGCGCGGATTCATGCCGACCAGGGCCGCCGACAGGTCACGGATCTCGGCCGCGCCATAGGCCTCGCCGGCCTTGGCCAGCATCACCACGTCGATGTGGTCGGCCAGGTCGCGCAGCATGAGCAGGTCCTTGTCGTACTCCTCGGTGCGGAAGGGGTTGATGCGCACCGCCACGGCCAGGTCGTCCCGGTTCAGACCGGGCAGTTCCCGGCGCAGCAGGTCGCGCGACAGGGCCTTCTGCCGGCAGCCGTCCTCGAGGTCGAAGAGCAGCGTCTGGGCGTGACAGTGGCGGGCATGCTTATGGAAACGCTGGGCGGCCGCCTCCAGGTCCTCGTACAGGCCCAGGGCCGGGGCGTACTTCACCGGCGGGTAGTAGAGCTGGATGCCGGGCCAGTAATCGCCCAACACGCGGCTGGCTACAGCCATAGGGGACTCCTCTTCTCGCAATCGACATGGAAGCCGGTCATGGCCGGGTTCCTCGTTGATGCGAAAGCTAGCCCCTTCCACGCTTTTGCACCGCACAAATATTTCAAGCGTGGGTATTGAAAAACCTAATGATTTAGTCGGCTTTTCCGCCGGGTGCGGGGGAGCGATACTTGCTGCCTGTTCAGACTTGTTCTCCCCCTCCCAACCTCCCCCGCTCGCGGGGGAGGGGGTGGCGCCCTCCCCGCTGGCGGGGAGCACCCTTACGGGTATAAAGGCCGGGGTGGGGAGGGCTTTCTCCCGCGTCAGGAGCCGCCATGACCCCCATCCGCCAGGAAGACTTCATCCAATCCATTGCCGACGCCTTCCAGTTCATCTCCATCTACCACCCGCTGGATTTCGTGCGGGCCATGAAGGCGGCCTACGAGGCGGAGGCATCCCCCGCCGCCAAGGACGCCATGGCCCAGATCCTCATCAACTCCAGGTTGTGCGCCGAGGGCCACCGGCCCATCTGCCAGGACACGGGCATGGCCGTGGTGTTCCTGAAGATCGGCATGGACGTGAAATGGGACGGCGATTTATCCATTCACGACATGGTCAACGAGGGCGTGCGCCGGGCCTACACGAATCCGGACAACCCCCTGCGCGCCTCGGTGCTGGCCGATCCGGCCGGCGCCCGCAAGAACACCCGGGACAACACCCCGGCCGTGATCTACATGGACCTGGTGCCCGGAAACACCGTGGACGTGAAGCTGGCGGCCAAGGGCGGCGGCTCGGAGAACAAGGCCCGGTTCACGGTGCTGAACCCCTCCGATTCCATCGTCGACTGGGTGCTTTCCGTGCTACCCGAGATGGGCGCCGGCTGGTGCCCGCCGGGCATCCTGGGCATCGGTGTCGGCGGTACGCCGGAGAAGGCCCTGCTCATGGCCAAGGAAGCCCTGCTCGACCCCATCGACATCCAGGAGCTGAAGGCGCGCGGGCCGCAAAGCAGGGTCGAGCAACTGCGCCTGGCGTTGCTGGATAAAGTGAACGCCCTGGGCATCGGCGCCCAAGGGCTGGGCGGCCTGACCACTGTGCTGGACGTGAAGATCAAGGACTATCCCACCCACGCCGCCAGCCTGCCGGTGGGCCTGATCCCCAACTGCGCCGCCACGCGCCACATCCATTTCACCCTGGATGGTTCCGGCCCTGCGGCATTCACGCCGCCGGCCCTGTCGGAATGGCCGGAGATCGCCTGGAACGGCCCGGTCACCGCCCGCCGGGTGAACCTGGACACACTCACCAAAGCGGAGACCGCCACCTGGAAGGCGGGCGAACAACTGCTGCTCACCGGCAGGCTGCTCACCGGCCGCGACGCGGCCCACAAGAAGCTGGCCGACCTGGTGAGGAACGGCCAGCCCCTGCCGGTGGATTTCAGGAACCGCTTCATCTACTACGTGGGCCCGGTGGACCCCATCGCCGGCGAAGCCGTGGGCCCGGCCGGCCCCACCACCGCCACGCGCATGGACAAGTTCACCGACCTGATGCTGGGCGAACAAGTCGGACTCATCGGCATGGTGGGCAAGTCGGAGCGGGGGCCGCAGGCCATCGCCTCCATCAAGGCCCACGGCGGCGTCTACTGCATCGCCGTGGGCGGCGCCGCCTACCTGGTGGCCAAGGCCGTCAAGGCGGCGAAGGTGCTGGCCTTCCCGGAATTGGGCATGGAAGCCATCTACGAATTCGACGTGGAGAACATGCCGGTCACCGTGGCGGTGGACAGTACGGGCAGTTCCGTCCACGACACGGGCCCCAGGGAATGGCGCATGAAGATCGGCAAGATCCCCCTGGCTATCCGTTGATTACAGGCAAGCACAGCCGGGATGGCCGGTGACCGCCCTCCCCCTCCCGACTGTCCACGGCCAGCTTTGCACAGCCGGCCGGCTTCGGCGGCGGCGAGACAGGCTCGCCGAATTCCCGCCTACGCCCCCCGCTCGCGGGGGAGGGGCACGACGCGAGCCTACTTCTTCGCCAGGCTCAGCCGCGACATGTAGTCGCTGACGGCCGTCACGTCGGCGTCGCTGTAGCCCTTGAGCACCTTGACCATGTCGGGGCTGGCGTTGCGCCGGCCCTGGTCGCGGCTTTCGCGGGTCTCACGCAGCAGATAGCCATAGTGCTGGTTGGCCAGCACCGGATAGAACTTCTTGCCGTCACCCTCGCCGTTCTTGCCGTGGCAGGTGGCGCAATCCTTCTCGTATAGCTCCTTGCCCTTGGCCAGGTTCTTGCCGTCGCCCTTGCCGTTGTTGGCGGGGGGCGGCAGGCTTTTCAGGTGGGCGGCGATATCGGCCAGTTCCTCGGCGCTGACGATCCAGTCGCCGACGAACGGCGCCATTTTCGGGTTGTCCCGACGTCCGGCGCGGATGTCCATCATCTGCTTCAAGATGACAGTGGGATGCTGGCCGGCGAGTTGCGGGTAGAGCGCATCCGCCTGGCCCGTGCCGTCCGGCAGGTGGCAGCCCTTGCAGATCTTGTAGGCGACCTTGCCGCGCTTGGCGCTGGCCTTGTAGTCCAGGGCGCGGTTCAGGTCCTTGTCCGGCGTGTTCCAGACGTAGCCCGGGCTTTCGATGCCCTTGGCGCGGGGCTGTTTCTCGGATGGGGCGGCTTGGGCATAAACGGACTGGGCCGCCACAAAACCCGTGGCGGCGAGGGCGAGGGTAATCAGGGTTCGCTTCATTTGGATTCGTCCTTGGTTGCTTAGCGCATGCTGGCCATGTATTCGGCGACGGCGCGGGTTTCCTGCTCGGTCATGCGCTCCGCGATGGTCTTCATGACACGGGTACCGTTGGTGCGCTTGCCGGCCGCATAGAGCTTGAACTGCTCCAGGGCATATTCGACATTCTGGCCCGCCACGCGCGGAAACTTCCCGGCACCGCTGCCGTCTTCCTCGTGGCAGCTTTCGCAGGTGGGGATGCCGCTCTTGGCGTTGCCCTTGAGGTACAGGGCCTTGCCCACCGGCAGGAGGGCGGGATCGGTGACCGTGCCCGGTGCGGCTTTCTGCGAGGCGAAGAAGGCGGCCAGGTTGGCCAGATCCTCCTCCGACAGGCTGGAGACGAGGGGGACCATCACCTCGCTTTCCCGCTTGCCGCTCTTGTAGTCCTTGAGTTCACGCAACAGATAGACGGCTTGCTGGCCGGCCAGTTTGGGAAAGTTGGGAACCAGGCTGTTGCCATCCTCGCCGTGGCAGGAAGCGCAGAGATTGCCGGCCAGACTGATGGCCTTGGAGGCGTCGCCGGCCAGGGTGGCCATGGGGGTCATCATTAAGGCCAATGCGGCGATACGGCCGAATTGAAGTGATGTCATAAACGATCCTATCGAAAATACAACGGGCAAAGGATACCTCGGTGCCGATCCGAGCGTGAGCCCCGAGCGGCCCATCAAGCATGGGATTGGCCGACATGAAAATATAGGGGGGATTCCCTGCCCGGCCATCCGTCGGCATCAGGCAAAATACCGGGCGTACGCGAAAGGAGGTCGTTCATGGAACTGCTGTGGTGGCATTGGGTGGCTCTGGCTCTGGCGCTGATCGGCGCGGAACTGCTGCTGCCGGCGTTCTATCTCATCTGGTTCGGCCTGGGTGCGCTGCTCACCGGACTGGTGGTGGCCGTGCTGCCCCTCGGCCTGACCGGCCAGTTGGTCCTCTGGAGCGTGGCGTCCACCCTGATGGTGGGCGCCTGGATGAAGTTCTTCCGCAATCCGGACCGCACCCGTGCGGGCCAGGCCAAGGAAGGCGCCCTGGGTGTCATCGGATTGGTGACCCGCAACGTGGGCGAACTGGGCCAGGACGTGGGCCCGGGCGAAATCCTCTTCCAGCGCCCGGTGCTGGGTTCGGACCGCTGGCCGGTGGTGGCGGACCACACCATACCTGCCGGCGCCAAGGCGCGGGTGGTGGACGTACTCGGACAAACCCTGAAAGTGGAAAAGATCTGATGGGGCGCGGGAATACCCCAGCCTCCATTCCCCAACAAACCTGACCAGGAGACCTCCATGGGCGGCGAAATCGTTTCCATCGCACTGATACTTTTCCTGTTCCTGACCCTGTGGAAGGGGGTGCGCATCGTGCCCCAGGGCGAGGAATGGGTGGTCGAGCGCCTGGGCAAGTACCTGAAGACCCTCATGCCCGGCCTGCACATCCTGGTGCCCTACATCGACAACGTGTCCTACAAGGTCACCACCAAGGACCTGATCATGGACATCCCCCAGCAGGAAGTGATCACCCGCGACAACGCCGTGCTCATCACCAACGCCATCGCCTTCGTGAAGGTGACGGATACCCAGAGCGCGGTCTACGGCGTGACCAATTTCCAGATGGCGGTGATGAACCTGGTGCAGACCTCCCTGCGCGCCATCATCGGCGACATGGAGTTGGACCAGGCCCTGTCCAGCCGCGACCAGATCAAGACCCGTCTCAAGGAATCCATCGCCGACGATGTGGCGGACTGGGGGCTGACCCTGAAATCCGTGGAAATCCAGGACATCAAGCCCTCGCCCACCATGCAGAAATCCATGGAAATGCAGGCTGCCGCCGAGCGGGAGCGCAAGGCCACGGTGACCAAGGCGGAAGGCGACAAGCAGGCCGCCATCCTGGAGGCGGAGGCCCGTCTGGAGGCCGCCAAGCGCGATGCCGAGGTGCAGGTGCGCCTGGCCACCGCCAGCGCCGAAGCGATCAAGCTGGTCACCCTGGCCCTGCCGGAAAAGGAGCTGCCGGCCATGTACCTGCTGGGAGAGAAATACATCAACGCCATCAAGGCCCTGGCCGGCGCCGAAGGCAGCCGCACGGTACTGCTGCCCGGCGATCTGATGAAGAGCCTGGAAGGGCTGATCGGAAACCGCCGCTGACGACGTTCGACCTCCCTGCGCGGTAAGAGGGTAAAACTTAATGTGAAACCTAAAGACTTCACTTCAACCGCCGATGTTTGCTAAATTGCAGTTATTAAGACAGCGCCATCCATGGGGTGAGGAATTGAAAAAATCGTTGCTGTTGCTGACCCTGTCCGCCTTCCTGGCGCTCCCCATGGCAAACGTGGCACAAGCCGCCGACCCCAGCGGCCAGGCGCGGGTCAAGGCCAACAAGGCCAAACCCAAGAAAACCGCGCCGAGGAAGAACAAGAAAAGCGCGTTGAACAGCAAGCGCGCGCGGATCGCCTACAACCCGAACACACCGCTGCGGATCCTCAAGGTTTCCTATGACGACGCCTGGCGGGACGGCGATCTCGACCTGAAATCCGCCGCCGCCCTGGTGGTGGACCAGAAAAGTGGCGAGGCCCTGTACGCCAAGAATGTCGAAGTGGCCACGCCCATCGCCTCGATCACCAAGCTGATGACCGCCATGGTGACGCTGGACGCCGGCCTGCCCCTGGACGAGGAAATCACCATTTCCAGCGACGACATGGACCGCCTGAAGGGCACCGGCTCCCGCCTGGCCCTGGGCAGCCGCTTCACCCGCGAGGAGTTGCTGCACCTCGCCCTGATCGCCTCCGAGAACCGCGCCGCCGCCGCCCTGTCCCGCGCCTATCCCGGTGGACGCGATGCCTTCATCGCCGCCATGAACCGCAAGGCCGCCGAAATCGGCATGAAGCAGGCCCATTTCGCCGACGGCACCGGATTGGACAGCGCCAACCGTGCCACCGCCGCCGACCTGGTGAAGATGGTCGACGCCGCTTACCACTATCCCCTCATCCGCCAGATCAGCAGTTCCGGCAGCTACGATGTGACGATGCCGGGCCGCCAGATGGTCCGCGTCAGGGAAAACGGCAAGGTGCGGCGCGTGGCCAGGAACGTGGTGCGCCATGTCGCCTTCAACAACACCAACAGCCTCACCCGCAACCAGGACTGGGAGATCGGCGTTTCCAAGACCGGCTACATCAACGAGGCGGGCCGCTGCCTGGTCATGCAGGCCAGCATCGCAGAGAAAAAGGTCATCATCGTGCTGCTGGATTCCTGGGGAAAATGGAGCCGCATCGGCGACGCCCAGCGCATCAAGAAATGGCTGGAAAAGGACAACCAGATCGCCAGCAGCAGAGGGCACCGGGATTCGGCTTGATTTTCGAATACATTCACGACCTCGGAAAAAGCGGCCGCGGCCGCTTTTTTCATTTCACCCGCCCGCGCTGAATTCGGCTTTCCATGCGGTATTCGGACATGTAGATATTCAAAAAATTTGACACCCATCAAGGAAGCACGCCCTAGCTCATTCCTACTATCGGTTCCCTGATGGCGGCAGTGGATTTCCCGCGGCCGCTGTTTCCCCAAGGAGGAGATGATGCGTAGCAGCTTGATGATTGCCATGGCCGCCCTCGGGCTGGCCGCCCTGCCCGCTCTGGCCGGCCCCACCGAAGATCTTGCCCGCACCTGCAATGCCTGCCATGGCGTCAACGGGGTGTCCGTCGGCCCGTCCATGCCCAGCATCGGCGGCCTGCCCGAGGCCTACCTGAAGAATGTCCTGCTGCAATGGAAGAGCGACGAGCGCTACTCCGCCACCATGGGACGCCACTTCAAGGGCTACACCGAAGCGGAACTGACCGCCCTGGCCACCTACTACGCCAAACTGCCCTACGTTCCCGTCGTGCAGCCCGCAGACGCCAAGCTCGTCGCCCAAGGCAAGAACGCCACCGACCGTTGCGAGACCTGCCACGGCGCCACCGGCGGCACCCCTGACGACGCCGAGACGCCCAAGATCAACGGCCAGTGGGCGAAATACCTGGAAATGGAACTCATGAAGTACCGCAACGACGCGGTGAAGATGCCCCACAAGAAGATGCGCGGCAACGCGAAGAAGCTGGCGGACGAGGATGTGGCCGTCGCCGCCCAGTTCTACGCCGCCCAGCCCAAGTAAGGAGACCAGAATGAGCTTCAATCGTCGTGAATTCCTCAAGACCCTGACCACCACCTCGGTCATCGTCCCCCTGACCGCCTGCGCGGCACCCTCCGGCAGCAAAAGCGGCAGCAGCGGCAAGGCCCGCATTGTGGTGGTGGGTGGCGGCTTCGGCGGCGCCACCGCGGCCAAGTACCTGAAGATGATGGACGCCGGCCTGGACGTCACCCTGGTCGAGCGCAACAAGACCTTCACCTCCTGCCCGCTGTCCAACGAAGTCATTGGCGGGCATGGCAAGCTCGATGACCTGCAGACCGGCTATGACGGCCTGAAGAAGCGCGGCATCAATGTCGTCTTTGACGATGCCACGGCCGTCGATCCCGCGGGCAAGTCCGTCAAGCTCAAGAGCGGCACCACGTTGAAGTACGACTTCCTGGTGCTGTCCCCCGGCATCGACTTCAACTATGGCGGCGTTGCCGGCTACAGCGAGGAACTGGCCAACACCACCCACCCGCACGCCTACAAGGCCGGCCCCCAGACCCTGGCCCTGAAGAAGCAGGTGGAAGGCATGCAGGACGGCGACGTCTTCGTCCTGACCGTGCCGCCCGGCCCCTTCCGTTGCCCCCCCGGCCCCTACGAACGCGCCTCCCAGGTGGCCAGCTACCTCAAGAGCCACGGCAAGGGCAAGTGCAAGATCCTCATCGCCGACTCCAACGACTCCTTCTCCAAGAAAGGGCTGTTCGAGCAGGCTTGGAAGATGCACTACCCCGGCATGATCGAGTGGGTGGCCGGCGCCGCCGGCGGCAAGGTGGTCAAGTTCGACGCCAAGAGCAACACCGCCTCCAGCGACTTCAACGACTTCAAGGGCAACGTGGTCAACATCATTCCGCCGCACCACGCCGGCATGATCGCCAAGAACACCGGCCTGACCAATGACAAGGGCTGGTGCACCGTGAACATGCTGACCATGGAATCCACCGTGCACAAGGACATCTTCGTGGTGGGCGATTCCACCGTGCACGGCGACCTGCCGGTCTATGGCGCGCCCAAGTCCGCGCACATGGCCAACACCCAGGCCAAGGTGGCGGTGGGCAACATCCTCGCCAAGATCAACGGCACCCCTTCCCCCGAACCCTTCTTCGTCAACACCTGCTACTCCATCGCAGAGAAGGATTGGGGCTTCTCGGTCGTCCACATCTACCGCCTCAAGGACGGCAAGCTGGTCTATGACACCAAGGCCGGCGGCATCAGCCCGGTGAACATGGGGGACGAGGCCCAGCTCAAGCTGCAGCGCAAGCTCGAGTCCGAGTACGCCGTCGGCTGGCTGAAGAACATCATGGCGGATGCGTTCGCCTGATCAGTAGGAAGAAGCTGACTTAACTGAGCGGTAAAGGAGGCTTATGAACGACACGCGAGACAGAACCGACGTTTGTTGAAGGTGAACCCGGTGGGCCCGCGTGTCGGTTGTAGGACATGGGCCGCCAAATCAAGAACCTGATAGGAGATCGACCATGAGTAAATTGAGCATGTGGAGCCGAATGGCGTCGGGCTTGGCCGCCGCGCTGTTCGCCTTCGGTGTGCAGGCGGCCGTGGATATCGCACGGCCGCAGATTCCGGCAGCGGACAACGCGCCCAAGGCGCCCATCGTCCCGCCGGTGGACGCCAAGAAGTGCTATTCCTGCCACGAGGACATCGAGGACTTCCACACCAAGGGCCGGCATGCCGCGGTGAACTGCGTGCAGTGTCACGACAACGCCAAGGATCACCTGGCCACCGCCAAGAACAAGGACATGGGCACGCGTCCTAACACCAACAAGGACCACCGCGCCTGCGCCACCTGCCACGTGGAGCAATACAACTCCTTCGTGCAGACCAACCTGGACTCCAAGGCCCGGGTCGAGAAGGCCAGCTTCAAGTCGCGTTCTCCCCTGTTCGACAAGCTCATGGAAGGCTACGGCTTCACCAAGGAGCACAACGAGCCCCGTTCCCACGCCTTCATGCTGGTGGACCAGTGGGTCGTTGACCGCGCCTTCGGCGGCCGCATGCAGTTCAAGGACTGGACCTACATCAACAAGTCCGAACTGGCCGCCAATGGTGCCTGGAACGTGATCGTCGACAAGGATCCCGCCTCCAACGACCAGAAGCCCTTCATGCGCCAGGTGGCCACCGCCGTGAACCCGGTCTGCATGAACTGCAAGACCCAGGACCACATCCTGGACTGGAAGTACATGGGCGAGAAGGATCCGCGCGCCAAGTGGGACCGCACCACCAAGCCGGTGGAGTTCGCCCGGGGCGTGAACCACCCCCTGAACTGCTACATGTGCCATGACCCGCACTCCGCCGCACCTCGTGTCGTCCGCGATGCCCTGATCCAGGCCGTCGTCGACCGCAAGGAAGGCACTTACCCCATGGATAAAGTGAAGTCCGAGAAGGTCAAGATGACCAAGGTCACCTTCCAGCGCGATGGCAAGGACTTCCGCGCCATCGGTCTGCTCTCCAAGTCCGACTCCAACCTGATGTGCGCCCAGTGCCACGTGGAGTACAACTGCGGCGTCGGCTTCGACTGCGGCGGTCCCGACGGCAAGGTCAAGATGACCCCCGATCCGGACCAGAAGATGATCTCCATGGCGGACCCGCGCACCAACCTGTTCCCCTGGCGCAACGTCTTCGACTACAAGGAGTACATGACCAAGGTGGCGAAGTTCAAGGACTTCAAGCACGCCTCCACCGGCGCCATGCTGCCCAAGATCCAGCACCCGGAAATGGAAACCTTCTGGGGTTCCAAGCACGAGAAGGCCGGCGTCGAGTGCAAGGACTGCCACATGACCAAGAAGCGCGCGCCGAACGGCAAGGTGACCACCAGCCACCTGCAGATTTCGCCGCGCTACAACATCAAGGGCGCCTGCCTGACCTGCCACAAGGAATGGAGCGAGGACGATGCCAGGTATCACATGGAGTCCGTCCAGAACTACATCCGCGGCAAGATGACCAAGGCCGAGTTCTGGCTGGCCGAGTACATCGACTGGATCATGAAGGCCAAGGACGCTGGTCTGGGCGCCGACGTGATGGACAAGCTGTATGACCTGCAATACGACGCCAACCTGTATTGGGAATGGTGGACTGCCGAGAACTCCGACGGCTTCCACAACCCCGATGCGGCCCGCGAATCCCTGACCCGCTCCATCGATTCTTCCCAGGCCGGCATCAAGCTGGTGAAGGAAGAACTGGCCAAGAAGAAGGCTGCTGCGTCCGGTGCAGCCGCCCCGGCTGCCGCCCCGGCCAAGTACTGATCGTCTCGACTGGGCAAAGAGCCGACCGCAAGGTCGGCTCTTTTTTTCGCTCTGGGCACCGCTTTGCCGAGGCGGCAGCGGCGATGCCCAGAGCGAAAAATCCCAGGAAATAAGCCTTGGTTTTAGGCCGTGTTCTGGCTATCCTCCCACGGTTTTTTCCAGCCTCCACATGACTTCCCAATCTCCCCAACTCAGCGTCCACAACCTGGCCTGCGCCCGCGGCGAACGCCTGCTGTTTAAGGGCATGAATTTCAGCGTGGGCGCGGGGGAACTGCTGCTGGTGCAGGGCGGCAACGGCCAGGGCAAGACCAGCCTGCTGCGCCTGCTCACCGGCCTGGCCCGGCCGGAAGAGGGGGAAATCCGCTGGCGCGGCGAGAACATCCGGAAATACCGGGAGGAATTCCACGCCGAGATGATCTATCTGGGCCACGCCAACGGCGTGAAGGACGACCTCAATCCCGTGGAGAACCTGCGCTTCGCCGAGGGCTTGCAAGGCCGGGCTTTCGAGCGGGAGCGCGCCATCGGCATCCTCAAGCAGCTCGGTCTATCCCTGTGCCTGGACCTGCCCTGCCGCGTGCTCTCCTTCGGCCAGCGCCGCCGGGTGGCCCTCTCCGCCATGTTGCTGGCGGACGCGAAGCTGTGGATCCTGGACGAGCCCCTCACCGGCCTGGACGTGCACGCCGTGGCCCTCATGGAGGGCCTGATCCGCGACCACCTGGCGGGCGGCGGCCTGGTGGTGGCCACCACGCACCAGGCCCTGAACCTGGAAGGGGTGAAGGTCCAGCGTCTGCTGGTGGGTAACGTGGCGATTCCGGAGATGGCCTGATGACCTCTCTGAAACGCTTATGCCTTTCCCCCCTTTGCAAAACGGGGGGTGGGGGGATTTTCCCCGTTTCGGCGAGCATCCTTCCCTCTGAAATCCCCCCCAGCCCCCCTTTTGCAAAGGGGGGGGTCGGTGTGGAGGCGAAGCGCTGATGGGCCGCTTCCTGCTCGCCGTCCTGCGCCGCGACCTGACCCTGGCCGCGCGTCGCCGCGGTGACTGGCTCATCGCCCAGTTCTTCTTCGTCATGACCGCCAGCCTCTTCCCCCTGGGCGTCGGGCCGGAGCCGGAAATGCTGGCGCGCATCGGCCCCGGCGTGTTGTGGGTGGCGGCCACCCTGGCTTCCCTGCTCTCCCTGTCCCGCCTGTTCGCCGACGACCACCATGACGGCAGCCTCGAGCACATGGTGCTGTCGCCTGAGCCCACCGTGCTGCTGGTGCTGGGCAAGTCCCTCGCGCACTGGCTGATCTACGGTATCCCCCTGCTGCTCATCGCCCCGGTGCTGGGCATCCAGTTCAACCTGCCCTGGGACGCCATCCTCACTCTGGAAATCTCGCTGCTGCTGGGCACGCCCATCCTGTCGCTGCTGGGCAGCGTGGGCGCGGCCCTCACCCTGGGCCTGCGCGGCGGTGGCGTGCTGCTCACCCTGCTGATCCTGCCCCTCTATGTTCCCGCCCTGATTTTCGGCGCCGGCGCGGTGGATGGCGTCATGGCGGGAACCGGAGCCCAGGCTCACCTGTCATTGCTGGGCGCGTTCCTGGTGCTGTCGCTTATGATCGCGCCCTGGATCGCCGCCGCGGCCTTACGAGTCTCCCTGGAATGAACCTCTATACCTTCTCCTCCCCCGTCAACTTCTATCACCTGTCCGGCAAGCTGATCCCCTGGTTCACCGCCCTTGCCATCCTGTTCACGCTGGCCGGCCTCTACATCGGCTTCTTCATCGCCCCCACCGATTTCCAGCAGGGCGAGGCCTACCGCATCATCTTCATCCACGTGCCGGCGGCCTGGATGTCCATGTTCATCTACCTGGTCATGGCCTTCTGGGGCGCCATCGGCCTGGCCTTCAACACCCGCATGTCGTTCATGATGGCCCGCGCCCTGGCGCCCACCGGCGCCCTGTTCACCTTCCTGGCCCTGTGGACCGGGGCCTGGTGGGGCAAGCCCATGTGGGGCGCCTGGTGGGTGTGGGACGCGCGCCTGACCTCGGAACTCATCCTGCTCTTCCTCTATATCGGCATCATCGCCCTGTGGGCCGCCATCGACGACATCAAGCGCGGCGACCGGGCCGGCGCCCTGCTCACCCTCATCGGCGCCATCAACATCCCCATCATCTATTTCTCGGTGAAATGGTGGAACACCCTGCACCAGGGTGCCTCCATCAACCTGATGAAGGCGCCGACCATGGCCAAGACCATGCTCATCGGCATGCTGGTCATGGCCTTCGCCGCCTGGTTCTACACCCTCGCCGTGGCGTTCATGCGGGCGCGGGGCATCATCCTGGAGCGGGAACGGCAATCCGAGTGGGTCAAGGCAATCCTGGAGAAAGACTGAAATGGAATGGGCAAGCTGGTCTGAATTCTGGAGCATGGGCGGCTATGGCCTCTATGTGTGGGGCTCCTATGGCGCCACCTTCATCGCGATCTTGATCGAGGTCATGTTTCTGCGGCGCGCCTCCAAGGACACTCGCCGCCGCCTGAAACGCATGCAGCAGTGGGATCTGTCCTCCAGCGGGGAAGCACAATGAAGTCGCGCCACAAGAAACTGATGGTCATCGTCCTCGGCCTCGCCGGCCTGGGTATCGCCGCCGCCCTCATCCTCAACGCCTTCCAGAGCAACCTGGTGTTCTTCTTCTCGCCCACCCAAGTGGCGAAGGGCGAGGCCCCCACCGACCGCGCCTTCCGCATCGGCGGCCTGGTGGAATCCGGCAGCGTCAAGCGCGAAGCCGACGGCCTGACGGTCCGCTTCGTGGTCACCGACACCGCCAAGTCCATGCCCGTGGTCTACAAAGGCATCCTTCCCGACCTGTTCAAGGAAGGCAAGGGCGTGGTAGCGGAAGGCAAGCTGGGGGCGGACGGCCTGTTCACCGCCAGCCAGGTGCTGGCAAAGCACGACGAAAATTACATGCCGCCGGAAGCCGCTCACGCCCTGGAGCAGGCAGCCAAGGCCCAGCAAACCATTGTGAAATGACCCCGGGTGTCGGCCTCGCCGGCACACCAAGCCGATCGCTCGGCACCAACTAGGAGACCGCATGATCCCCGAACTCGGCCACTTCGCCCTCATCATCGCCCTGCTGCTGGCGTTGACCCAGGCCATCCTGCCCCTCGTCGGCGCCCAGCGCGGCAACCTCACCCTCATGGCGGTGGCGCGGCCGGCGGCCCAGGGACAGTTCGTTTTCGTCGCCCTGGCCTTCGGCTGCCTGGCCTGGTCGTTCCTCACCAACGACTTCTCGGTGGACAACGTGGCGCGCAACTCCTTCTCGCAGTTGCCCGAGGTCTACCGCTTCACCGCCACCTGGGGCTCCCACGAGGGTTCCATGCTGCTGTGGGTGCTGATGCTGGCTTTCTGGACCACGGCGGTGTCGGTGTTCTCCCGACATCTGCCCGACGACATGGTGGCCCGGGTCATCGGCGTCATGGGCCTGGTATCCGTGGGCTTCATCGCCTTCCTCATCACCACCTCCAACCCCTTCGAGCGGTTGATCCCCGCCGCCCCCGACGGCCGCGACATGAACCCGCTGCTCCAGGACTGGGGCATGATCATCCACCCGCCCATGCTGTACATGGGCTACGTGGGCTTCGCCGTGGCCTTCGCCTTCGCCATCGCCGCCCTCATCTCCGGCCGCCTGGACGCCGCCTGGGCGCGCTGGTCCCGGCCCTGGACCACGGTGGCCTGGGCCTTCCTCACCCTGGGGATCGTGCTGGGTGCCTGGTGGGCCTACCGGGAACTGGGCTGGGGCGGCTGGTGGTTCTGGGACCCCACCGAGAACGCCTCCTTCATGCCCTGGCTGGCCGGCACCGCCCTGATCCACTCCCTGGCCGTCACCGAGAAGCGCGGCGCCTTCAAGGCCTGGACCGTGCTGCTGGCGCTCACCGCCTTCTCCCTGTCCCTGCTCGGTACCTTCCTGGTCCGCTCCGGCGTGCTCTCCTCGGTGCACGCCTTCGCCACCGATCCAGCCCGGGGTGCCTTCATCCTGGGCTTCCTGGGCGTGGTCATCGGCGGCTCCCTGGTGCTTTTCGCCTGGCGCGCCCCCAGAATGCTCACCGGCGGCGCCTTCAACTGGTTCTCGCGCGAAGCCATGCTGCTGGCCAACAACGTGATCCTGCTGGCGGCCATGGGCTCGGTGCTGCTGGGGACCCTCTACCCCCTGCTCATGGACGCCCTGGGCATGGGCAAGATCTCCGTCGGCCCGCCCTACTTCAATGCCGTGTTCGTGCCGCTAATGGCGCCGGCTCTGTTCCTGCTGGGCATCGGCCCCCTGGCGCGCTGGAAGGACGCCAGCCTGCCGGACATGGTCACCCGCCTGAAGTGGGCGTTGGGCATCGCCGTGGTCACCGGCTTCGCCCTGCCCATGACCCTGAAGGGCTTCAACCCCTGGGCTACCCTGGGCTTCTTCCTTTCCGTCTGGATCATCCTCACGGCGCTCATCGGCTTCCGCGAGCGCATGAAGAACGGCACCCGCCTTTCCGCCCTGCCGCGCGCCTTCTGGGGCATGCAGCTCGCCCACCTGGGCCTGGCCTGGGGCATCGCCGGCATCACCCTGGTGGCCAACTACCAGCAGGAGCGTGACGTGAAGATGAACGTGGGCGACCACACCACCCTGGCCGGCTACACCTTCACCTTCAAGGGCACCACCGAGCAGCCTGGCCCCAACTACCGGGCCGCCCGGGGCACGGTGGAAGTGAGCCGCGACGGCAAGCTCCTCTACCTCCTGCATCCGGAGAAACGCATCTACAACGCTTCCGGCATGCCCATGACCGAAGCCGCCATCCGCTACAGCTTCGCCAGCGACGTCTACGTGGCCCTGGGCGAGCCCCTGGACGACGAGGCCAGATCCTGGGCCGTGCGCGTGTTCCACAAGCCCTACATCAACTGGCTGTGGTTCGGCGCCGTGCTCATGGTCATCGGCGGCTTCCTGGCCGCCTCCGACCGCCGCTACCGCATCGCCGTGAAGCAGCTCACGGCCCCCGCCGGCGCCGCCGCGCAAGGAGCCTGACCATGAAACGCTGGATCCCCCTCGTCATATTCGTCATCCTGGCCGGTTTCCTGGCCAAGGGCCTGTTCCTCAACCCGCGCGAGGTCCCCTCGCCCTTCATCGGCAAGCCGGCCCCCGCCTTCACGCTGCCCGTGGTGGGCGCCGCCGACAAGACCTTCAGCCCCGGGGACATGAAGGGCAAGGTCTGGCTGCTCAACGTCTGGGCGCCCTGGTGCGTCTCCTGCCGCCAGGAGCACCCCGTGCTCATGGGCCTGGCCAAGAGCCAGCCGGTGCCCATCGTCGGCCTCAACTGGAAGGACCGTGACCGGGAGGCGGAGCGGCTCCTGGACCAGCATGGCAGCCCCTACCTGGCCGTGCCCGACGACCTCACCGGCAAGACCGGCATCGACTACGGCGTCACCGGCACCCCGGAGACCTACGTCATCGACAAGGCCGGCATCATCCGCATGAAGCACGTGGGCCCCATCAGCCCGGACGTATGGAAAGCGAAATTCGAACCGAAACTGAAGGAGCTGGGCGCATGAAATCCCTCCTCTTTCCCCTCCTCGCCACCCTGAGTTTTTCCGTCCATGCCGGCGAGGCCCTGCCCGTGGGCGAGGATCCGGTCATCGAACAGCGCATGGTGAACCTAGCGGAAGACCTGCGTTGCCTGGTCTGCCAGAACGAATCCCTGGCCGGCTCCCACGCCGAGCTGGCCGAGGACCTGCGCAAGGAAATCCGCGCCCAGATGAAGGCCGGCAAGAACGACCGGGAAGTCATCGACTACCTCACCACCCGCTACGGCGATTTCGTGCTCTACCGGCCGCCCTTCAAGCCGGTCACCTACCTGCTCTGGCTCGGCCCCCTGTTGTTCCTGGGCCTGGGCGGCACGATCTGGTACGTGACCCTGAAGAAGCGCCGTGCCCTGAAAGACACCCCGGTGGACGAAAAGCAGCTCGCCGCCGCCGCCCAACTCCTGGATGAGAAATAAGCCCCCATGAATGCCCTGAATCCCTTCTGGACCGTCACCTTCTTCTGGATCGGCGCCGCCGTCTGCGTCGCCATCGCCCTGGCCTTCATCCTGCCGCCCCTGCTGCGGCGCAAGGAGGCCGCCGCGAAAGCCGCCCGCAAGGACATCAACATCGCCGTCTACCGGGACCAGATGAAGGAGATGGAAGCCGACCTGGCCAACGGCCTGCTGTCCGAGGACCAGTTCCAGACCGCCAAGGTGGAACTGGAAGCCCGCCTGGCCGAGGACGCCCTGGCCCAGGCCGACAACACCATGACCCCGGTGGCCAGCCGCCGCCTGGGCTTCACCCTGGCCGGCGTCCTGCCCCTGGCCGCCTTCAGTCTCTATTTCGTGCTGGGCAACCCCATGTCCCTGATCAGCATCGCCGAGGCCCAGGCCAACCCGGCCGCCGCCGGTGCCGCCCAGGGCCAGCACGATGTCATGAAGATGATCCAGCAGGTCGAGGAGAAGACCCGCAAGGATCCCAATGACGGCGAGGCCTGGACCCTGCTGGCCAAGACCTACGCGGTGGTAGGCCACTGGCCGGAGGCGCTGCATGCCTACGAGAAGGCCATCAAGCTGAAGCCCGACGTGCCCGCCGTCATGACCGGCTACGCCGAGGCCCTGGCCATCACCAACAACCGCGTCCTGCAGGGCCAACCCATCAAGCTGGTGTTGCAGGCCCTGGAGAAGGACCCCAACGACATGAAGGGCCTCGAACTGGCCGGCATCGCCGCCTTCCAGGAAAAGAACTTCGCCAAGGCCGCCTTCTACTTCAAGCACCTGCACAAGCTGCTGCCGCCCGAGTCTCCCTACGCCCAGGACATCCTGGAAGCGCAAAAGGAAGCGGCGCGGCTGTCGCACCAGGCGCTCACCGGCATGGACAACCTGTCCGACCAAGCCCCCGACAAGGGCAAGGACAAGGCGCCGGCCGGCGCCAGCATCCAGGGCAAGGTGGACATCGCCCCGGCACTCAAGGCCAAGTTCGGGGCCAACGACGCCATCTTTTTGTTCGCCCGCGCCGCCGGCGGCGGCGCGCCGGTGGCGGCGATCCGCGCCACCACCGGCACCTTCCCCATCGACTTCGAACTCAACGACGCCATGGCCATGAACCCGGACAACCGTCTGTCCAAGTTCAAGGAAGTGAACCTGGTGGTCCGGGTTTCCAAGTCGGGCGACCCCAAGGGCGGCGCCGGCGACCTGGAAGGCGAACTCAAGGACGTCAAAGTGGGCGCCAAGGATGTGAAGCTGGTGATCGACAAGATCAAGCCCTGACTGGTCGCCACGTTCGTTCCAGGCCCGCGCACGCGCGGGCCTTTTTCATGGCGCCGGCGTCACTCCTTGAATTTCGCGCCGGAGCGGTTGAGCAGATACACCACGGCGCGCTCCACCTCCTCGTCGCTTAGCCCGGAATTGCCGCCGCGCGGCGGCATCTGGCGTATGCCCTTGATCGCCATGCGCACCTGGGTGCGTTTGCCCTCCGCGATGCGGGCCTTCCATGCCTTGGCATCGCCGATGCGGGGCGCGCCCAGCAGGCCGTGGTCGTGGCATTGGGCACAGGTGCCGGCATAGATGGCTTCGCCCGTCGCCACCGGCGTGTCCGCCCGCGCGTTGATCGTGGCCAGGGCCAGGATGGCCACGCCTATCCATGCTTTCATGCGCTCTCCTTGTGTTTCCGTGGATCGATCCAGGCATGGGCGACGCGCGCCCCTTGCCCACAATGACCTATCGGGTCCAAGCTATCGCCATGCGCATCATAAAGCCTGCGTTCGTCCTTGCGCTCCTGCTGGCGGGCTGCGCCATCCCCCCTATCATCCCGCCCGCGGAGCAGCCCACCGTCGCACAGCCTACGGTCGCGCCGCCGCCCCACCCCCTGCGCATCGGACTGGTCCTCGGCGGCGGCGCGGCGCGTGGCTTCGCCCACATCGGCGTCATCAAGGTGCTGGAAGCCCAGGGCATCCTCCCGGATCTGATCGTGGGCACCAGCGCCGGCTCGGTGGTGGGTGCGCTCTACGCCTCCGGCCTGAACGGCTTCGAACTGCACAAGGTGGGCATGGAACTGGACGAGAACACCCTGACGGACATCTCCTTTCCCAGCCGCGGCTTCCTCAAGGGCGAGGCCCTGCAGGACTGGATCAACCGCCTGGTCCGGCAGAAGCCCCTGGAACGCCTGGGCAAACCCTTCGCCGCGGTGGCCACGGATCTGAAGAACGGCGAGATGGTGGTATTCCGCACCGGCAACACCGGCATGGCCGTGCGCGCCTCCAGCGCCGTGCCCGGGGTGTTCAAGCCGGTGCTGATCCGCGAGCGGGAATACGTCGACGGCGGCCTGACCTCGCCGGTGCCGGTGCGGGCGGCGAAGGCCATGGGGGCGGACTTCGTCATCGCCGTGGACGTGGGCAACAAGCCCCAGTGGGGCAAGAGCGACAACACCCTCGACGTGCTGCTGCGCACCTTCACCATCATGGGCACCAGCATCGGCCGCCTGGAAATGGAAGGTGCCGACCTGGTGATCCGCCCGGCCACGCCGGAAGTGGATTCCACGGATTTCAACGCCCGCCATGCCGCCATCCTGGCCGGCGAAAAGGCCGCCGCCGCACTGCTGCCGGAGCTGAAGGCGCGGCTGGCGAAAGCACGCCAGAACAACCATTGATAGCGTTGGCATGCTCGGACGTTACGGGCTAGAGTCCCCCTCCGTATTTTTCATCCACCCACACCTTTGAAGACCTCCATGCGCACTCTCATCTGCGGCTCCATGGCCTACGACACCATCATGGTGTTCCACGACCACTTCAAGAACCACATCCTGCCCGATCAGATCCACATCCTGAACGTGGCCTTCCTGGTACCGGACATGCGCCGGGAATTCGGAGGTTGCGCCGGCAACATCGCCTACACCATGAAGCTGCTGGGCGGCGAGCCGGTGATCATGGCCACCGTCGGCGATGACTTCCCCGCCTACCGGGAGCGGATGAACCAGTTCGGCCTGGACCCGAGCCATGTTCGCCACATCCCCCAGGCCTTCACCGCCCAGGCCTTCATCACCACCGATCTCTCCGACAACCAGATCACCGCCTTCCACCCGGGCGCCATGAACCACGCCCACGAGAACCGGGTGGCCGACGCCAGCGGCATCACCCTGGGCATCGTCGCGCCCGACGGCCGCCAGGGCATGCTGGAACATGCCTGCCAGTTCCACGAAGCCGGCATCCCCTTCATCTTCGACCCGGGCCAGGGCCTGCCCATGTTCAGCGGCGTGGAATTGCAGCGCTTCGTCGAACTCGCCGACTATGTTGCGGTCAACGACTATGAGGCCCAGCTCTTGCAAGAACGCACCGGCCACAAGCTGGAGCAACTGGCAAAGGAGGTGAAGGCCCTGATCGTCACCCTGGGCGCGCAGGGGTCGCGCATTTACAGCGAAGGTGAAGTGCATCACATTCCGGCCGCCAGGGCGCGTGCCATCATGGACCCGACTGGCTGCGGCGACGCCTACCGGGCCGGCCTGATGACCGGCATGCAGAAGGGGCTGGACTGGCCGACCTGCGGACGCCTCGCCGGCCTGATGGGCGCCATCAAGATCGGTCACCGGGGCGGCCAGAACCACCGCTTCGGCTGGGACGAGATCGCCGACCGATTCAAGGCGGAATACGGCTACACCATTTAAGGAGCGAACATGAAAGCGATCTGGATGCTGTTGATCCCCGCCGTGCTGGCGGGCTGCGCCAGCGGCCTCGGCAGCGGCGACTACGAACGCAAGGAAGCCCGCCGCGCCTACGAAGTGAAGATGGGCGTGGTGGAGCATGTGCGCAGCGTCAAGCTGGAAGGCACCGACTCCGGCGTCGGCACCGCGGCTGGCGGCGTCATCGGCGGCGTGGCGGGCAGCACCGCCGGCAGCGGCAAGGGCAGGGTCGTGGGCTCCGTCCTGGGCGCGGTGGCCGGCGGCGTCGCCGGCGCGGCGACGGAGGAAGTCATCACCCGCAAGACCGGCCAGGAAATCACGGTGCGTCTGGATTCGGGCCGTGTGCTCGCCGTGGTGCAGGAAGACACCGGCGAGAAGTTCGCGGTAGGCGAGCGGGTCCGCCTGCTCGAGTCCGGTGGCCAGGCCAGGGTGACGCACTGAGTCGACGGTACGTCGCGGCCCAACACGCGCCCCGTTGCGCGCTTTAACCGTTTCTTCACCTCCGCGTCACTGCCCGGTAACGCCATTTCCTTACCTTTGCCATACCAACGCAAAGGAAAGGAAATCCCATGCTCCAGGAACGCATCGGGCAGGAACAGCGTGCGCGCAAGAATTTCCGGGTCGCTCTGGCCCGGCACCAGGATGAAGTGAGGGAGGCCCAGCGCCTGCGCTGGAAGATCTTCGCCGAGGAAATGGGCGCCCGCCTGAACACCCCCGAGGCGGGCCTGGACATCGATCTCTTCGACGCCCATTGCGACCACCTGCTGGTGCGCGACGGGGACACCGCCGAGGTGGTGGGCACCTACCGCATCCTCAGCCCCACCGCCGCGAAGCGCCTGGGCAGCTATTACTCCGAAAGCGAATTCGACCTGACCCGGCTCCAGCACCTGCGCGGCCGCATGGTGGAACTGGGCCGTTCCTGTGTCCACGCCGACTACCGCAGCGGCGGTGTCATCACCCTGCTCTGGGCGGGTCTGGCCGAATACATGCTCAAGGGCAACCATGAATACCTGATCGGCTGCGCCAGCATCGGCATGGCCGACGGCGGCCACAACGCCGCGGGCATCTGGCACGCCACCAGGGAAAAACACCTCTCCCCCATCGAGTGGCGCGTCTTCCCTCGCTGCCCCCTGCCCTTGGAGGCACTGGACTCCGCCGCTGCCCCCATGCTGCCGCCCCTGGTGAAGGGGTACCTGCGTGCCGGCGCCTACGTCTGCGGCGAGCCGGCCTGGGACCCGGACTTCAACACCGCCGACCTGCCCATCCTGCTGCCCATCAAGAACCTCAACCCGGTCTACGCCAAGCACTTCCTGAAGCAGGCCTGATGCCGCCCGCCGGCAACGGCATGCCGGGCCGTCGCGGCTACAATCAGCGCATGCTGTCGCCCGCCTTGAAAATCCTGCGCACCGCCGGCCATCTCCTGGCCGGCACCCTCACCGTTCTGCTGCTGTTTCCCCACCTGGACCGGCCGGAACGCGCCCGCCGGGTGACGCGCTGGGCCGGCCAGTACCTGCGCATCCTGGACATACGGGTGCGGGTGGTGGGGCGGCCGCCGAACGTGCGCGGTGGCGGCGCTTTGCTGGCGGCCAATCACGTATCCTGGCTGGACATCCATCTGCTGCACAGCCAGCTCCCGGCCCGCTTCGTGTCCAAAGC
>Ga0233425_10004658_pt1 | contig 22713 bp, 17 predicted proteins | sample Watercolumn_Towu_2_FD_181712 | JGI IMG/M metagenome (GOLD analysis project Ga0233425, IMG submission 181712) | Freshwater microbial communities from Lake Towuti, South Sulawesi, Indonesia - Watercolumn_Towuti2014_140_MG | ecosystem: Environmental > Aquatic > Freshwater > Lake | place... | reverse complement strand
CCCACGACCGACCTGGTGCGCCCCCCGGGCGTCGCGCCGAACGCCATCGTGCGCGTCGTGCGCGTACCGCCCGAGTCGGCGGGCATGCGCCTCGACGTGTTCTTGCCCACGCAGCTCCGCAACACCTCACGCACGCGCGCCCGCTCCATCATCGAGAACACCGCGTTCTCGCCCAGCGGCAAGAAGCTCAGGCACAACGACCGAGTGCGGGCCGAGGACCGTATCGTGCTCTGGCGCGCTCCCTTCGAGGAGCTGGACACCGCGCGCGAGCTCGACGTCGTCTACGAGGACGAGCACCTCTTGGTCGTCGACAAGCCGCCGCTGATGGCGGTGCACCCCACGGCGCGCCACCACCACGCGACCGTGGTGAAGGTGCTGTCGAAGGCGCGACCCGGGCAGTTCTTTTCGCTCATCCACCGCATCGACCGCGAGACCAGCGGCCTCTTGCTGGTCGCCAAGACGCCGGACGCCGACCGCGCGTTCAAGCGCAAGCTCGAGGACCGCACCGCCGCCGCTCAGCACGGCGCCACGCTCGAGCTGCAGAAGGACTACCTCGCCATCAGCTGGGGCGTCCCGGCGAGCGGGCTCATCGAGCTGCCGCTCGAGCTCGACGAGGACAACTCGTTGCGCGTGAAGATGCGCGTCGCGCACGACGGCGGGCTCGACGCGCGCACCGAGGTCACGCTGCTCGAGGCGCGCGGCGGCTACGGCCTCAGCCGTTGCACGCTCCACACCGGGCGCCAGCACCAGATCCGCGTGCACCTCGCGGCCACGGGCACCCCCATCGTGGGCGACAAGCTCTACGGACCCGACGAGAGGATGCTCGCGCGCGCGGCCGACGGCGAGCTCGACGAGGCCGACCTCGCGAAGCTCGAGCTCCCGCGCCACGCCCTGCACGCGCACCGCTACCGGCTGACCCACGCCATCACCGGGCACGTGCTCGAGCTCGAATCGCCGCTGCCGGCGGACCTCGCCGCGTTCTGGGCGGCGCGCGGCTAGCGCGCCAGCGCGAGCAGCGCGCGGCGCGCGCGGCGGTGAGCGTCCAGGCGTCGTACGAACTCGTCCTCGGAAGAGCCGCCCTTGGCCCGGGCGACGCGACCGAGGGCCCTCCGCTCGGCGAGCGTCCAAGCCTCGACGCCCGGCAGAGCCAGGATCAGCGGCGCCCAACGCTCGAACGCCAATCGCTCGCCGGCGCCGAGGGCGGCGAGGCGCGTACCCGTGAGCCGCGCGGCTTCGCGCGCGAGCTCTGCCAGGCCCCGCTCGCGCGCGGCGCCGAAGCGCGCCAAGAGGTCCGTCACCGCCAGCGAGAAACGCGAGAGCACGAGCTTGCTCCCGACGTCGTCCCGCCGCCGCCCGAGGTAGAAGAAGAGGTAGTCCGAGGCCAGGCGTGCCAGCACCGCGGGGCTCGAGCGATGGCGTGGGCTCTTCGCCAGCCGCCGCTCCTCCCGCGCGAGCTCGGCCACGACTCGGGGGTTCTCCGGAGCGAAGCCGAGCTTCCGGTAGAACCAGAAGGCGCCGGCGGCGAGGGCGTCGGGGTTGCCGTGGCCGAGCTGATACGGGTGCACGCTGAAGGCGTCGCAGCCGAACAGGTGGCGCACCACGCCGAGCGCGCGGGCGTACACCTCCGCGGCCTCGACGCCACGGAAGCTCGGGAACACGTGGTAGTTGAGCTCCGCGGAGCCGAACAGCACCGCCGCCTGGTAGTAGCCGATGGGCACGCCGTTCTTGAGCAGCAAGAACACGTAGATGCTCTCGACCAGGGCGCGGTGCTCTGGCAAGAGCCCCCAGCACGCGAGCGTGAGCCCGTCGCCGGCGTCGATCACGCGCACGTCGTCGCGGCTCGCGTAGACCATGCCGTCGAGGTCGCGGCCACGGGCCAGCAGGGCCTCGCGGCCGAGCTCGATCAGGCGCTGCCCCTCGCGGGCGGAGACGCCCACCACCGAGCGGGGACGGCGCCGCACGACCTGGCGTAACGTGGGCCGCGCTCTGGAGAGGGACCGGGTCTGGAACACCGGCGGTCCGAGCGCGTGCCAGGCCGAGGTGCGATTCGGGGTGTCGGGGCCGGGCTCCAGAATGAGCGGGAGCCCGAGGTCGTGGAACAGCGCTTCGCGGACGCGCGGCGCGGCGCGCAGGCGTGCGACACGTCCGATCAAGAGCTCGGCGTCGGTCTCGTCCGGGCCCTTGGCGCGTCGTAGCCACTCGGCGGGCCCCAACCCGAGCTCGAAGTCGGGCCACTCCGCCTCGGGCAAGAGCAGCGGGAAGAGCTGCTCGAAGCGCTCGCGCTCGCGCTCGCCGATCGCGGCCTGGTCGACGCGGAGCGCGCCCGGCCAGCGCTGGGTCAGCCAGCGCGCGGTGACCCAGTGGAAGGGGAAATGGATTCCGGTGCCCGCGATCCCGCTGTCGACGAGCTCATCGCGCAGACGACGCAAGTCCGGCCGGAGCGCGAAGCGCTCGAGCTCTCGGATCACCCGGGCGAGCAGCGCGGCGTCGTCCGGGTAAGCGCGGAGGAAGCACAGCGCCTCGTGCAACGCGAGCACTTCGCGCGCGCTCCGGAGCCGTGAATGCGACAGCGCCTCGACGAGGCGCGCTTTCCGCTCACCCAGCCCGGGTCCGTGCTGGCGCGCGATCCGCCCGAGCTCGACGAGCGCCGCTCGAGCCACCTCAGTCGCCGGCCGCTTCCGGCGTGGCGTCGCTGGTCGCGTCGCTCGCCGCTTCCGTGGGCGCATCGCTCGCGGCGTCGCTGCCTGCGTCGGCCGCCGAGTCCTCCGCGGCATCCTCCGCAGCGTCCCCTGCGGCGTCTTCCGCGGCGTCCCCGCCCGCGTCGACGACCGGGCAGCCGTTCGGAGCCGACCCCGCGAGCACCTTCACCACGCACTTCTTCTTGGTGAGCGCGTCACAGCTCGCGTGCGCGCCGATGTACGCGACGCACGCCTGCACCGTGCCCTGGTCGTACTGCGAGCAGACCGGGTTGCCCTTCTGGAGGTAGGTCGGGCACGGGGGCCGAGTCACCGGACCGCAGGCGAGCGCCGAGCGCTTCGCGTCCTCGGCGCCGATGATGGCCTGACACGCCTCGCTCTCGCCCATGGGCGCGCCGTTGCCCGGCGGCTCGTAGACGTCGTCGCCGCCGCCGCCGCCAGCCGGGTCGTCCGAGGAGCAAGCCAGCGAGATCGGGGGAATCGCCGAGAGAAACGCACACAGAACGCCGAAGGACGAAGCTCGCATGGCCGCGCAGCATACATGATTGACGCCGCACCGTCCTCCGCTATAGCGACGCGCCATGCCAATCCGACGCGCCTTGCTCTCCGTGTCCGACAAGACCGGTCTCGTGGACTTCGCCCGTGAGCTCGCCCGCCGCGACGTCGCGCTGCTGTCCACGGGCGGCACGCTGAAGGCGCTGGCCGACGCCGGCGTCCCCGTCGAGAGCGTCGAGAGCTACACGGGATCGCCCGAGGTGATGGACGGACGCGTGAAGACCCTGCACCCGCGCGTGCACGGCGCGCTCTTGGCCCGAGAGGGCGTCGACGAAGCCGATCTCGAGCGCATCGGCGCGCGGCTCATCGACCTGGTGGTCGTCAACCTCTACCCGTTCGAGCAGACGCTGGCGAAGCCTGGCGCCAAATTCGAGGAGCTGATCGAGAACATCGACATCGGCGGCCCCAGCATGCTGCGCTCGGCGGCGAAGAACCACGCGCGCGTCACCGTGGTGTGCGACCCGGCGGACTACGCGAGCGTGCTCGCCGAGCTCGGCTCGGACGGCGAGACGAAGCCCGAGACGCGCCAGCGGCTGGCGGCCAAGGTCTTCGCGCACACCGCCGCCTACGACGCCGCCATCAGCGGCTGGCTCAGCGCCCAGGGCGAGGCCGACGGCTGGCCGCGCTACCTGACCGTGCCCCTCGAGAAGGGCTACGGCCTCCGCTACGGCGAGAACCCGCACCAGCAGGCGGCGTTTTATCGCGAGCGCGGCGCGTTGGCCGGATCCCTCGCCCGCGCCGAGAGCCTCGGCAGCGGGGCGAAGGAGCTCTCGTTCAACAACCTGGTGGACGTCGAGGCAGCCCTCGACGCCGTACGCGAGCTCGACCAGCCCGGCGCCGTCGTCGTGAAGCACACGAGCCCCTGCGGCGTGGCCATCGCAGCGAGCCTGGCGGACGCGTACCAGAGCGCCCGCGACGCCGATGCGATGAGCGCCTTCGGCGGCATCGTGGCGCTGAACCGCGAGGTCGACGAGCGCACCGCGGAGCTCCTCGGCGAGACCTTCCTCGAGTGCATCATCGCGCCGAGCTTCTCTTCGGGCGCCCTGGAGCGCCTGCGCGCGAAGAGCGCGCTGCGCCTGCTCGCCACCGGCACGTGGCTGCCCCGCGATCACGCGGCGCGCCAGGCCAAGCGGGTGGGCGGCGGCTACGTCTTCCAGGACCGCGACGCAACCGGCGCCGGCGAGGTCCGCTCCGGCAAGGTCGTGACGGCGCGCGCGCCGACGGAGGCGGAGCTCGCCGCGCTCGAGTTCACCTGGTGCGTCTCCAAGCACGTGAAGAGCAACGCCATCGTGCTCGGGCGCGCGGGCTCGCTCCCCGGCGCGTACGTGACCGCCGGCATCGGCGGTGGCCAGACGGCGCGTGTGCTCGCGGTCGAGGTCGCGGTGAAAACGGCCGGCGAGCGAGCGCGCGGCAGCGTGCTCGCGTCCGACGCCTTCTTCCCCTTCCCCGACGGCGTCGAGGCCGCCGCGGCCGCCGGCGTCACCGCGCTGGCGCAGCCCGGCGGCAGTAAGAAGGACGCCGAGGTGATCGCGGCGGCGAACCGCCTGGGCCTCGCCATGGTGTTCACGGGCGTGCGGCATTTCAGGCATTAGGTCGCGCATGCTCCAGGCGATCCTCGCCGTCGCGGACAATGGTGTGATCGGCCACGCCGGCCGCCTGCCCTGGGACCACCGGGAGGACCGCGAGCACTTCCGCCGAGAGACCTCGGGCCACGTCGTGATCATGGGCCGGCGCACCTGGGAGGAGGTCGGCGCGCCCCTGCCGGATCGCACGAACCTCGTCGTGTCGCAGAGCCTCGCCTCGCCAGCCGGAGTGCTGGTAGCCCGCACGCTGGAGGAGGCCCTGTCCCGCGCGTTCGAGCTCGACCCCGCGCCCTTCGTCATCGGCGGCGCCCGCGTGTTCGAGGCCAGCTGGGCCCGCGTCGAGCGCGTGCTCCTGACGCGCATCCCCGGCTCTCCAACCGGGGACACGCGCTTCGAGCCCGACCTCCGGGGTTTCCGCTTGGTCGTGGAGCGACCCGGCAGCGGCGGGCTCGGCTTCCGCGAGCTCGTGCGCGCGTGAAACTTGGCCCGAATCGGGGCCCCATGACATCCGGTCGAGCGACGCTTCGATAACAGCGAGGCGCGCTCCCCATGCGACGAGCCTGCAGCATCTGCCGCACCGAGTTCGAGGTGCAGTTCCGGTACCAAATGGAGGTGCGGACCTGCGACGGCAGCGACACGCTCGCGTTCTTCTGCTCTCAGGCCTGCCTGGGCCAGAGCACCAACGGCAAGGCCTCGTGCGACGCCTGCTCGCTCGAGTTCGCAGTGGAGCTCGCCGCGCAGGTACTGTACGTCCAGGGTCAGCGCCGCTATGCGTGCAGCGAGCTCTGCCGCGCCCGCGTCAGCGGCGAGGCGACCCGCCGCCCCGCCGCGGTCGCGCGCCCGGCGACGCAGCGCTCTGCCTGCGTCCTCGCCGTCTTCAACCACAAGGGCGGCACCGGCAAGACCACCACCGCCGTGAACGTCGCGGCCGGGCTCGCCGCGCGTGGCGCGAAGGTGCTGCTGGTGGACGCCGACGGTCAAGGCAACGTCGCCGCGTCTCTGGCGCTCCGCCACGAGCGCTCGCTCTACCACGTGCTGGTGCTGGGCCTGCCCGTCGCGGGCGCGGTGGTCGAGGCCCGACCCGGCCTCGACGTGCTGCCGGCCAACGAGACGCTCGCGGCCGCCGAGCTCCACCTCGCGGGCAGGAAGCAGCGCGACCGCGTGCTCGCCGAGCGCCTCGGACCCGCGAAGAGCAACTACGACTTCATCGTGGTCGACTGCTCGCCGAGCCTGTCGCTCTTGAACCAGAACGCGCTCTCGTTCGCCGACTCGGTGCTCTGCCCCGTGGCGTGCGACTACCTGTCGCTGGTCGGAGTGCGGCAGGTGCTGCGCACGCTCCGACAGGTCAACCGCCTGCTCGGGAGGTCCGTGGTGCTGTGGGGCGTCCTGCCGACGCTGTTCGATGCGCGCGCGCGCATCTGCCACGAGGCGCTCGCCACGCTGCGCGAGCACTTCGGCGAGCGCTGCCTGCCACCGGTGCGCCTGACCGCCAAGGTCAAGGAGGCACCGGCCGAGGGCAAGACTCTGTTCGAATACGCACCGGGTTCGAGCGCCGCGTGCGACTACGACGCCGTCGTGGAGAAGCTGCTCGAGGACTCTGGCTCCGTGAATTCCAGCTTGGGAGGTGTGGCGTGAGTGAACGTGATGATTTCCGGGATGCAACTGCGCGCGTGCTCGACCGCGACGAGGTCGAGGGGGTGCTGTCTTCGAGCTTCTACGCGAGCCCGCGTCCCCTCGCGAGCCCGCGCGGCACGCGCGGCCGCGACGAAAAACCCGCCCACTACAAGGTCATCTGCATCTCGATGTACACGGACGACCTGAAGCGCCTCGACGACATGGTCGACACGCTGAAGGCCAAGGGCCTCACCAAAGCGAACCGGAGCGCGCTGATCCGCTACGCGTTGAACGGCGTCGACCTCGAGAGCGTGCCCAAGGGGCTGTAGCGGCGGGTCCGCGGGCGCGCTATGGGGGCACCCCATGGTCGCGCTCGCGTTCGAAGATCATCGCCAAGACCCGGGCAGCTGGGCCGAGCGCCTGGGCATCTCGCGCGAGGCCGTCGAGCTCTACCTCCAGAGCGAGGTCATCGACCTCCACGTCGACTCTTTCATCTGGCACCGCGTTGCCGGCTACGACCTGACCCGACGCCACGGTCACGGTCTGTTCGGGGCGCGCTTCTACAGCCAGGTCGACTTCCCGCGTTTGCTCGAGGCCCAGATCGGCGGCGCCATCTGGGTCATCACCACGAACCCGCTGCGTGACGCCGAGTCCCGCGCGGCTGCCTTCGAGCAGAACCTCGCCGACCTCCGCGCGCTCTTCGCCCGCGTGCCCGAGCAGTTCGCCGTGGTGACCACGGCGGCGGAGTACCGCGCGGCGCGCTCCAGCGGCAGGCACGGCGCCTTCATCGGCATCCAAGGGGGCAACGCCCTGGACATCGCCCCCGACGCCCTGGACCGCATTCCGCCCGGCCTCGTGCTGCGCATCACGCTGGTCCACCTCTCGTCCTCCAGCCTCGGCGTCACCAGCTCGCCGCTCGCGGGCCGGCGCGACACCGGGCTCACCGGCCGCGGGCGCGAGTATGTGCGCGGGCTGAACGCGCGGAAGATCTTCGTCGACCTCGCCCATGTCAGCAAGCGCGGCTTCTGGGACGCCGTGGACGTCCACGACAAGTCACAGCCACTCATCGTCACGCACACCGGCGTGAGCGGCGTGTTCGAGCACTGGCGCAACTTGGACGACGACCAGCTGCGTGCCGTCGCCGACACCGGCGGCACGATCGGCGTGATGTACCAGTCGAGCTTCCTCGGTGATCCGCTGCTCGGCGGCAAGGCCGCGAGCGTCGTGCGTCACCTGCGCCACATCGTGGAGACGGTGGGCGACGACCACGCCTCGCTCGGCAGCGACTGGGACGGCGCCATCTGGCCGCCCCGCGACATGCCGACCTGCCTCGAGCTGCCGCGCCTGGTTCAGCTCATGCTCGACGACGGCATGAGCTCGGACACGGTCCAGAAGATCCTGGGCAAGAGCTTCCTGCGCAGCGTCGAGCTCCTGCGCGGCTGAGGGGCCCCCCCCCGGCTTTCGGTGCGCCGACGTCGGACAGCTCTTCAGGCGTCCAGCGCGTCGAAGTCACCTTCGTCCGAGTCGAAATCGTCGCTGGAGTCGTCGTCCGCCTCGGCTTTGGGCGCGAGGTCGGCCTTGGTCAGGCGCGGCAGGCGCCGCTTGCCGACCGGACCCTCGTCCACGTAGTCGCGCAGCGCCATCATGTCGCGGAGCGCCTCGAGCTTGGCCAGGGCCTTCACCTCGACTTGGCGGATGCGCTCTCGGGTCAGGTTCATGATTGCACCCACGTCCTCCAGGGTCGTTCCGCCACGGTCTGCCACGTCGAGCGCACAGGACTCGTTGAGCTCCCACACCTCGAGGTCGGGGAAGTTCAGCTTGATGGCGCCGGTGCGCGGGGACACGTCGATGTACAGGTGGTGCTTGCACGAGACGTAGGGACAGGGCCGGGGACCGTCGCCGCACTCGGCGCGCGAGCGCGGCTTTTCGTAGTCGGTCTCCGGGTAGAGCAGGCGCCCGATTTCCAGCTCGCGCTTGGTCATGCGCTTGACGCTGATCGTGCGCGCGCGGACGTCGCGCTTGCGCCGCGAACGGCGCTGCTCCCGCGTGATCGTCTCCGCTTCGGTTTCCGGCGCCATTGCCAGCGCCGTGGCGCCCTCCGTCTCGGGCTCTGCCGTGGTCTCGTTCACCGACGTGTCGGGCGTGCCGCCCTGCTTGTTCGAATCCATCGCCTGCCTCCAGAACTTCCGCTTTCGCCCAGTGCACGCACGAACCCCGTCGCGACCGGGCGCCCGTCCCGTTCACGTGGATTTCGCCTCGCCTCTCGAAAACCCGCAGTACCGACCGACCTCACGCGACGTGCCTGCCGTCGCGCGCCCGGCATCCCCACCCGGCACGCGCTAAGCCAAAACCGTTCCCCCTTGATTGTCCGCCACCACTTTCATGAAGCCACGACCTTCTCGAATTTCGCACGCGACGTGAGCCGCGTTTCGATGGCCCCGAGCCGGGCCAACAAGTCCTTGCTGAGCGTGCGAGCTTCGTTCACGTCACGAGCCACCGCTCGTGCCGCGGCCTCGCCACGCTTCTTGTCGCCGACGATGCGCGAGAGCTTGTCGAACAGCCCGTCCAGGGTGTGCTCCAGCGCCTGCAGGTCCGAGCGCATGAACAGGAATTCGCGCTGGATCTGCTCGATGGTGTAGCTCTCCGCCATCATCTGCTTGATGCGCAGGATCTGGCGCACCACGCTGACCGGGTAGATGCCCTGCGAGCCCTGGTGCTTGCCCTTGCGTCCGACGCGGACGCTGCGCGGCAAGAGCCCCAGCTGCACGTACTTGCGCAGGGTCGCCTCCGACAGCGTCACGCCATGGGTCGCGAACACGTCCAGGATCTCGGCCGAAGTGAGGCCCGCGGCGTGCTCACGCTCGATGCGGCTCAGGGTGGCGTCGTCGATTCCCGGCATGGCTCTGGTCGGTCCGTGCCGCGGCGCGGCAGCCCTCCGACGCGAGCGAATATATTCTATTGAGTGGATCGCCCAAAACGCTTTCACCCATTTTTTTTGCACGCGATCTGCGGCGGCTCCATGGACGCTTCGCGCGCGGCTTGATGAGACATTATTTGTCAGCGCAGCACACTTGTCCGAGCGGTGAATCTTCTGCTTCTGCGCACATGGAACTACATCGCTAACTGCCGACCGACGACCCGAACTGCACGAGTGATCGCTCACGCGTGTGCAGGTGAGTGTCCATTCCCCACTCCATCACACATGGACTCAGATGGAACCACCTCACCCTTCGCGTCGCGCGACGCAAAGCGGTCACCGCAGCGTGGCGCTCGACGAGCAAGTCGTCACGCTGCTCGAACACGGGTGCAGCGGCGCGTGCATGACTCGGCACGCGGCCGCGCGAGACGCGTCGCGACGCGACGCTCCCCGCTCTGCGACCCACGCGCTGCTGTCGAGCGCGCGAGGTCGTCGCCGAGCGCGCCTCGGGCGGCCGAACGCGCTCCCTCGCGAGAGCACGCGCGGACGCCGCGTATGCGTGGCTCTCGCCGCCCGTGAGCGCCGCTGGCGGAAGCCCCTGCTGCCGCCGTCGGCCGCGGAGCGCGGAGGCAGAGTGGCCCGACCAGCTTCGAGCAGCGGCGAGACCAGCGCGGCAGCGGTACGCCGCGCCGCGCTTCGAAGCCTCGACGCTTTCGGAGGCCGAGCGCGGGCGCTCGAGCGCGGCAGCGTAGCGCGCCGGCAGTCCATGCGGATACGCGCTCCGCGCGCGGATCGAGGCGACATTCCCCGGGTTCGGGCCCTGGGTCGGGCAGGTGATGTTAGGCTCCGCGCATGGTCGAGCCGGTGCTCCGCGACGTCCTGGCGAGCGGCGTTCGGCTTCGCGTCGCTGAAGACGGGGCGGGCTCGCCGATCCTGTATTTGCACGGCCTCTACCTGGATCATGCGACGTGGGCCGAGCTCTCCGCGGAGCTCGGTGACCGTTTCCACCACGTGATGCCGGACCTGCCGGGGTTCGGCGAGAGCGAGAAGCCACCACCGGCTCGTTTCGCCTACGACCTGGAGGCGTTCGCTGACGCGGTCGTCGACCTCTACGCGGGGCTCGGCCTCGGGCGCTCCACCGTCGTGGGCCATGGGCTCGGAGGCGCCGTCGCCATCACGTTGGCGGCGCGCCACCCGGAGCTGGTCAGCAAGCTCGTGCTGTTCGACGCCACGTGGAGCGAGCTCGAGTCGAGCGTCGCCACCCGCGTGGCGGCGGTGCCCTTCCTCGGCAGCCTGGTGGTGAAGCAGTTGCTCGGGCGCGCGGCCTTCCGCGCGTTCTTCCGACGCTCGCTCGTGGCGCCGGACGCCGAGGTCGACGACGCACGCATCGACCGCTACTACGACCTGTTCGACACGCCCGCCGCCCGCGGCAGCGCCCTCGCGACCCTGCGCGCGACCGCCGACGCGCGCGCGGTCGCTGCGCTGACGCCCCGCATCGAGACCCCGACCTTGGTCGTCTGGGGCCGACACGATCGCGTCTGCCCGGCGGCCTGGGGTCAGCGGCTGGCTCGCACGATCCGCGGCGCGCGCTTGGAGCTCCTGGACGCGGGCCATTGCCCCCACGAAGAGCGGCCCCGTGAGGCCGCTCAGGTCGTCCGCCGCTTTCTGAGCGACGAGCGCTGACCCGGTCGGGGCTTCGGCCGCGGCGGAGGTGGCTTTCGACCGCGACCCAGGGAGGGTAAGAAAGGGCCTTCCCCGGGAGCCATGTTCGACCCCCGAGCCTTCCGACGCTTCAAGCAGAACCGAGGCGCCGTGTTCGGCGCAGCGCTGGTGCTCGTGCTCGTGGTCTTCGCCGCGTTCGGGCCGCTGCTCGCGGGGCACGACCCCAACATCAGCGACTTCGGTGGCGGGCGCGATGGGTCGGGGGCGCTGCTCGGGCCGAGCTCGCGGCATCTGCTCGGCGTCGACCCGCTGTTGCGGGACTCCTTCAGTCGGCTGGCCCACGGCGCACGCATCTCGCTCCTGGTGGCGTTCTTCGCGACGACCCTGAGCATCGTGGTCGGTGCCGCGGTGGGCCTGGCCAGCGGGTACGCGGAGGACACGCGAGCAGCGGGGCTCGACACCTTCCTGATGCGGATGGTCGACGTCGGGTTGAGCTTCCCCTACCTGCTCTTGGTGATGGCCATCGGCGCGGCGGTCGGCGACACGACCATCCTCACCATCCTGATGGTGCTGGGGTTGACGAGCTGGTTCGGCACCGCGCGCATCATCCGCGCGAAGACCATCCAGGTTCGCCACCTGGACTTCATCGTCGCCTCGCGGGCGCTGGGGCAGACCACGTCGTTCATCCTGCTGCGGCACATCCTGCCGAACGTCGCCGGGCCGCTGATCGTCATCGCCTCGGCTTCCGTCGCGCAGATGATCATCGCCGAGAGCGTGCTCTCGTACCTGCAGGTCGGCCTGCCGCCGCCGACGGCGACGTGGGGTCGCATGCTGCTGGAGGGTCAGCGCTTCTACACGGTGGCACCACGCCTGGTGCTCGCTCCCGGCATCATGATCTTCCTGGCCGTTCTGGGCTTCAATCTGCTGGGGGAGGGGCTGCGCGATGCGCTCGATCCGCACGAGGACTGAAGCGCTCGTGCTCCTGCTCTTCTGCGCCGCGTGCAGCACGGGCGTGGGCCCACCCATCGGTGAGGACCGCCCCGGCGACCCGCAGCGCGGAGGCGTGCTCAGGACTGCGTTCTTCACCGACGTGCGCGGGCTCGACGCCGCCACGGCCTTCGACACGGCGGCGAGCGCCCTCGAGTCGCTGATCTACGACGGGCTCGTCAGCTACGACGACCAGGGCAAGATCGTGCCGGTGCTCGCGGAGCGCATCGACGTCTCGCCGGACGGGAAGCGCTACGTGTTCCCGCTGCGTCGCGGCGTCACGTTCCACGACGGCAGCGAGCTCACGGCGGCGGACGTGAAGCGCAGCATGGAGCGCGCGCTGCACGTCAAGACGCCCTGCCCGGTGCCGTCGTACTACGAGCGCGTGGTCGGCTACGCCGCGTACCACGACGGCAAGGCCGAAGAGCTCGTCGGCGTGAAGGTCGAGGGCGACTACCAGATCGCCATCGAGCTCTCCGAGCCCGACGCCACCTTCCTGCACATCATGGCGCTCCCCATCGTCGCGCCGGTGTGCAAAAGCGCCGGTAGGGTCTGGGAGCGCACCTTCGCCAGCCAGCCCTGCGGCGCGGGCCCGTTCAAGGTGACCCGCTACGAGAACGGCCAGATCATCAAGCTGGTGCGCCACGAGGGCTACTGGGACAAGGGCAAGCCCTACCTGGACGGCGTCGACTGGTACCTTTCGATGCAGAGCTTCACCCAGCGCTTCAAGTTCGACCAAGGCGACATCGACTACATCCGAGAGCTCAGCGAGGCCGACAGCCTGCTCTACCGCACGACCCCCGCCTGGCGTGGGCGGGGCGAGTGGGAGCCCTCGCTCACCACCGGGGGCACCTTCATGAACACGGAGATGCCCCCGTTCGACAACCGTCACGTGCGGCGCGCGGTGAGCTACGCCATCGATCGCGAGCAGCTGGCCGGGGTTCGCCCCGGCCACGTGCGCGCCCACGCCAAGATGGTCCCGAACGTGCTCATCGCGCCGGAGCCGGAGTACCCCCAGCAGCGCTTCGACTACGCCACGGCCCTCGAGGAGATGCGCCTCGCCGGGTACGCCTACGACCCCAAGACCGGTCAGGGCGGATACCCGCACGAGATCCCCTACCTCGCCATCCTCGACTCGTACGCGCAGACGGCGGCGGAGATCTACCAGCAGCAGCTCGCGAAGATCGGCATCCGCATCAAGATCCAGGTGGTCGGTTGGCCCACCTTCCTCGCCAAGACCGGCCGGCGCAAGACCGCGCAGATGGGCTTCTCGGGCTGGCACGCCGACTTCCCCGACCCCTCCACGTTCTTCGAGCCCATCCTCGCCACCAAGAGCATCCAGGACGAAGAGAGCCAGAACGCAGCCTTCTTCTCCAACAAAGAGCTCGACGACGTGCTCGATCGCGCGCGTCGGTCCACCAGCACGGACGAGCGCAAGGCGCTGTACCGCCGAGCCGAGGCCATCGTCGCCGACGAGGCCCCCTGGGCCACGACGTACACCTACAGCTACCTGGAGCTCTGGCACCCGTATCTGCACGGCTACCGCCCACACCCGGTCCTGAGCCAGCACGTGAGGAACGCCTGGATCGACGCCGGGCAGAAGAAGCTCGCCCGGCGCGGGGCGCGGGGACTGCCCTTCCTCGACCGCCTGGTCCAGAGCGGCAGCAAGCACGCGCGCACGACCCTGGCCTTGGCGGAGAGCGGAGGCTCGCGCTGATGCTGGCCTACCTGGGACGCCGCTTGCTCTGGTCCTTCTTCACCATCTGGGCCGTCGTGACCGCGACCTTCTTCATCTACAACGTGCTCCCGGAGGACCCCGCCCGCGTCATCGCCGGTCCCCAAGCGCGCCCCGCCGACGTGGCGCGCATCCGCACGCAGCTCGGGCTCGATCGGCCGGTGCACATCCGCTACGCGCGCTACATGACCGGCCTGGTCAGCCTGAAGAAGCCGCCAGCCGACGCCAAGGACGACGGCGCATGGAAGCTCGGTCCCGTGCGCATCGACCTCGGCGTGAGCTACCTGAAGCGCAAGCCCGTCACGACGCTCCTCGCCAAGGCGCTGCCGCCCACGCTGCTCGTGGGGTTCCTGGCGCTCGCCATCGAGGTCGCCATCGGCGCGGCCGCGGGCATGCTCGCCGCGATGAAGCGCCATGGGTTTCTCGACTACGGCACCGTCGCGCTCACGCTGGTGGGGATCAGCGCGCCCACGTTTCTGACGGGGCTGCTGTTGCAGCACTTCCTGGCGCGCGAGCTCAGGCTGTTCCCCCTCGACGGGTACGGCCAAACCAGCGCCGAACAGCTTCATTCGGCCATGCTCCCGGCGTTGACGCTCGGGCTGTACGGCGCCGCCTACTACACTCGCCTGGTGCGGGACGAGATGATCACGTTGTTGAAGGAAGACTACATCCGCACCGCGCGCGCCAAGGGCCAGAGCGAGTGGCTGGTGGTGATCCGGCACGCCCTGCGCAACGCCCTGATGCCGCTCGTGACCGTCGTGGGCCTGAGCATGGGCTCGCTGGTCGGGGGCGCCATCGTGACCGAGAAGATCTTCCGCTGGCCCGGCATCGGCTCGCTCAGCGTCGACGCCATCGTCGAGCGCGACGGCCCGGTGATCATGGGCGTGGTGATCCTGTTCTCCAGCGTGGTGGTCGCCGCGAACTTCCTGGTCGACCTGTCGTACGCCGTGCTCGACCCTCGAGTGCGCCGCAGGTGACGCTCAGCGGCCGAGCGTCTCCTGGACCTTGGAGAGCAGCGCGCGGGCGGTGAAGGGCTTGGCCAGGAAGGCCACACCCTCGTCGAGCACGCCGTCGTGCGCCACTTGCGCGTCGGCGAGACCAGAGGTGAACAGCACCTTGAGCGACGGCCGGGTCACCCCGAGCTCGCGCGCGAGCTCGGGGCCGCCCATGCGGGGCATGGTCACGTCGGTCAGGAGCAGGTCGATGGGACCCGAGTGCGCGGCAGCGAGCTGCAGCGCGGCCGGCCCCGAGTCCGCGACGAGCACACGGTAGCCGAACTGCTGGAGCGAGCTCGTGACCAGACCGCGCACCAGGTCGTGGTCCTCCACGACCAGCACCGTCTCTCCGCCCGACGGCCGGGGCGCCTCCTCGACGGGCTCGGCGCGCGGGGCCGGTCCGGCCACGCTCGGGAGGTAAATCTCGAAGGTCGTACCCCGCCCCTCCGCGCTCTCGACTCGAAGGTGACCCCCGGCCTGCTTCACGATCCCGTACGAGGTGGCGAGCCCGAGCCCGGTGCCGTGCCCTGCGGGCTTTGTGGTGAAGAACGGCTCGAAAAGGTGCGCTCGCGCCTCGGGCGAGAGGCCCGTGCCGGTGTCCTTCACGCGGATCACCACGTGAGGTCCCGGGCTCGCGCCAGGGTGCGCGGCCGCCTCCGAGGCTGGGATGAGCGCAGCACTGGAGGTCATGCTGAGCCGCCCCCCGTCTGGCATCGCGTCCCGGGCGTTGATGGCCAGGTTCATCAGCACTTGCTCGAGCTGCGCCGCGTCCACGCGCACGGCGTCCAAGCTCGACGCAAGGTCTACTCCGAGCTCGATGTGATCCCCGAGCACGCGAGAGAGCAGCATGGCCGTGTCCGAGACCACCTGGTTCGGATCGACGAGCCGGGGCTCGATGACCTGGCGACGTGCGAAGGTCAGGAGCTGCCGGGTCAGCTCCGCCGCTCGACGTCCAGCGTCGGCGATGGGCTCGATGTTGCGGCGCGCGGCGTGGCCGTCGGGCAGGGCCCGGAGCGCCAGGCTCACGTAGCCGAGCATGACCGCGAGCAGGTTGTTGAAATCGTGGGCGATGCCTCCCGCGAGACGCCCGATGCCTTCCATCTTCTGGGCCTGAAGGAGCTGTTCTTCGAGCCGACGGCGATCGGTGATGTCGGTGACGAGCCCTTCGATGGCGAGCAGCTCGCCGCCCTCGGAGTAGATGCCGTGAGCCAGGTCCCACACCCAGCGTATCTCCCCGCTCTTGGTCCGGATACGATACTCGTGGCTGCACTGCTGGCGCGCGGCGAGGTTCGCCTGGCACTTCTCCCACAGCGGTCCCCGGTCCTCGGGGACGATCAGGTCGCCGAAGGCGACCACCGCGTTCATGCGAAGCTCCTCTGGAGCGTAGCCGGTCACGTGCTCGCACCCTTCGCTCACGAGCTCCATGGTCCAGGCCTCGTCATTGCGGCAGCGGTAGGCCATGCCGTGCACGTTGGCGAGGAGCCCCGAGTACGCGCGCTCCTGCTCGCGCAGCGCGGCCTCCGCCCTGCGCCGCGCCGAGACGTTGCGGGCGTTGACGACGAAGCCGCGTATCTCCGGATCGTCGCGGAGGTTACGCAGCACGAGCTCGAAGTCGGCCCAGCTGCCGTCGGGCCTGCGCGCGCGGACCGCGGCCTCCAACACGCCGCCGGGCTGCGCGGCCGCACTCGCGAGGAGCTCGCGCAACGCTCCTGCCTCGTCGGGGTGGACCACTCGGAAGGCGTCGGTGCCGAGCAGCTCCTCCGGCGCGTAGCCGAGCGCAGTCTGGATGGAGGGCGTGACGTAGCGCAGGGTGCCGTCGAGGTCGATGATGCCGATGACCTCTTCGACGCCGGCCAGCAGCGCCTGGAAGCGCCGCTCCGCGGCGTGGAGAGCCCTGGAGGCCTGGGCGTTCTCGATGAACGCAGAGTTCAGCGATCGCTGCTGCTCGCCGAGCACGTCGAGCAGCCGATACACCCGCCAGAGGCGCGGCAGGAGCGCGAGCCTGGAGCGCAGCGGCGCGCTCGGTAGGACGACCAGCCACGTGCCACCGTGCCCGTGGGTGTCGCCGACCACCTGCGCATCGGGCAGGCCGATGACGCGCGGTATGGCGCGCAACGTGCCGGTGACGTGCCGGAAATACCAAGGCGCGCCCTTGTCGTCGTCGGGGATACGCGCCGTGATCCGCAGTCGGTCGGGTCCCAGGTCGTGCAGGTCGATGCGCATGTTCCAGAACCAGGACGGCGCAACCCAGGTGCAACCTGCTTGGTACAAACGCCGCGGGGTCGCGACGAAGCTCGCGAGCAGTTGGGCGTGAGCGGCCATCCCTGGCGCGACGACGACTTCCGCGCCGAAGTCCTCCGCGCGGCTCGCGCCGGCACGCTCACCGAAGCGCTCGACGATGGTCGCGAACACCTCCCAGTCCATGCGCTCTGCGGGGTCGCGCAGCGCTCGCACGGAGACGGGCAGGTCGGCTACGACGTCCTCGAGCCGCACGTCGAGGCGCTCGGCGAACCGGTCCAGCACCGGCGTGACGCGACAGCTGACCTCCCTCACCAGCCCAGGCTAGAGCGTCCGCCGCTCCGCTGGAATACTCGCGGAAAAGTTGCTGCGCAGGGCGCCCGGCCCGCATGCTGAAGGGCGTGCGTCGGCTCTTCTGCCTGCTCATCGTCGGCCTGGTCGGATGCACCAGCGCCCGTTCGGCACCGCCGGCGCCGCTAGCACCGGGCCCTGTCGCGGCGCCCCCGACCCGCACCGTGGCGAGCGACCCTCCGCGCCTGAGCGCGCCGGAGCCACGCGGAGAGCCGTCCCCCGGACCCAGCGCTCGCCGGACGTTCGCCGAGCCGGTGGTGCCCCGGAGCGAGACGCGCGCGAACGTCCTGCTCTATCACGCCTTCAATCGCGGGGCGCAGCCGCTCAGCGTGAGCACGCGTGACTTCGAGGCTCAGCTCGCCTGGCTCGCGGAGCATCGGGTCGAGGTCGTCACCACGAGCGAGCTGCTCGACTTCCTCGAGGGCTCGCTCGCGCTGCCCGCGCGTGTCGCCGTGATCTCCATCGACGACGGGCTGATCAGCGTCTACTCGAAGGCCTGGCCCATCCTGAAGCAGCGCGGTGTCCGGTTCACCATCGGCCTGCCCACGGGGATGCTCGAGGATCCGAAGAACGCGCCCGTGATGAGCTGGGAGCAGGTCCGGGAGATGGTCGCTTCCGGCCTGTGCGAGGTCGCGAGCCACGGCCACATGCACCGACGCCTCGTGAACCTGGAGGGGAAGCGTCAGTGGGAGGAGCTCGAGCTCAGCCGCGATCTCATCCGTGAGCGCGTGGGCAGCCCACCGGTCGCTTACTTCTACCCGCTCGGTGCGTACGACCCGCCGAGCGCGAAGGCCGTGCAGAAGGCGGGCTACCGCGCAGCGTTTCGCGCCACCGGCGCCCCCATCGCCGCCGGAGCCGGCTCGAGCTTCTGGCTCCCGCGCGTGAGCATCTTCCACGGCGAGTCCGCGGGCGTGCTTTCGCACTACTACGGCGCGAAGTTCCTGGGCCAGGTGCGCTACTCCGCGAAGCACGACCCCGGCGGCGCTGGAGCTTAGAGCGAGTCTCGAAACCGGACCGCGCCGGGCGTCCGAGGCGCCGCGCTGGCGAGGCGCGAGCGAGGAGCGCGAGCAACGACGCCGGTGCGGATGGATCGGGTTTTCGAGACCCGCTCTCAGTTCGACGGGAACGAAGCCGTTGGCGGCTTGCCCGTCGTCGCCGGAGGCGCGGGCGGCGGGGGCAGCGGTGGAGGCGGAGGCGGAGGCTTGGGCGCCACGACGACGGGCTTGGGCGCCGGCGCCGGAGCGGGCTTCGGCGCGGGAGGCGGTGGCGGTGCGGGCTCGGGCTTGGCGACGATCGGCTCGGGCTTCGCGGGCTCGGGCTTCACCGGCTCTGGCTCTGGCTTCGCCATGGGCTCCGGGCCTGCGCTCGCGGTGGCTTCGGGAGTGGGCGCCGGCACGGGCGTCGGTGCGGGCGTCGGCTCGAGCTTGGGCTCCGGGGCGCGCGGCAGCACGGTGGGCTGTTGGACGGCGGCCGGCGCGGGCGGCGCCGCCTCGACCTCTGGGCGCTGAGAAGCGCGATACGCCGCGAACACGGCGACGGCCAGCCCGAACCCCGTGATCACTGCGACGTAGCGCACGAACTTGGCGCGTCGCGCCTCCTGCTCGGGTGTGATCGAGTGTCGGGGACGAGTCTCGACCTCCATCTCCGCGTGGTCGTGCGGGGGCCCGTGCGCCGGCCCGCCTTCGTACTTCCCCTCGTCGCCCTGCGCGAAGAACGACAGGTGACCGTGCCAGGAGTCGTCCGCACCCTTGCCCTTGCCGGAGCCCTTCTCCGAGGCAGGGGGTTTGTCGCCCCCAGCAGGCTTCTCGCTCGGGGCCGGCTTGTCGACTGTGGGCTTGTCGCTCACCGCCGCCGCGGCCAGCGCGACGCTCGCTTCCGCTTCCGCGCTCGGCAGAGTGGTCGCCCCGCGTTTCTGCGCCGCGGGGGTCGCGCGGACGGTCTCGGGCGCCTGGGTCGTGGTCTTCTTGTTCTTCGCGGCGGCGCGCTTCTTTCCCAATTCGTCCTCCTCTACCGAGTCGTGTGCCGATTCGATCGGCGCTATCCCCTCGTCGTCCTTCTTCGCCGGGAACGGGATCACCTTGGCAGGCACAATCGGCACGCCCGCGGCGCGGGCCTCGGGGGTCTCCCGCGCCGTGGTGGCTGGCGCCGACTCCGCAGCGCTCTTCGCGATGGCGACCGCGGCGCGAGCCTCGGGGGTGTCGGGGATGGTGGTCTTCGGCGCCGGGTCGAGCGGGGGCCCGATGCCCATCTGCGTGCTCGAGAGCGAGGTGGGCGGTCCCGCACGGGTCTCCGGTGCACGCGAGATCGGCACCTCCACGGGCGGCACCACCATGCGGATGGGACCGCTGTCCCGGAGCGCAGCCGCGCGGTCGGGGGGGTCGAGACCGGGCAAGGTCCTCGGCCCGACACTCGGAACGTCACGCAACGGCACGTCGGGCGCCGGGGGGCGCACCGATGCCGGCTTGGGCTCGAGGAGCTTCGGCTCGCTGCCCGGAGCGTCGCCGACCACCAGCTCGCCGCTCGAGCGAGAGACCGGGATGACTTCGCCGTCCGCGCTGGGCACGACGTCGTCCAGGGGCTCGTCCGAGCGCGGCTCCATGGCCACCAGCATGCCCTCGAAGAACAGCTTGCTGATCGTGGAGAGCGTGGACAGGTCCTCGAAAGGCGAGTCGTCGACGACCTCCATCAGCGTGCGCCGCCCGTCGAACAACCTGAGGATACCGTTGAGCTCGTCGGGGATTTCTGCGAGTCGCTCGACCAGCTGCTCGTGGTCGATCTCGAAGACGGTGGAGAGCGGCGGCAACTGCTCCAGCAATCGCCCCCACTCGTCGACCCTGCGCATCCCCTCCATCAGCAGGCCCTGCGTCGTGGTGGTCACGACGTCTTCGCTGACGATGGGCTTGAACTCGACCTCGAAGCTGCCGGTGACCCAGATCAGCGCGCGGTACACCGCTTCCTCGCCGCGCAGGCGACCCAAGCGGGCGTCCACCACCTTGCCCTCGCGGAAGTAGATCACCGTCTCCAGCCGGCCAGAGGTGATCCGAGCCTCACCGCTCTTCCTGCTCACCTCGAAGGTCTGGATGATGTCGACCACGCCCATGTCCGCGAGCGAGCCGGACAGCCGGGTGCGCGCCCCCGCGGGCATGCTGGTCGCCATGCGCTCTTGCGTGCGGCGCGCCAGGAGCAGGTTCACCCGCGCCGTGAGCTCGCGCACGAAGATGGGCTTGGTGAGGTAGTCCTCCACGCCCAGCTCGAGGCCGCGGATCTTGTCCTCGATGGACTTCTGACTGGTCAGGAACACGACGGGGATCTGGCTCAGATCCGGGTTCTGCTTCAGGCGCCGGACCAGCTCGTAGCCGTCGAGCGTCGGCAGCCTGGTATCGGTCAGGATCAGGTCCGGCGTGGAGTACTCGATCTTCGCGAGCGCGTCGGCGCCATCGGACGCAGTGGTGACGCTGTAGCCCGACTTCTTCAGGCTGACTTCGAGCACCCGCACGCTGCGCGGGTCCGCATCGACCAGGAGGAGTTGCCGCTTCGCCAAAGGGTCGCTCCGACTCGCTCTCGAGCGCCCCTCGCTTATAGCGAGCCAATCGCGCGCGCGCCAGGCGCTCTCCAACCCGCAGGCTGGCCGGCCTCAGCGCCCCCAGGGATCGATGATTTCGCCGCTCCCCTTCCGACCCGGCTTCGGCTTGGCCGCTGGCGCGGCGGGTTTGACGCTCGGCGGCGCCGAGGCCTTGGGTGGGGAGCGCAGTACCTTGGCCGACGGCTCCTCGGACGGGCCCTCCCCGGCCTGGCCGCTCGGCGCGGCCGCCGGGGTGGGCAGCGGCGCCGGCGCCGCAGGCGCTTGGGCCGTCGGTCCCGTCACCGCCGCCTGCGCGGGCTCCGGCTGCTCGCCGCGGCGTCCGATCAAGAGCGCGCCCAGCCCGACCCCGAGCACGACGATCACGGCAGCGACCACCCAAGGCAATCGTGAGCCGAAGCGGCGCGACGGCCGCTCGAGCGACATCGCGAGCTCGCCGGTGCTCGCCTCCTCCAGACGCCGCCGCGAGCTCGGCTCGGGCGGCACGCTGAGCACGGCGCCGACCCGATCGAGATCGCTCAACAGATCGCCCATGGTCGCGTAGCGCTCCGCCGGCTTCTTCGCCATGCAGCGCTTGACCACGTCCTCGATGCCGCCGAGCGGCACACCGACGATGCTGCTCGGCGAGGGCGGCTGCATGTACATGTGCATCGCCAGGACACCCGTGAAGCTGTCCGCCTCGAAGGGCAGCCGTCCCGTCAGCATCTCGAACAGCATCACGCCGAGCGCGTAGATGTCGACGCGGTGATCGCTGGGCTCCCCGGCGGCCTGCTCCGGGCTCATGTAGTGCGGCGTGCCGAACACCATGCCGGCGCGCGTCAGACGGCTCGTGCCCGCGACCTTCGCCAAGCCGAAGTCGAGCACCTTCACCACGTCGTGATGACCCATGCGCCGCACGTTGACGTTGTCGGGCTTGAGATCCCGGTGGACCACGCCGGCGGCGTGCGCAGCGCTGAGCGCCTCCGCCACCTGGATGGCGACCCCGACCGCACGCGACGGCGGCAGGCGCCCCTGCTCCTTGATCAGCGCGCTCAGCATGTCGCCCTCGAGGAGCTCCATGACGAAGTACGGCTGGCCCGTGGAGAGCGTCCCGAAGTCGGTGATCTGAACGACGTTCGGGTGCTCGACGGCCGCCGCGGCCTTGGCCTCCTGGATGAAGCGCACCGGAAGGTCCGCGTCCTTCGAGAGGTCACTGCGCAGCGCCTTGAGGGCCAACGGTCGCTCGAGCGCCTTGTGGCGGACGCGATAGACGGTGCCCATCCCGCCCTCGCCCAGCTTGGTCAGCACTTCGTAGCGGTTGTCCACCACGCTGCCGATGAGCGCGTCAGAGGTTGGATCCCAGGTCGACTCTTCGAGCGGCTCGCCGTCGAACGGACAGAAGCGGGACTCGTAGCCGCCAAACTGCTGCCCACAAGCGCGGCACTGCTTGGCGCTCGGCGGCTCGGCACCCGTCTCGGCCGGACCCGGGTCTGGGGTCAGGTCCGCGCCGCTTCCGTAGAGCACGGTCTTGGCGATGGGCACGCTGAGTCGAAGCGTACCGCGAAACGGGTGCCGACGGTGCCGGCGAGATCAGGCTGGCGCGATCCCTGTCCCACACTCTGCGCAGAACTTCGCGTTCGGCGCATTCCCGGCCCCGCATTTCGGGCACGCGGGGCCTGCGGCGGCTGCAGGCGGCGGAGCACCGGGCGGAGGACCGTAGCCAGGCGGCGGCGCGCCGGGCGGCGGACCGTAGCCGGGGGGCGGAGCGCCGTAACCGGGAGGGGGACCGTAGCCCTGGGGCGGAGCGCCGGGCGGCGGATA
>Ga0233425_10004657_pt1 | contig 22717 bp, 20 predicted proteins | sample Watercolumn_Towu_2_FD_181712 | JGI IMG/M metagenome (GOLD analysis project Ga0233425, IMG submission 181712) | Freshwater microbial communities from Lake Towuti, South Sulawesi, Indonesia - Watercolumn_Towuti2014_140_MG | ecosystem: Environmental > Aquatic > Freshwater > Lake | place... | reverse complement strand
TACACGGGCGCCGGCCAGTTACCGCATAGAGAGTAAAGAGGCAACTGCTGAACGCATCAAGGCGGCACATCGTTTGTTCGGCACCTATCTGGCAGCGGTTTTCTCCAGGCGTGTGGTGGATAAGTACCCCGAGTTGATTTTTCGGGTGCCTTTTGTCAAGGCACTCTTCCCGGATGCAAGGTTCCTGTTTCTTGTGCGTAACGGGTGGGACACATGCCATTCCATACAGGGGTGGTCGGATAGGCTGGGTGAGGCAAGGGGCGAGGAAGTGCATGACTGGTGGGGCGCTGATCGACGGAAGTGGAATCTGTTACTGGATCAGATTGTGTCAGAACATGCTGATTTGCTACCCCATGTGGAAGAGATGCGTGGATGGACTTGCCAAGCAGATATGGCGGCGGTCGAGTGGGTCGTAACCATGCGGGAAGGTTTGGCTTTATTGCAGCAATACCCCGGCGATGTATTGCGCGTTGATTATGAAAGTTTATGCGCCACTCCCGTAGCGGCGCTGGGTGAAATACAGAGATTTGTGAGGTTGTCGGATGATCAGGGTTTCATGCGATATGGAGTTGAAACGCTGAAAGCGGTTAAGGGAAAGGCTGCTTTTGAATTGCATCCCGTGATTGCAGGTGCATTTCGGGAGACGATGGATTTGCTGGGATATGTGTAAGTTCGTTATATGGTTATGTACCTCTGTATTGCTACTGGGGGGGGGTGAGGCGAATTCAACCGCATTGAATAAGATACGGGCGTTGCATCTTGTTACGGCGGGCATCACTCCTGATCAAACATATGGCATAGTCGACAGAGCTAAAAGTCGGCATTTCAATACATTGATTCTCGCAGTCGCCTGGCGCGGTACCACGCAACTAAACTCCATGCCATGGGCAAAACCAGTAAGGTATCAATGGACGAAGCGCGAACTGGTTGAAGTGGCGGACTATGCCAGGAATCAAGGGTTTGAGATCGTGCTTGGCATTGAGCTATTAACGCATCAGGACGTCTTTTTCGGAGACTCCTTGCAAAACCTAATGTACAACTCCTCCACCTATGACCCCTCGAAGAGTGAGGTTTACCCGGTAGTATTTTCCGTGCTCGACGAGTTGATTGCACTGGTTCATCCCAAGGCTATTCACATTGGGCATGATGAGCTGGCGGGGTATTGGCGGAATACCAGGCTCGGGAGGAAAGAGATTGGTTTGCGGGAGGGAGAGGCCGCATTGCCGGCGCAGTATTTTTTGAAGGATGTGCAGATACTAAACGACTATCTTGTAGAACGCGGTGTGGAGACTTGGATGTGGGGCGACATGCTGATCTCGCCCGATGAATTTCCGGAAATGCACTTCGCGGGGATGAATGGGGCGTTGCCGGGATATGGAAAAGATCTGAGAGATAAGCTACCTCGGAACATCGTGATTTGTGACTGGCATTATTGGGGGGATGGGCGAGAATTTAGATCGGTTGATGCTTTTCGTCATGGTGGTTTTCGTGTATTGGGTGCGACATGGAAAAATTCCGTAACTACGTCTAGCTTTAGCAAGTACGCTGCTGCACATGGTGCAGAGGGGATGGTGTCTACAACTTGGGCAATTCTGGGTGCGAGGAGCGGAACCGTATTGAAAACACTGGATGAGTTATACGATGTTATAGATTCCTCCGGGGAGGTATTTGCGAGAGATTTTCCTGATGGGAAATAGAGCGATAAGTATTATCGGTACAGTCGGAGTGCCTGCCAATTATGGTGGTTTTGAGACTCTGGTAGAGAATCTGGTTCGTTATCATGCTGCTAGCTCATCTGCCGATACGCTGACCGTTTATTGCAGCAGCCGGAGTTATCCAGCAAAACCAGCGCACTTTCTTTCTGCGCAATTGAAGTACGTTCCGTTGAATGCCAACGGGGCGCAGAGTATCGCTTATGACATCTGGTCGCTGCTCTCTGCGATATGGCATCGCCATGATGTGATCCTGTTGCTGGGTGTGTCGGGGGCGATCGCATTGCCGTTGATTCGGTTGCTCTCCTCGGCGCGGATCGTCACCAATATCGATGGCATTGAGTGGCGGCGAGAGAAATGGCAGGGGATGGCGAAACGTTTCTTGCGCTTTTCGGAGAGGATGGCAGTGCGTTACTCGCATGAGGTGGTCGCCGACAATGAGGCGATTGCCCAATACGTGAAGCGGGAATACGGGCGGGATTGCCATGTGATCGCTTATGGCGGTGATCATGCGGTGGCGGTCGATGCTGTCTCGGTTGATGAGCTGAATCTGCCTGCCCGCTATGCCTTCTCGGTTTGTCGTATCGAGCCAGAGAATAATGTGCATATGATCGTGGAAGCTTTCTCGCGCCAGAGTGATATTGCTCTGGTAGTGGTGGGTAACTGGAACAATAGCGAGTATGGGCGTGGGCTGCGCAATCGTTATGCGGGTATGGGGCATTTGCATCTGCTTGATCCGATTTATGACTTGGGAAAGCTTAAGACTTTGCGTTCAGAGGCGGATTTATATTTGCATGGGCATTCTGCCGGTGGGACTAATCCTTCACTGGTGGAGGCGATGCACTTTGGGCGTTTGGTAATTGCTTTCGACTGCGTTTTCAATCGCTGCACTACAGAGGGGCAGGCGCTGTTTTTCAAGACGGTGGATGAGTTGGTTGGACTGGTTGTGAATACAGATCGAGCCACGGCGGAGCGAGTTGGCGATTCCTTGCGGGAGGTCGCGTCGAGGCGATACACTTGGGCCGGGGTTGCGCGGGGGTATTTTTCGTTGCTTGCAGGGCACGAGGGATGTTGACTTCCGCTAATTTAGATGCAAATTGCTCGGCATGAGAGGGGGGGCTGTTGGTTTATGTGATGTTTTTTTCTGGTGCACTGCTGGCGACGGTTGTTTCCATTTATTTGCTGGCACCATTGGCAGGCAGGGTGGGGTTGATTGATCGGCCGTGTCAGCGGAAGCAGCATGACGGGGAGATTCCGCTTGTCGGGGGCGTGTGTATTTTCTTGGCGATGCTTCCCGCCATGTTCATGCAATGGGGAGAGGCGAACGGGGGGCTGGTGGCGGTTGCCTTCGCGCTCATGGTGCTGGGGGCTGTGGATGATCGTTTCCATTTGAGCGCAAGGGTTAGATTGGTATTACAGCTGGCTGCCGTCATGGCGTTGTTTTGGATGGACGTGAGTCTCCATGATTTGGGAGATTTGTTTGGGTTTGGTCGGGTGGAATTACATGGCCTGCAAGACTTCTTGATTACCGCGATTGTTGTTGTCGGGGTAGTGAATGCGGTGAATATGATCGATGGCGTTGACGGTCTTGCCGGAACGCTTATGGCTGTGGCGGCTACTGCGCTGTGTGCACTTTCCCTTTGGGCCGGGTGTGATGAGGTCATTCCAATAACGGTTGCTTTGCTGGGTGCGCTTGTTGGATTTCTGCTTTTCAATCTCAGGCACAGCTTCAGGGATCGGGCGGCGATCTTTCTGGGAGATTCCGGGAGTATGTTTATTGGCTTCTTGCTGGTAATCGTGATGATGCGATTGCTTGATTATTCGGAAGGGCGGGTAAAGCCGGTTTCCATGATCTGGGTTCTTGCGGTCCCGCTAATCGATATGGGGGCGGTCATTGTTCGGCGGTTGACTTCGGGACTTTCTCCCATGGCGGCTGATCGCAACCATTTGCATCACATTCTGATGAGACATGGGCTATCTCCCAGTCAAGTCGTTGGTGTGCTGTTCGGGGCGGCAATCGTATTCGCGGCTATAGGTGTCATGGCGACCATTTATCAGTGGAGTGATTGGCTGTTGTTCTGGGGATATTGGCTGTGCGTTGGATTGGTTGCGTTTGTATTCCGTGCGCAGGCCGAGGCTGCCCATTGACCCGGCATCGTGTCGCCTTATCCGTAGAGCGTCTTCAAACCGACCAAGATCAGAACCAGCGACAACACACGCTTGATCCAGCTTGCCGTGGCGCGCTGTGCCAGCAGGCTGCCGAGTATTACCGCAGGAATTGATCCGGCGAGCAGGCTGAGCAGCATGTGGCCGTCCACTTTCCCCGCAATGAGGTAACCCAGTCCGGCGACGATGGCGAGCGGGATGGCGTGGACGAGGTCGGTGGCAACCAGACGGTGTGGCGTCATGCGCAAGGGATAGAGATAGACCAGCATGACGCTGCCGAGTGCGCCCGCACCGACGGAGGTGAGCGCGACGATGACGCCGAGCGAGGCTCCGGCCATTACGGTAAGCGCGGGTTGTAGGGATTTGAAGCGGGCGGCGTCACCGGTGCGTTTCCGGCGGGCGAGCGCCATGAGTTTGTGCGAGAACAGCATGCCGATGGCGGTGATGATGACAATCCCGCCGATGGCGTGGTTTAGCCAGCCTACTTTGCTTATGGTTTCGCCCAGCGCAAGCAGGAGTACTACCAGCAGCGCCATAGGCAGACTGCCCGTCCACAGTCTTTTCACCACTTGCCAGTCGATCTGGCCGGACTGGTGATGGATGGCCGCGCCGACGATCTTGGTGAGGGCGGCAAACCACAGGTCGGTGGCGATGGCCGTGGTGGGAGCGATGCCGAATACCAGCAGCAGGATGGGGGTCATCAGCGCGCCGCCACCGACTCCGGTCAGGCCGACTAGAAAGCCGGTGACGGCGCCCGCTGCCGAGTAATCCCAAGAGATCATCGGGCCAGCAGGGATTTCAGGCGGGCAACGGCGTCGGTCAGTTCGGTGCTGGTGGTGTCAACGACGGCTTCGGCCTCCAGTGGTGGCTCGTAGCTGCTGTTGATGCCGGTCATGTTGGGGATCTGTCCGGCGCGCGCTTTCTTGTACAGCCCCTTGGGGTCGCGCTGTTCGCATACTGCCAGTGGCGTATCCACGAATACCTCCACGAACTGCCCTTCCTCGAACAGCGAGCGGGCGAAATCGCGTTCGCTGCGGAACGGCGAGATGAAGGCGGTGATGACTACCAGCCCGGCATCGACCATCAGCTTGGCCACTTCAGCTACGCGGCGGATGTTTTCTACCCGGTCGGCGTCGGTGAAGCCCAGATCCTTGTTCAGGCCGTGGCGGACGTTGTCGCCGTCGAGGATGTAGGTGCGGTAGCCCTCGGCGTGGATGGCGGATTCAAAGGCATTGGCCAGGGTCGATTTGCCGGAGCCGGAGTAGCCGGTGAACCAGAATACCTTGCCCTGATGGCCGTTCATCCGCTCGCGCTCGGCGCGGGTGATGGCGTGGGAGTGGCGATGGATGTTCTGTGCCCGGCGCAGGGTGTGGCGGATTGTTCCGGCAGCCACGGTGGCGTGAGTGAAACGGTCCACCAGGATGAAGGCGCCCAGGCTGTTGCTGCTGGCGAAGCTGTCGAAAGCCAGCGGCTTGCTGGTGGCCAGCTTGCACACGCAGATGTCGTTGAGGTTGAGTTGCTTGTGCGATTCATGCGCCAGCGTGTTCACGTCCACCTTGTATTCGATGGAGGTGATGGATACGGGTGACCACTGGGTGGCCAAGCGCAGGTCGTAGGTGCGGCCGCTCAGGCCGACCTCCTCGCTCATCCACACCAGGGTAGCCTCGAACTGGTCGGTGGTGTCCAGCGGGGTCTGCGCATGGCTGAACACGTCGCCGCGGGAGGCGTCGATCTCGCGATCCAGCGTCAGGGTGACGGCCTGTCCGGCGCGGGCGATGTCGAGGTCGCCATCGAAGGTGACGATGCGCGAGACATTCGCGGTCTGGCCGGTGGCGGTGACGCGGAGGGCGTCCCCCACTTTGACCTGACCTTCGGCCAGCGTGCCGGTGAAGCCGCGGAAATCCAGATTCGGGCGGTTCACCCACTGGATGGGGAACACCAGATCGTGGGTGGCGGGCTTGCTGACGTCGATGGTTTCCAGATAGCCCATCAGCGTCGGGCCGTTGTACCACGGCGATTGCGCCGAGCGGCTCAGCATGTTGTCGCCCTTGAGCGCGGACAGCGGGATGGGGGTGATGCTCCCGAAACCCAGCGTCTGGGCGAAGGTGCGGAAAACGGCCTCGATCTTCTGGTACACCTGCTGGTCGAAGTTCACCAGATCCATCTTGTTGATGGCCAGCACCACGTGGCGGATGCCCATCAGCGAGACAAGGTAGGCGTGGCGGCGGGTCTGCACCTGCACACCGTAACGCGCGTCGATCAGCAGGATGGCGACATCGGCGGTGGAGGCGCCGGTGACCATGTTGCGGGTGTATTGCTCGTGACCGGGGGTGTCGGCGACGATGAACTTGCGCTTGTCGGTGGCGAAAAAGCGGTAGGCGACGTCGATGGTGATGCCTTGTTCGCGCTCGGCGGCGAGGCCATCCACCAGCAGCGCGAAGTCGATGTCGTCGCCCTGAGTGCCGTGTTTCTTGGAATCGTTCTTCAGCGAGGCGACCTGATCGTCATAGATCATCTGCGCTTCCCACAGCATGCGGCCGATCAGCGTGCTTTTGCCGTCGTCCACGCTGCCGCAGGTGATGAAGCGCAGCAGGCCGAGCTGCTCCTGTTCGTTGAGGTAGGCTTCGACCTGGTCGCGCGCGTCGGCGGCGCGCAGGGCGGCGTTGGTGTTTTGCTTGCGCATCAGAAATATCCTTCCTGCTTTTTCTTTTCCATGGAGGCGGCCTGATCGTTGTCGATGGCGCGGCCCTGGCGTTCGGAGACGTGGGAGTTCATCAGTTCAAGGATGATCTCGGGCAGGGTTCCCGACTCGGATTCAATCGCGCCGGACAGCGGGTAGCAGCCCAGCGTGCGGAAGCGGATCGTGCGACGCTCAATCTTCTCGCCCGGCAGCAAACGCATGCGGGCGTCGTCGATCATCAGCAACATGCCGTTGCGCTCGACCACCGGGCGCTCCTTGGCGAAATATAGCGGCACCAGCGGGATGTTCTCGCGGTAGATGTATTGCCAGATGTCCAGTTCAGTCCAGTTGGACAGCGGGAATACGCGGATGCTTTCGCCACGGCGCTTCTTGCTGTTGTACAGGTTCCACAGCTCCGGGCGCTGGCTCTTCGGTTCCCAGCGGTGCTGGGCGGTGCGGAAGGAGAAGATGCGCTCCTTGGCGCGGGATTTTTCCTCGTCGCGCCGCGCGCCGCCGAAGGCGACGTCGAACTTCCACTTGTCCAGCGCCTGCTTCAGGCCCTCGGTCTTGGTGATGTCGGTATGCAGCGCCGAGCCGTGGTCGAAGGGGTTGATGTCCTTTTCGATGGCTTCCGGGTTGATGTGCACCAGCAGATCCATGCCGCTGACCCCGGCCATGTAGTCGCGGAACTGATACATCTCCTGGAATTTCCATCGCGTGTCTACATGCAGCAGCGGGAAGGGTGGCGGCGCGGGATGGAAGGCCTTGCGGGCGAGGTGCAGCATCACTGCGCTGTCCTTGCCGATGGAATACAGCATTACCGGGTTCTCAGCCTCGGCGGCGACTTCGCGCATGATGTAGATGCTCTCGGCTTCCAGACGGTCGAGGTGGCTCATCCGGTCGGCGGGTAGTGCCCGGCGCGGGCGCGCGGCCTTCAGTTGCGGCGCAATGTCCAGCACGGGCTGATAGCCCAGCAGGCCGAAGCTCATGCCTGCGGCTGGTGTCATGTGACGAAAATATTCGGTCAGCTCACCGTGCGGGAACAGTACGATGTCCTTGTCGATGTGGGTGCGTAGCTTGGTCAGTGCATCGGAAAGCGCCGTGATGCCGCCTTCGCTGGTCAGGGGAAATTCCAGCGGCACCCAGTAGCGTGCGCCGCGCGCATCGTTGACGTGCAGGCAATTGCGCCCGCTGGGTAGTGGCGAGAGTTGTGCAAACAGCACCAGCTTGCGGCGGGCGCGCGCTTCCTCGATCTCCCACTCCAGCACCATCGGCGTCGGCGCGCGATCCAGCTCGTCGCGCAGGGCGTCGGCCTTCAGTTCGGGCGGCAGAATGCCGAGTTCGTGCAGGCGGCGCTCCGCCGTGCGCTTGCTGTCGGCCTGTCCCAGGCTTTGCAAGTGGGTGTAGGCGAGTTCGGTGTTCCACGCCCGGAGGGTGTCGAGGTCAAATAATTCCATATTGGGTGTCCTTGATGTGTCGCAATATGTCGTGATAGAACAATTCTGGTGCATATTATCGTCTGGCATGGGGTGCTGCGCAAGATAATGTTGCGCTTTGCGATATTGCGACAAATCGAGAAGGGGGGCTGAAATGGGCTCCCTATTGATCTGAGAGGATGCTGAATTATTCAAACCGTTCGCTCTGAGTTTGATGGAACTACTCGCCAGTCAACTAAGCCCGCTGGCGGGCAGTCGCTGGCTATGTCCAGAAGCCTTTTGCAGAATTGATTGTCCAGGATTAATTCTCCCCATGGTTCGACAGGCTCCCACGAACGGAATTAATCCGTGTCTTCCTTTGACTATGACCTTGCCAGTCTGGGCGCTTTCGGTTTTAATTCGCCCCCGTTTCGACTTGTTGGAGACCCGAATGAAATTCCTCGAAACCCTGTTTGAAGGCGTGCTGTGGAACAGCCGCTTCGTCATCATTTCCGCCGTGATCGGCAGCCTGCTGGCGGGGTTGGCCATCTTCTACATGGCCACCGTGGACGTGGTGATCCTGCTGCAACACATCGTGCATTACGCTTCTGGTGAACTGACCAACGAAGCGCGCAAGGTGCTGCACGATTCGACCGTTTCGCACATCGTCGAGGTGGTGGATGGCTACCTGCTGGCGACCGTCATGCTGATCTTCTCGCTGGGGCTATACGAGCTCTTCATCAGCGATATCGACCACGCCGAGGGCAGCAAGTCGTCCAGCAAGATACTGGTGATTCATAGCCTGGACGACCTCAAGTCGCGCTTGGCCAAGGTGATCCTGATGATCATGATTGTCACCCTGTTCGAGGAAGCGCTCAACATGACGCTGGAGACGCCGCTGGACTTGCTGTATCTCGGCGGGGCGATAGCGCTGGTGGCGATGGCGCTGTATCTGTCCCATGCGGGTGAGCACGGCGCGAAACAGGAAGGCAAGGACGGCGCGGCGCACGGCGACGGCCACGCGTGAGGCGAGTTCTCGTTCTGGCGGCGCTGCTGTGGCTGGGCAGTGGCCAGGCCGCCGATTTCAGTTTCACCGATCTGCAATCGCATCCGCAGCGGCTGGCGGACTATCGCGGCAAGTGGGTGTTGGTCAATTTCTGGGCGACCTGGTGTCCGCCCTGTCTGCGCGAAGTGCCCGATCTGATGGAGCTGCACCGGGCGCACAAGGACAAGGATCTGGTGGTGATCGGCGTGGCGCTGGATTCCACCAGGGCGGCGGTGCAGTCCTTCGTCAAGAAGCACAACGTCAACTATCCCGTGGTGGTGGGCGACTACAAGCAGGCCGAGCAGGTCGGCCCGGTGGAAGTGCTGCCGACCAGCTACCTTTACGATCCCAAAGGCAAACTCATCAGCTACCAGCCCGGCGCGGTGTCGCGCGAGGATGTCGAGACCTACATTCGCGCCAAGTCGGCCAGGTGAAAATCTAGTTCAATGACCAGTGCCGCTGCCAGGCGGTATTTACCAGGTTGGGGTAGTCGGCTTGTCCCAAGCTGCCGTTGTAGCGACCCAGCGCGCGGAACAGGTCGCCGTTCTCCAAATCCAGATAATGGCGCAGGATGGTGCAGCCGTAGCGCAGGTTGGTGCGCAGGTGGAACAGGTTGTGTTCCGGCGCGCCGATCTGCTTGACCCAGAACGGCATCACCTGCATGTAACCGCGCGCGCCTGCAGTAGACACGGCATATTTGCGGAAGCCGCTTTCCACTTCGATCAGCCCCAGCACCAGTTGCGGATCGAGCCCGGCGCGGCTGGCTTCGTAGTGGACAGTGGTGAGGAAGTCGCGCCGCTGGTGGATGTCGGGGAGGCGTTTTTCCAGTCGCGGCGACAGGGCCGCCAGCCAGCGTTCAGCTTCCTGAGTTGAAGTGAAGGCGGGCTTGGTGGGGGCGCGATCGCTGATGCTGTGCTGCATCATGGCCTGCACACTGGCGGAAAGTTGCTCTTCGATCTGAGCGCCCGCCCAAGCGACCGGGGCGAGCTCAAGACTGGCGATGAGCAGCCAGGCGCGACGGAAGCGCGCGGGCATGGTCAGTTCGCCAGCACCTGTTTGACGAAAGCGGCGGCGTCGGCCAGCGCGATTTCCTGCTTTTCGGTGTCGCGGCGGCCCTGATATTCGACCTTGCCGTCCTTCAGGCCACGGTCGCCCAGGGTGATGCGGTGCGGAATGCCGATCAGCTCCATGTCGGCGAACATCACGCCGGGGCGCTCGTCGCGGTCGTCCAGCAGCACGTCGTATCCGGCGGCGGTGAGCTCGGCGTAGAGCGCTTCGGCGGCGGCGCGCACGGTTTCGCTCTTCTTCCAGCCGATGGGGCAGATCGCCAGCTGGAACGGGGCCATCTGCGCGGGCAGGGTGATGCCGCGCTCGTCGAAATTCTGCTCGATGGCCGCGCCCACGATGCGCGACACGCCGATGCCGTAGCAGCCCATTTCCATGATCTGGCTGCGACCGGTTTCGTCGAGGAAGGTGGCCTTCAGCGCCTCGGAATACTTGGTGCGCAACTGGAAGATATGGCCGACCTCGATGCCGCGACACAGCTCCAGATGACCCATGCCGTCCGGGCTGGCGTCGCCGGAGACCACGTTGCGCAGGTCGTGGACGTTGGCGTCACTCAGCGCGATGTCGCGGCCAAAGTTGGCTCCAGCATAGTGGAAGCCGTCCTCGTTCGCGCCGCAGATGAAATCGCTCATGGCGGCGGCAGCGCGGTCGGCCAGCACGCGCACGGCGGCGTGCACCGGGCCGATGTAGCCGGGGCGGCAGCCCATGTGGCGCTGGATTTCCTCGTCGTTGGCGAAGCGGAATTCGCCGCCCAGCGCCTTGCCAGCCTTGATTTCGTTCAACTGATGGTCGCCGCGCAGCAGCAGCAGGGCGAACTGGTTCTCGGCGTCCATCACGGCGATGGTCTTGAGCACCTTGTCCGCCGTGGTGTTGAAGAAGGCGGCGACTTCCTCGATGCTCTTCTGGCCGGGGGTGACCACCTTTTCCAGCGGCTGCGCGGCTTCGGCGCGCGGCGCACTCGGGGCGACGGCTTCGGCCAGTTCCACGTTGGCGGCGTAATCGGAGGTCGGGCAGAAGGCCAGCGCGTCCTCGCCGGAATCGGCCAAGACGTGGAATTCATGCGAGCCGGAACCGCCGATCGCGCCGGTGTCGGCGGCGACGGCGCGGAATTGCAGGCCGAGGCGGGTGAAGATGTGCGAGTAGGTCTCGTACATCACGCGGTAGGTCTGCTCCAGGCTCTCGAAATCGGCGTGGAAGGAGTAGCTGTCCTTCATCACGAATTCGCGCGCGCGCATCACACCGAAACGCGGGCGGACTTCGTCGCGGAACTTGGTCTGGATCTGGTAAAAATTCAGCGGCAACTGGCGGTAGCTCTTCACCTCGCGGCGGGCGATGTCGGTGATGACTTCTTCGTGCGTCGGGCCGAAGCAGAACTGGTTGTCGTGCCTATCCTTGATTTTTAGCATCTGCGGGCCGAACACCGCCCAGCGGCCAGTCTCTTCCCACAGTTCGGCGGGCTGCACGGCGGGCATCAGCAACTCGATCGCCCCGCTCTTGTTCATTTCTTCGCGCACCACGGCCTCCACCTTGCGCAGCACGCGCAGGCCCAGCGGCATCCAGGTGTACAGGCCGCTGGCCAGCCGCTTGATGTAACCGGCGCGCAGCATCAGCTTGTGGCTGGGCAGCTCGGCTTCGTTGGGGGCTTCCTTGAGGGTGGAGATGAAGAAACGGCTGGCGCGCATGACGGGGGCTCGGAATGAATGACGGCGCGCATTTTACCGCAAAGGTGCTGCAGGATGCCGCCGCTTCACTTTTCAGGCTGTCCGAAATGTGGAACAATTCGCCCCAGTTAAATATTGGTTTTGGGGGCGAAGATGATAGACCGTGAAGGTTATCGCCCGAATGTCGGCATCATCCTGACGAACGCGAAGAATCAGGTGTTTTGGGGCAAGCGGGTGCGCCAGGATTCCTGGCAGTTCCCGCAAGGCGGCATCCAGCATGGCGAATCGCCCGAGCAGGCGATGTATCGTGAGCTGTACGAGGAAGTTGGCCTGCAGCCAGGCCATATCAAAATCCTGGGACGGACGCGCGACTGGATGCGATACGATGTGCCGCAGCACTGGGTGAAGCGCGAATGGCGCGGCAGTTATCGCGGGCAGAAGCAGATCTGGTTCCTGCTGCGTCTGGTCGGTCGCGATTGCGATGTCAGTCTGCGTGCTTCCGAACATCCGGAATTCGACGCCTGGCGCTGGAACAATTACTGGATCGAGATGGATTCGGTGATCGAATTCAAGCGCGAGGTCTATACCAAGGCGCTGAACGAGTTGGCGCGTTATTTACCGCAATCGCGCGGGACGGGGCGTCATGTTGCACAACGGGTTTCAAGCAGTTCCACCACTGAAGAACGAGGATAGACATGGAAAGAGAATATGCAGCATTGAGCGCCACCCGCATGAAGGCCAGTTCCAGTTTTGCGCGTCCTGGCCAGACCTTGCCGGAGCGCGTGTCGCTGGAAAGTTCGGCTATGGATGTGATGACCAATCTGCGTAAGGTGGGTGTGGTCACGGTTCGCGCCAAAACCCAGATGGACCGCGCCAACGCCAAGATGATCCGCTATGGCGTGCGCACCCTGCTGGTGCTGGATGATAGCGAAAAAGTGGCGGGGTTGATCACCGCGAACGACATTCTCGGCGAAAAGCCCATGCGTCACTTGCAGGAAGTGGGCGGCACGCATTCCGACATTCTGGTCAGCGACGTGATGACGTCGGTGAGCGAGTTGGAGGTGATCCGTTTGGCAGACGTGATGGCGGCCAAGGTCGGCCATATTGTGGCCACGCTGAAGGCGGCGGGGCGTCAGCACGCCGTGGTGGTGGACGAGGATGCTTCCGGGAATCAGGTTGTTTGCGGTTTGTTCTCGGCAACGCAGATCGCCCGTCAACTGGGCATTTCCCTGCAGGGCTATTTCGAGGTGGCGCGCACTTTCGCCGAGATCGAGAAAGCCATCGCCTCAGCTGTTTGAGTCGTTTGCAGCATTGGGTCGGACTGGTGCGCAAGCGCCGGTTCGATTTGTATTTCTGGAGGCTGATAGCCTAGAGCGCGGGGATTCTCCCCGCAACGGGTGGTGAGAAATGAAGCGTATTGACAGCTATGTGTTGCCCCTCGTGGCAGCGGTCGTTCTGGCGGCTTGTACCAACAATCCGATCGGGACCATGGGTGGTGGGATGACGGGAGTGTTCGATCGTGGCGACACCATTGTGGTGAGCACCGAGCACAAGCCGAATCCGAATGCACCTCTGACCAAATATGCGGCGACCATGCGCCTGGGGAAATTTGCTGACGAGCGCAAGCTGGGCAATCCACGCAAAATTGGCAGCGGGGGTGGCCAGGTGGCCGGGTTGACGCAGGACGAGGTCATTCTGTCGCGCGATGTTGCCGATGTGGTGGCGGGGGTGTTGCGCAACCGTCTGGATGATGCCGGATATCGGGTGTTGGAGGGCGCAGAGGCGCAGCAGGCTTTGTTTGAGGTGAGCGCCGTGATCAAAGAGCTTACCTATAACGTCAAAGCGCGTGACGAGATTGCGATTGCCATTGAGACGACGATTCGAGAAGTCTCTACCGGAAAAGTAGTTTGGTCCGGGGTGGTGACGGAAAAAGATGAGCGTTTTGCCGGCGTATCCGGAAATAACCGCACAGATGTGGCGAATTATCTGAAGCTCAAGCTGTGGCTGGTGACCGGGAAGACGGTGGAGGCATTGAGCGGTAGCCTGATGGCGGCGCGCCCGGAGTTGTTTAACCTGACGCCTGGATCCAAGCCTGTCGCTGGAGTGACGGTGCTGGTGGCGCCGACGGCTTCGGCTCCGGTTCCGGTGGCGGCTCCGGTAGTTGCGCCGCAGTCAGGGATCGGCGTGGCGACGCCGAGTGCTCCAGCCTATATTCCGCGCGCTAGCGCGACGTCCGGGTTGCTGGCGGTGAACACCAATCCCCCGCGCGCCAAGGTCTATCTGGACGGCGTGTATTACGGTCTGTCGCCGTTGCGTGCGGAGGTTGAGCCCGGAGTGCATGCCATCAGTGTCAAGCTGGAAGGTTACCGGATGGCGACGGATAAGGTGTCTGTCCGCAAGGGCGATACTACCGAGATGGAGTTGAGTCTGGAGCGTTGATGCTCTGTTGCACGGACGATGAGGCAGGCCCGCTACGGCGGGCCTGTTGCATTCAGGCCGGGTAGATCGCGCCCAGCATGCAGGGGTGGCGCGCCCCGGTGGCGGCGGGCAGATTGGCCGGACGACCGTGCAACGTCTGTTGTGCCAGCCAGGCAAAGGCGATGGCTTCCATCCAGTCGGCGTCCACGCCCAGCGCGGCGGTGGGGGCGATGTAACACTCCGGCAGGGCTTCCTTGAGCCGGCGCACCAGGGCGGTGTTGTGCGCGCCGCCGCCACAGAGGTAGATTTCCTGCGCGCCAGGGCAATACTGGCGGATGCTGTCGGCGATGCTGCGTGCGGTCAGTGCCAGTAAGGTGGCCTGTACGTCCACCGCTTCTTCCTGTCCGGTCAGTCGGGTGTCCAGCCAATCCATGTTGAATAGGTCGCGGCCACTGCTCTTGGGGGGCGCGGCGGCGAAAAAGGGTTCGGCCAGCATGCGCTCCAGCAGGGAAGGGAGAACGTTGCCGCATTCCGCCCAACTGCCATCCGGGTCGTAGGGATGATTCAGATGGCGAAAAATCCAGGCGTCCATCAACAGGTTGCCGGGGCCGCAGTCGAATCCCAGGGTCGGCTGGCCGGGAGCGAGGTCGGTCAGGTTGCTGATGCCGCCAATGTTGACAATGACGCGGTGAGTCGTCGGGTCGCGCAGCACGCGGTCGTGGAACGCGGGCACCAGCGGTGCGCCCTGGCCGCCTGCGGCGATATCGCGGTTACGGAAATCGGCGGCCACAGCGATGCCGGTGAGTTCGGCGAGCAGGGCGGGGTTGTTCAACTGAAGGCTATAGCCGTACTCGGGACGGTGACGGATGGTCTGGCCGTGGCAGCCGATGGCGCGCACTTCGGCGGCGGAGATCCTGGCTTTGTGCAACAGCGCCAGCGTGGCGTCGGCATAGTCGCGTGCCAACTGGTTGGCAATGAGTTGTGCATGGTGCAGTTCGTCGTGTGCGGGCTGGTGCAGGGCGAGCAGGGCGTCCTTCAGCGCTTGCGGATAGGGTTGGTAGTGGTGGCCGAGTAGCCGGGGGTGAGTGCCTGACGCATCGACCAGGGCGGCGTCAATGCCGTCCAGGCTGGTGCCTGACATCAGTCCAACGTAAATCTCCGAGCCAGGCACTGCGTTGCGTCAATCCAGCTTGGCCAGGGACACGTCCCGCAGCAGGCCGAGACGGGCGTACAGGCTGCGATTGGATTCTTCGAAAGCGGCCATTTGCGTCGGCAGGATCGGTTTGGCGTCGGGAATGGCGACGCGCAGCGGGTCGCGCTGGATGCCGTCGATCTTGAATTCATAATGCAGGTGTGGCGCTGTCGCCAGACCGGTCATGCCGACAAAGCCGATGATGTCGCCTTGACTGACATGCTGCCCCTTGCGCAGACCGGAGGCGAAGCGGGACAGGTGACCATAAACCGTGCGATAGCGGCCTTGATGATCGATTTCGATTACATTGCCATAGCCATTTTGGTGGCCGATGATGGAAACGACGCCATTTGCGGTGCTCTTGACCTTGGTGCCGGTCGGGGCGGCGTAATCCACGCCTTTGTGGGCGCGCACCTTGTTGAGCACCGGGTGCAGGCGGGCGGAACTGAAGCCGGAGCTGATGCGGGAGAATTCCAGCGGCGAGCGCAGGAAGGCTTTATGCACACTCTTGCCTTCCGGGGTGTAGTAATCGCCATGCGCACTATCGGTCTGGAAATACACGGCGCGATAGGGCGTGCCCTGGTTGATGAACTCCGCTGCCAGGATGCGCCCGGTCTTGATCAACTCACCATTGCTGTAGATCATTTCGTAGATCACGGAGAACTTGTCGCCACGTGCCAGGTCGCGGTGGAAGTCAATGTCGCCGCCAAAGATGTCGGCCATCTGGCTGGCGATTGCGTCGGGCAGGTCAGCTTCGTCGGTGGCGGCGAACAGGCTGCTCTTGATGACGCCGGTGCGCATCACCGCGCGGCGCTCGATCTGGTGGGCGGGTTGGTTGCTGACCTTGAAACTGTCGCCATCGCGTTCGATGGCAATCTGCATGCCGTTGTTGCCAGGAAAGCGCAGGGCAATCAGTGTGCCATCGGCCTGGGTCTCGGCCTGGATGGACTTGCCGGGCGCGTACTTGCGGAATTCATTGGTGCTAGAGCCGTGGCGCAGGAAGGCGCTCGCGGCCTCGTCATGCACGTTCAGCTTGGCCAAGAGGTCGTCCACGGTGTCGCTGCGCAGCATGCGGGCGGTGCGCCAGAACGGAGCGGTGCTCACGCCCAGACTTTCAGCCTGGGGCAGGGTGATCTCGGTGGAGACGGTTTGGGCGGGAGAGAGTTCGATCATGCTTTGCGGCACGATGCCGAAGGCGGTAACCACGCCCAGCAAGGGCAAGGTCGAGACGGCCACGAACCAGCGAATCTTTGATTTGCGTTCTTGGGTCAGGATGTTTTGGGTTACCATTCGCACTCCTCGCTGCCGCCCCCGAAACCGGGTGCTGGCGATTTGATTTAGAACCAGAATCGGACTGTATCAGAAAAACTTGAGCCGTCCAAACCTAATCGCCGGTTCTGGCGGGAAAATTCACCAACGCGGAACACCATGTCACAGGAAATACTGGAACAGATCAAGCGCGGCTGCGATGAGCTGCTGCTGGAAGACGAGCTCAAGCAGAAATTGGCGCAAGGTCGTCCCTTGCGCATCAAGGCGGGCTTCGATCCCACCGCGCCCGACCTGCACCTCGGCCACACGGTGCTGCTGAACAAGATGCGCCAGTTGCAGGATCTGGGCCACCAGGCGCTGTTCCTGATTGGCGATTTCACCGGCATGATCGGTGACCCTACCGGCAAGAATGCCACCCGCCCGCCGTTGTCGCGCGAGCAGGTGCTGGAGAACGCCCAGAGCTACCGCGATCAGGTGTTCAAGATCCTCGATCCGGCCAAAACCGAAATTGTTTTCAACTCGACCTGGATGGATCAGTTTAGTGCGGTGGATATGATCCGCCTCGCCGCCACCCATACTGTGGCGCGCATGCTGGAGCGCGACGATTTCTCCAAGCGCTACAAGGGTGGCCAACCCATCGCCATTCACGAATTCATGTACCCGCTGGTGCAGGGTTACGACTCCGTGGCGCTCAAGGCCGACCTGGAGCTGGGCGGCACCGACCAGAAATTCAACCTTCTGATGGGGCGCGAGCTGCAAAAGCATTTCGGCCAGCCGCCGCAATGCGTGCTGACCATGCCGCTGCTGGAGGGACTGGACGGCGTCAACAAGATGTCCAAGTCGCTGGGCAACTATGTCGGGGTGACCGACGCGCCGAATGATATGTTCGGCAAGTTGATGTCCATCTCCGACGACCTGATGTGGCGCTATCTGGAGCTGTTGTCTTTCCGCCCGCTGGGCGAGATCCGTCAATGGAAGGCCGAGGTCGAGGCCGGGCGCAACCCGCGCGACATCAAGGTGCTGCTGGCGCAGGAAATCGTGGCGCGCTTCCACAATCAACAGGCGGCGACGGATGCGCTGGCGGCATTCGAGGCGCGCAGCCGGGGCGAAGCGCCGGAGGAGATGCCGGAAGTGACCTTGCCGTCCAGCAACGGCGGTCTGGGCATTGCCCATCTGCTGAGACAGGCCGGGCTGGCTGCCAGCACCTCCGAGGCGAATCGCCTGGTGGAGCAGGGCGGCGTCAAGCTGGATGGCGCAAGGGTCGACGACAAGGGGCTGCGCATCGCCGCCGGGACGACGCTGGTGGTGCAGGCAGGCAAGCGCAAGTTCGCCCGCGTCACCGTGCAATAATCGCTTGTGGGGCAAGCGGTTGTTTTGCTAGAATCGCGCCCTCAAATTTTTTACCCATCAAGGTTTACGTTCATGACAACTGTACGTGTTAAGGAAAACGAGCCGTTTGAAGTTGCGATGCGCCGCTTCAAGCGTTCCGTGGAAAAGACTGGCCTGCTGACCGAACTGCGCGCCCGCGAGTTCTACGAGAAGCCCACCACCGAGCGCAAGCGCAAGCTGGCTGCGGCCGTGAAGCGTCACTACAAGCGCCTGCGCAGCCAGATGCTGCCGCCGAAGCTGTACTAATCCGAATACTATCCGGACAGGCGCCACCGTCAGGTGGCGCTATGCATTTATGAGTCTGAAAACACAGATCAGTGACGACATGAAGTCGGCGATGCGCGCCAAGGAAATGGCGCGCCTGGGCACCATCCGCCTGTTGCTGGCGGCCATCAAGCAGCGCGAGGTGGACGAGCGCATTGAGCTGGATGACGCCGGGGTGCTGGCCGTCATCGAGAAGATGCTCAAACAGCGTCGCGATTCCATCAGTCAGTACCAGACGGCCAACCGCCAGGATCTGGTGGAGGTCGAGCAGGCCGAAGTCGTCGTGCTGCAGGCCTACATGCCGCAGCAGTTGAGCGACGACGAGATCGTCGCCGCCGTGGCCGAGGCCATCGCCGCCACCGGGGCGACCGGTCCGCAGGATATGGGCAAGGTGATGGGCGCGCTCAAGGCCAGTCTGGCCGGTCGCGCCGACATGGGGCGCGTCTCGGCGCAACTCAAGGCGCAACTGAACAAGTAGTTCAATCGTTGCGCCCGCTGGCCGGGCGCATCCTTGCGGGGTTGGGTGGGATGATTCCACAGAGTTTCATTCAGGACTTGCTCAGCCGTCTCGACGTGGTGGAAGTGGTCGAGCGCTATGTGCCGCTCAAAAAAGCCGGGGCCAATTACGTTGCCTGTTGCCCCTTTCACAACGAAAAATCTCCCTCTTTTTCGGTCAGTCCGACCAAGCAGTTCTACCACTGCTTCGGCTGCGGTGCGCATGGCACCGCCATCGGCTTTGTGATGGAGCACTTGGGGCTGGGCTTTGTCGAAGCGGTGGAGGAGCTGGCCAAGAGTGTCGGCATGACGGTGCCGCGCGAAGAGCGCTTCGAGGCGGCACGGCAAACCAAGGGCGGCCCTGACCTGTACGAGGTGATGCAGACGGCGACGCGTTACTACATCGAGCAGTTGAAGCAATCGCCGCGCGCCATCGAGTATCTGAAAAGGCGCGGCCTATCAGGCGAGATCGCCAAGCGCTTCGGTGTCGGTTATGCGCCGGACGGCTGGCAGAATCTGGCGGCGGTATTCCCCGATTACCCCAGCAAAGCGCTGGCCGAGACCGGGATGGTGATCGAGAACGATGCGGGTAAGAAGTACGACCGTTTCCGCGACCGCATCATGTTCCCCATCCTCAATCAGCGTGGGCAGGTGATCGGTTTCGGTGGCCGGGTTCTCGATAAAGGAGAGCCCAAATATTTGAACTCGCCCGAGACCTCGCTGTTCGAGAAGGGGCGCGAGTTGTACGGCCTGTTCCAGGCGCAGAAGTCCATCCGCAACGAGGGCTTGGCGCTGGTGGTGGAGGGCTACATGGATGTGGTGGCGCTGGCGCAGCTTGGCGTGGAATACGCCGTCGCCACGCTGGGTACGGCGACCACGCCGTACCACGTGCAGAAGCTGCTGCGGATGACCGACACGGTGGTGTTCTGTTTCGATGGCGATGCGGCAGGGCGGCGCGCGGCTTGGCGCGCGCTGGAAAATGCGCTGCCGCAGTTGCAGGACGGCAAGCAGCTCAAGTTCCTGTTCCTGCCGCCCGAGCACGATCCGGATAGCTATATCCGCGAGCATGGCCGCGAGGCGTTCGAGCATCTGTTGGGCGACGAGGCGTTGCCGCTGTCGGGCTATCTGTTGCGCGAGCTGTCATCGCAGGTGGACTTGAAGACGCAGGAAGGTCGCAGCGCTTTGCTGGAAGCGGCCAAGCCGCTGCTGCTGGCCATTGCCGCGCCCACTACCGCGCTGTTGTTGCGCAAGGAAGTAGCCGCGCTGACGGGGGTGTCGCAGGCGGAGCTGGAGGCCTTGTACGGGGTGAAATCGCTGGGCGCTGCGGCGCCGGTTGCGCGTTCCGCTCCACCGCGCAAAGCCGTGCGTCAACTTTCCTCCGGAGGAGGGCGGCAGTTGTTGCGCTGTGTGCTGGCGCAACCGGAATTGGCGCGCGAGTTCCCTGAAAACTGGACGCCAGAAGGCGATGGAAGCGAAACCCTGCTGGCGGTGCTGGCCTGCTTGGGCGAGCATGACCATGCGCTTGGCGGGCCTGCCTTGATCCAGCAGTTCCAGGGTACGGCGCACGAAGCTGCACTGGCTGCCGCCCAGACCGAGAGTCTGGACTGGGGCGAGGCGTTCGATGTGGAGGCGGAGTTCAGGGGGGCGCTGGCCAAATTGCAGCAGGATGCCCGGCAGCGGCAGTTGCGCGAATTCCATGAACGCATTCAGCGGGCTGGATTATCCGGCCTGACGGAGGCGGAACGCATTCTCTATCTTCAGTTGCTGCAACGCGGCTGATGGTCGGGGAATTTTTGCTATAATTCGCCGCTTTTTGCGGCTCAACTTTTTCGGATACGGACATGGCGGCACAGGACAAGAAATCATCCAGCAAGCAGGCCCAGGCCAAACAACAGGCAGCACAACCGATTCCTGTGGCGGACGGGGTGCAGGACGTCGAGGAACGCCGCACGCGGCTGAAGGCGCTGATCGCTCTGGGCAAGGAGCGCGGCTACCTGACCTACGCCGAGATCAACGACCACCTGCCCGAGATGCTCGAAGCCGAGCAGATCGAAGGCGTGGTCAGCATGATCAACGACATGGGCATCACCGTCTGCGACGAAGCGCCGGACGCCGAAACCATGATCATGTCCGAAGCGGCCCCCCCGGTGGCGGATGAAGACGCCGTCGAAGAAGCCGAAGCCGCGCTGTCTTCCACCGTGGATTCCGAGTTTGGCCGCACCACCGACCCGGTGCGCATGTACATGCGCGAAATGGGCACCGTCGAGCTGCTGACCCGCGAGGACGAGATCGAAATCGCCCGCCGCATCGAGGATGGCCTCAAGCACATGATTCAGGCGATTTCCGCCTGTCCCGCCACTATCACCGATATCCTCTCCCTGGTCGAAAAGGTGTCCAGGGACGAGATGCGCATTGATGAGGTGATCGACGGCTTTATCGATGGCGACGCTGAGGAAGAGGTTCCGGCCGAAGCCTTGGGCGAATCCGACGAGGAAGTTGAAGACGAAGAGCTGGAAGACGAGGGCAGCAGCGACGCCGAAGCCGTGTCTGCCGCCAATCTGGCGCAACTCAAGCTGGACGCGCTGGAGCGCTTTGCCGTGATCTCCGGCCTGTTCACCAAGATGGAGAAGGCCACGCAGAAATACGGCTACCGCAGCAAACAGTACAACAAGCTGCAGGAAGAGATTTCCAACGAACTGATGCAGTTCCGTTTTTCCGCCAAGCAGGTGGACAACCTGTGTGACACCATGCGCAAGCTGGTGGACGAAGTGCGCAGCTACGAGCGCAGCATTCAGGAACTGTGCGTGAACAAGGCCAAGATGCCGCGCCCGCACTTCATCAAGATGTTCGTTGGCAACGAGGACAATCTGGAGTGGATTCCGTCCGAGATTGCGGCGGGCAAGCCGTACAGCGCCCTGATCGAGCGCTATCGCTATGACATCATGGAATACCAGCAGAGGCTGCGTGACGTGCAGGCGCGGGTCGGTCTTCCGATCAAGGATCTCAAGGAGATCAACAAGCAGATGACCAACGGCGAAGCCAAGGCTCGTCGCGCCAAACGCGACATGATCGAGGCCAACCTGCGTCTGGTGATCTCCATCGCCAAGAAATACACCAACCGCGGCCTGCAATTCCTCGACCTGATCCAGGAAGGCAACATCGGCCTGATGAAGGCGGTGGACAAGTTCGAATACCGTCGCGGCTACAAGTTCTCGACCTACGCAACCTGGTGGATCCGCCAAGCCATCACCCGCTCCATCGCCGACCAGGCGCGCACCATCCGCATTCCGGTGCACATGATCGAGACCATCAACAAGATGAACCGCATCTCGCGCCAGATCCTGCAAGAGACCGGCAACGAGCCGGATGCGGCGACCCTGGCCGAAAAGATGGAGATGCCGGAAGACAAGATCCGCAAGATCCTCAAGATCGCCAAGGAGCCCATCTCGATGGAGACCCCGGTGGGCGACGATGACGATTCGCATCTGGGCGATTTCATCGAAGACCAGAACACCACCGTGCCGGTGGATGCGGCGGTTTACGAGAGCTTGCGCACCGTCACCAAGGACATACTGGACTCGCTCACCCCGCGCGAAGCCAAGGTGCTGCGCATGCGCTTCGGCATCGAGATGAACACCGATCACACGCTGGAAGAAGTCGGCAAACAGTTCGACGTCACCCGCGAGCGCATCCGTCAGATCGAAGCCAAGGCGCTGCGCAAGCTGCGCCATCCCTCGCGTTCCGAGAAGCTCAAGAGCTTCCTCGATAGCGAAGGCTAAACACTACGGGCCTCTAGCTCATGCCTGGTTAGAGCAGCGGACTCATAATCCGTTGGTGCCGTGTTCGACTCACGGGAGGCCCACCAATAAACCAGAGGGTTCACGGTAACGTGAGCCTCTGCTGTTTCTGTATTGATTTTCCCTCGGCATTTCGTCCTTCAGCCGGT
>Ga0233425_10004656_pt1 | contig 22721 bp, 17 predicted proteins | sample Watercolumn_Towu_2_FD_181712 | JGI IMG/M metagenome (GOLD analysis project Ga0233425, IMG submission 181712) | Freshwater microbial communities from Lake Towuti, South Sulawesi, Indonesia - Watercolumn_Towuti2014_140_MG | ecosystem: Environmental > Aquatic > Freshwater > Lake | place... | reverse complement strand
CATGGTCCTCGACCTTTCGGTCATGGACCCATCCGCCGCCCTCGAAGCAGCGGCTGTCCATCTGGCCCGCGCCGGCCTGCGCGCGTCGGTCGAGGCGGCCCGGGCCCAACTCGCCGGCGATGTCACCCTCAATCCCCGGCCGAACTGACGAGCCGGCTCCGGCCCCCTCCGAGTGAGAGAGGGCCCCTTGGCCCGTGCAGGATCGCCGCTCCCGGTGGCCTGCGTGGCGAAGGAGCGAGCAGCATGGGCGAATACGTGATGACCACCGTGACCATCGGCGGGCCCCTGGCGGGCCCCGAGGCGGTCGAGGCGCTGATCGCGGCGGCGGCCGCCTACTTCGCCGAGGCCGACACCCTCGTGCGGGAGGCCCTGGCCGAGGGGGGCAGCGTGGTCTTCGAGGACGAGCAGGATTTCGGGCTGACGCCGCGCCTCGACGCATTCTGCCGGGCACACGGGCTGTCCTATCAGCGCGCCTGGATTGCGCGCGCGGGCGTGTTCGAGGCCGGCTTGCGCCACTGGCGGCCGGGCCTGGCGAGCCCGGTGGCCGAGGCGGCCGACGAGGGCGGCGAGCCGATGATGAGCCTGGCGGCCCTCCGGAACTGCCAAGACGCCGGCCAGACCCTCACCACCGTCCTGGCGCGGCTCGACGAGGCGGTCTCCACCGCCGTGCCACCGCTGACCCTGGTCGAGGCCACCGGCGCTGCCCGGCAGGCCGCTGCCTGATCCGGCGACCTTCGATCCGTCGGCCCCCTTCCAGAGGCAGAGGGGGGCTTCGCCTTCGTGAGGGTTTCGAGGTCGGGAAGAGAGCCCGGCCGCCCGCAGACAGGGACGATGCCACCATGACCAGCCCGAAGGCCACGCCGAAGAGCACCCCGAAGACCGCTGCCAGCACCGCCGCCAAGATCGTGCTGACCGAGGCGGTCGCGATCCCGTTCGACAAGCTGGCCCTGAGCCAGGCGAACGTGCGCCGGATCGCCCAAGGGATGAGCATCGAGGATCTGGCCGAGGACATCGCCCGGCGCGGCCTGTTGCAGTCCTTGAGCGTGCGCCCGATCCTCGACGCGGCGGGCCAGGAGACCGGCCGCTACGAGGTGCCCGCCGGCGGCCGGCGCTACCAGGCCCTGGAGCACCTCGTGAAGACCCGGCGCATGGCCAAGGGCGTCAAGGTGCCCTGCATCGTCCGCCCGGCCGACAGCCCGATCAGCGCGACCGAGGACTCGATGGCCGAGAACGCCATGCGCGAGGCCCTGCATCCGCTCGACCAGTTCCGGGCGTTCAAGGCGCTGGCGGATGCCGGCATGCCCCCGGCCGACATCGCCGCCCGATTCTTCGTCACGGAGACGATCGTGCGCCAGCGCCTGCGGCTCGCCGGCATCAGCCCGGTGCTGCTCGACGCCTATGCGGCCGGGGAGCTGACCCTGGAATGCCTGATGGCCTTCTCGGTCACCGAGGATGCCGAGCGTCAGGTCAAGGTCTGGGAGGCCCTGTGCCGGCGGGGCGGGGTGAGCAACTGGTCGATCCGGCAGGCGCTGACCGAGCGCACGGTGAGCGTCGGTGACGCCCGCGCTGTCTTCGTCGGCGAGGAGGCCTACATCGCCGCGGGCGGCACCGTCCTGCGCGACCTGTTCACGGATCGCGGCGACGGCTGGTTCCAGGATGCGGCCCTGCTCGACCGACTGGCCGAGGCGAAGCTGGCGGAGTTCAGCCTGAGCGTGGCTGCGGAGGGCTGGAAGTGGATCGAGGTCCAACTCAGCCTCGGTCATAGCCACACCTACGGCCTGCGCACCCTGCGGACCCGCTCCGAGCTCAGCGAGGCCGAGGAGACCGCCTTCGAGGCCGCTGCCGAGGAGTTCGACTCGCTCAATGACCAGTATGGCTACGGCGAGGAGATCCCCGCCGACGCTGCCGAACGCCTGGCCGCACTGGAGGAGGAGATCGCCGCGTTCGAGGTGCGCGCCGCGATCTACGACCCGGCCGACATCGCGATTGCCGGGGCCTTCGTTTCCCTCGACTACGACGGCCGGCCGACGGTGCGCCGCGGCTACGTCCGGCCGGAGGACGAGCCCCTCGCAGCCCCGGAGGCTGCGGCGGCGGGGGCGACGCAGACCGGGGGTGCGGGCTGCGAGGCCGACGCCGTCGGTGTGGGTTCCCCGGAGGCGGGGGCGGATGGACAGACCGTCCGGCCAGAGCCGAGCGTGATGCGCGCGATCATCACCATCGGCGGCGGATCGACGGCGTCCACCCCCACGGCCGAGCCCGAGGAGACCGACCGGCCGCTCTCCGAGCAGCATCGGACCGAGCTGACCAGCTACCGCACCATCGCCCTGCGCGAGGCTCTGGCCAACGATCCCGAGGCCGCCTTCATCGCGGTCCTGCACGCCATGGTGATCCGGGTGATCGTCAACGGCTACCGAACCGGCTCCTGCCTTGAGGTGTCGACCACGTCGAGCCGGGTCGACCACACCGTGCAGGGTCTCGACGCCTTCCGGCCGGCGACGTCCCTCGACGCGCGGCGCGAGGCGTGGGCGAAGCGGCTGCCGGAGGAGCACGGGGCGATCTGGGACTTCCTGATCGCTCTGGCTCCGGAGGCGCGCACCGAGCTGTTCGCGCTCTGCGCGGGCCTGAGCGTCAACGCGATGCACGCACCCTACGACCGGCGCCCCGAGGCGTTGCCGCATGCCGACCGGCTGGCCCGGCTCGTGGGGCTCGACATGACCCGCGACTGGACGCCGACGGCGGCCAACTACTTCTCGCGGGTCACGAAGGGCAGGATCCTGGCGGCTGTGCGCGAGGCCAAGGGCGAGGACGTTGCGCGCCTGCTCGAGGGTTTGAAGAAGGGCGACATGGCGCGTGAGGCCGAGCGGCTGATGGCCGGCAGCGGCTGGCTGCCTGAACTGCTGCTCACCCCCGGCTTGAGCGCCGAGCCGGCAGCCGGCCAGAGCGAGACCGCCGTATCCGACAAGCCGACGGCGACTGAGGATGTCGCGCTGCCGACGTTCCTCGGCGAAGCCGCGGAGGAAGCCGCATCCGAGCCCAGCGAGCCGCTTCCGCCCTTCCTCGACGGCGAGGACGGCTCGGCCGACGGAGATCCCGACATGGGGTACGCCATCGCCGCCGAGTGAGGGCCAGGGACGGGCGCGAGCCCTGCATTCGTGCCCGTCCCGGTCCCGATCTCTGATTGCGTTCTGCATGACCGCGTCGGGGCCGGCGTCAACGGGCAAGCCGTTCCCGCTCGCCCCCGGGCTCGCGTGACCCCGCCCCTCGTCAGCGGTCGCCCAGACGCAGCAGCGATCGGGAGACAGGACGATGTGCCAACGTCGGGTTCTGAACAAACGTCACGGGACATGGCCGGCAGGGGCGATATCCATCGATCGGGGCACCATCTGGGGCAACCCGTTCGTGATCGGGCGTGACGGCGACCGCCGGGCGGTGATCGCCAAGTACCAGCGTTGGTTGGCCGACCAGGACCACCTGCTCCGTCGGCTCGACGATTTGCGTGGCAGCGACCTCCTGTGCTGGTGCGCGCCGCTGGCCTGCCACGGCGATCTGCTAAAGTACCTCGCCAACGCCAGCCGCGACGAGCGCGTCGCGTGGTGGCGCGGGGTGAAGGCTGCCGCCTGATCTGGTACCCCTCAGCCCGGGCTCGCGTCCTGCGCCCCCCCTCCCTGCCGCTGCCACCCGCCTCGGAAGCGATCCGTGCCGGTCGCCTCCGGCTCGGCCGGGATCCCCGCGCCCTGCGCCGACGGTTTGGCCTTGCGGACGTATTGTCCTCGCGGCTTGGCGTTGCTGCGATCGTACAGCCAGAGCTTCCTCTGCCGAGCCAGCTCGGCGCGATGCCGCAAATCGGACGCCGACATCATCGGGTAGTCGGCCGGCAGGCCCCACTTCGCGCGGTATGCGTCCGGCGTCAGGCCGAAGAGACGCAGGTGCCGGCTCAGCATCCGGTAGGGCTCGCCGTCCTCGAAGCAGATCAGGAAGGTATCCTGGATCGAGGCCGCGATCTCCTTGGCCGTCAGGCGGCGCGGTGCAGCCTGCCGGCGGGGGCGGTCCGAGGCGACGAACACGGGGGCCGGCACGGCCGGAGCGACCGGGGCCTTTGCCTTGAGCGCCGCGGCCGCGCCCCGACGTCGTCTCACCCCCGAGCCTCGCGGCTCGGGGCTTTTCGTCTGGTCCTCCGGCAGAAGCTTTCCCGCCTCCCGGTCGTAATGGCCGAGGCGCGTCCGCTTCGCGAGCCTGGCCCGCTTGCGCGTGTAGAACGGCGCCACCATCGGATAGTCGTCCGGCAGACCCCACTTGGCACGATACGCCTCCGGCGTGAGGCCGAGTTTGGTCAGGTGCCGCTTGAGCATGTGATAGGACTTGCCGTCCTCGAAGGAGATCAAGTGCCTCTCGTGGATCGAGGCCTGGATCTCCTCCTGCGTCGGCAGCTGTTGTCCCGATGCGTTGTGCGGTCTGCGTCCCAGATGCGCCAAAGCCAGGCTGACCTGCTCGATCAGCGGGCCGACCTCCTGAGGTCCGATCCTATTCTTGGACAGATACGATTTCGCGATCCGAACGGTCATGGCCACGTTCGAGCGGTCGCGGTTCTTGTGCTGCCGTTCCAACCGACAGATCCTTCCCCGTGAATCGCCAACCATCTGAAGCGTGGCCGTTGTGATAGTCAACACGACATCCCCGCGGCGATGGAGGGGAGTACGCGCTGTAGTTGGTACTCGCGTGCCGTGTCAGTAGATCGGGCTGCGTCACGAGAGTGAGAGGAGGTCGGACGGGAGTGGAGCCGATGGTAGGACAGAGAAAGTCCTGCGGGTCGGCCGATCGCCCGCCAGGAGGCCGTCCGTGAACGTCTCGATCCGCACCCAGCAGTTCCGCCACAGCACCGCCCTCGCTCCCTCGCCCGCGCCGGAGGCCCTGTTCCGGGCCGGGACGTGCCTCGCCGACCAGCTGGCGCAGGGGAGGGCGGTCGACACCGATGCCCTGCGCGCGGCCATGGAGGAGGCCTGCGGCGGCCCCGACGCCGACGGGCTTTGGCTGTGGAAGGACGCCTACGAGGCCGGCGAGATTGCCCAGGTGCTGTTCCTGCGCCGGTTCTGGCCGGCGATCCGGGCCAAGGCCGCGACTCCGGCGGCGCGGCTCACCCTCATCGCCCGCATCACCGCGATGCTCCCGACCCAGACGCGCCGCTCCGAGGAGAGCGAGGCGTTTCAGCAATTCTCGACGCCGCTGGCCCTCGGCTTCGTCGCCGCCCTCGCGGCCGGGCTGCGCCCGGGCGAGCGGGTGCTGGAGCCCTCGGCCGGCACCGGCCTGCTTGCGGTCCACGCCGAGCTTGCCGGTGCGCGCCTGCATCTCAACGAAATGGCCGCGACCCGCGCCGGTCTGCTCGCCCCGCTCTTCCCGGCCGACGCCGTCACCCGGCACGACGCCGCGCAGATCCACGACCGGCTCGACGCGGGCGTGATCCCGGACGTGGTGCTGATGAACCCGCCGTTCTCGGTCGCGGCGGGGGTCGAGGGCCGCTACCGCGAGGCCACCGGTGACCACCTGCGCTCGGCCCTCGCCCGGCTCGCTCCCGGCGGGCGCTTGGTCGCCATCACCGGGGAGGGGTTCCTGCCGGATCGCCCGTCCAGCGCGGGCGCGTTCGCGGCGCTGGCCAAGCGTGGCGGGCGGCTGGTGTTCTCGGCCGGCGTGTCGGGGAGGGCCTACGCCAAGCACGGCACCACCGTCGACGTGCGCCTGTCGGTGTTCGATCGGATGCCCGACGGCGAGAGCGGCGCCCAGGCGGCCCCGCTCGGCCTGTGCCCCGATCCCGCCGCGCTGCTGGCCGCCGTGCTGGCGGGTGTGCCGCCTCGTCTCACACCGATCCCGGCTTCCGCGCCGGTCCCGCGCAGCGCCATTCCCGGCTTGGCCCGCCGGCCCGCGCCCGCGCGGCCGGCGGCGCGGCCGACTCCCGCCGCCGTGGGCGAGACCGCCGAGCCGATCGCCTACACGACGATCGAGGATCTGCCCGCGACGCTGGTGCCCGAGGCCGCCCTGTACGAGGCCTACGCCCTGGAGACCCTGCGGATCGAGGGCGCGCAGCCCCATCCGACTCCGCTGGTCCAATCCACCGCCATGGCCTCGGTGCGCCTGCCCCGGCCGAGCCATGCGCCGCGCCTGCCGGCCTCGGTCGTCACCGGCGGCCTGCTCTCGGACTGCCAGATCGAGACCGTGATCTATGCCGGTGCAGCGCACGCCCGCCACCTGCCGGGACACTGGACCGTCGACGAGACCGGCACGATCCTCTCCGCCGCGGTCGAGGGTGCTGACGGAGCGATCCGCTTCCGGCAGGGCTTCTTCCTCGGCGACGGCACCGGCGCGGGCAAGGGCCGCCAGGTCGCCGGCATCATCCTCGACAACTGGATGCAGGGCCGTCGCCGGGCGCTCTGGATCTCGAAGAACGACGCTCTGTTGGAGGATGCCCGCCGCGATTGGCGCCATCTCGGCCAGGAGCCGCTCCAGATCGTGCCGCTCAGCCGGTTCGCGCCGGGCAAGCCGGTCACCCTGTCCGAGGGCATCCTGTTCACCACCTTCGCGACGCTGCGCGGCGGCAGCCGCAGCGGGGCGGGCTCGCGCCTCGATCAGGTCTGCGACTGGCTCGGGCCGGACTTCGACGGCGTGATCGCCCTCGACGAGGCCCATGCGCTGGCCAACGCCGCCGCCGGCTCGGGCGATCGCGGCGTGGTCGAGGCCTCGCAGCAGGGGAAGGCCGGTCTCGGCCTCCAGTACCGGCTGCCCGAGGCCCGCGTGCTCTACGTCTCGGCCACCGGGGCGGTCACGGTCGAGAAGCTGGCCTACGCCCACCGTCTCGGCCTGTGGGGCGGCGGCAGCTTCCCGTTCCCGGCCCGGACGGATTTCGTCGGCGCGATGCAGCAGGGCGGGCTCGCGGCGATGGAAGTGCTGGCCCGCGACCTGAAGGCGCTCGGCCTCTACACCGCCCGCTCGCTCTCCTACGCTGGCGTCGAAGTCGAGATGCTCGACCACGTGCTCACGTCGGAGCAGACCGCGATCTACGACGCCTATGCCGATGCGTTCCAGGTGATCCACACCCACCTTGACGCGGCGCTCGAGGCCTCGGGTGTCACCGGCGCGTCGGGGACGCTGAACCGGGCGGCCAAGTCCGCCGCGCGCTCGGCCTTCGAGTCGAGCAAGCAGCGCTTCTTCAACCACCTGCTCACGGCGATGAAGTGCCCGTCGCTGATCGCCGACATCGCGGCGCAGATCGAGGCCGGGCACGTCGCGGTGATCCAGATCGTCTCGACCGGCGAGGCGCTGATGGAGCGGCGTCTGGCCGGAATCCCCTCGTCGGAATGGGGCGACCTTCAGGTCGACGTGACCCCGCGCGAGTACGTCATCGACTACCTCGCCCACGCCTTCCCGACCCAGCTCTACGAGCCCTACACCGACGCCGACGGCAACCTGCAATCCCGGCCGGTGACCGACGACGAGGGGCGGCCGGTCCAGTGCCGCGAGGCGGTCGAGGCCCGCGACGCCCTGATCGAGCGCCTGTGCGGGCTCGAGCCCGTGCAGTCGGCGCTCGACCAGATCCTGCACCACTTCGGTGCGGGCGCGGTCGCCGAGGTCACCGGCCGCTCGCGCCGGATCGTGCGCCAGACGGGCACGGACGGCATCGATCGCCTCGTGCTCCAGAACCGCCCGGCCGGCGCCAATCTGAGCGAGACCCAGGCATTCCAGGGGGACGAGAAGCGGATCCTGGTGTTCTCAGATGCCGGCGGCACCGGCCGCAGCTATCACGCCGACCGGAGCGCGAAGAACCGGCGCCTGCGCGTCCACTACCTGCTGGAGGCCGGCTGGAAGGCCGACGCGGCGGTGCAAGGGTTGGGCCGCACCAACCGCACCAATCAGCAGCAGCCGCCGCTGTTCCGGCCGGTCACGACCGACGTGAAGGGCGAGAAGCGGTTCCTCTCCACCATCGCCCGGCGCCTCGACACCCTCGGGGCGATCACCCGCGGCCAGCGCCAGACCGGCGGTCAGGGCCTGTTCCGGCCCGAGGACAATCTGGAGGGCCACTACGCCGCCACGGCCCTGCGCCAGCTCTACTGGGCGATCGTGCGCGGTGAGATCGAGGGCTGCCCTCGCGAGACCTTCGAGGCGATGACCGGGCTGTCCCTGGTCAATGACGCCGGTTGCCTGCTCGACGAGTTGCCGCCGATCGGCCGCTTCCTCAACCGGGTGCTGGCGCTGCGCATCGCCATGCAGAACCGCCTGTTCGCGGCGTTCGAGGAGCGGCTGGCCCTGGTGATCAAGGGAGCGATCTCGGCCGGGGTCTACGATGTCGGTGTCGAGGTGCTGACCGCCGAGTCGTTCACGGTCACGGATCGCGAGGTGGCCTACACCCATCCCGAGAGCGGCGCGCGCACCCATCTGCTCACCCTTGCCGAGCGGCGCCAGCTCCGGCCGCTCGACCTCGACGGTGCCCTCGCCCTGATCGCCGAGGGCTACCGGCCCTTGGTCAACGCGAAGTCCGGGCGGCCGGCGCTGATGGGGCAGGCCGCGAGCGAGACCCGCGAGGACGGGTCCGTGGTGGCGCGGGTGCGGCTGGTGCGCCCGCTCCAGCGCCAGATCCTCGACCGCGACGCCTTCGACCGCTCGCGGTTCGAGGAGGTGACGCCGGAGGCCTTCGCGACGGCCTGGCACCACGAACTGGCGAGCCTGCCCGAGTTCGAGGAGCGCACCCTCACCGTGGTCACCGGCCTGCTGCTGCCGATCTGGGACCGGCTGCCCGGCATCGACATGCGGGTGTTCCGCCTCGTCACCGATGCGGGCGAGCGCATCGTCGGCCGGGTGGTCGAGCCCGAGGATCTTCACGTCACCCGCGAGCGGCTCAACCTCGGCGCCGGCGCCGCCATGGCCCCGGCCGAGGCCTTCGCCGCCGTGCTCGGCGGGCGCGCCAGCCTGCATCTGGCCGGGGGGCTTCAGGTCAAGCGAGCCAGGGTGATGGGGGAGGACCGGGTGGAGGTGATCGGGGCGAGCGAGGGGGCGAGAGCCGGGCTCAAGGCGCTCGGGCTGTTTGCCGAGGTGATCGCCTATCGCACCCGCCTGTTCATCCCGGCCGGCGAGCGGGGAGCCGCGATCCTGGCGGCTTTGTTCGAGCGCCATGCGCTGCTCCGTTGCGTCGCCGATTCCGCTCACGCTTAATGCTCGAACCGGACGGAGGCCAACCATGCCGACCCATCCCGCCGCCGCGGACCTCTCTCGCCAGCTCGCCGACCACGCCGAGGCGGTCTGCCGTCGCTATCTCTCGAACGGCTACCGCTCCGGCCGGTTCTGGTGCGTCGGCGACGTGTTCAACACGCAGGGCGCGTCGATGTACGTGCGCCTGACCGGCCCGGCCACCGGCAAGGGCCGCCGCGGCAAGTGGGCAGACGGCGCCACAGGCGAGCACGGCGATCTGCTCGACCTGATCCGGCTCCAGAGCGGCGGCACCGTGAAGGAGGCCCTGGCGGAGGCGCGAGCGTTCCTCAGCCTGCCCCTGCCGCCCGAGGCGGAGCGGTCCCGCCCGCTCCCGGAGGGGCGCGAAACGACCGAGTCGGCCCGGCGGATGCTGCGCTATGGCCGGCCCGTGGTCGGCACCCCGGCGGCGGCCTACCTGCGCAGCCGTGGCCTCGATCACGCACTCGGTCTACCCGCCCTGCGGTTCCACCCGCGCTGCCTGTACCGGGCCTCGCGCAAGCACCCGGGTCCGGACACATGGCACCCGGCCTTGCTCGCCGCCGTCACGGATCTCGCGGGCGCTGTCACGGCGGTGGGCCGGACCTGGCTCGCCGTCGACGGGCGCGGCAAAGCCGATCTCTCCAAGCCGCGACGGGTGCTCGGTAACCTGATCGGCCACGGCGTGCGGTTCCCCGGCACGGTCCCGGATCTCCTGGTGGCCGGGGAGGGCGTCGAGACGGTGCTGTCGCTCCACCGCCTGATGCCCACGATGCCGCATGTGGCCGCGCTCTCGGCCGGGCACCTTGGCGCCCTGATCCTCCCTCCCGGCCTGCGCCACCTCTACATCGCCCGCGACGCCGACGAGGCCGGCGAGCGGGGGGCGGCGACCCTGCGTCGGCGCGCCGAGGCCGCCGGTATCCTCGTCTCCGACCTGATTCCCCGCGAGGACGACTTCAACCGCGATCTCTGCCATCTCGGCCCGCGCGATCTCGCCCTGCATCTGGCGCCGCAGCTCGACCCGAACGATGCGGTGGCCCACCTCCGGTTCGAGGAGGCGGTGGCGGCCTGATCGAACCCGGATCGGCGATAGGAGCCACGCGCCCAGGGCCGGAGAGAGCCCGCGTCCACGGCCTTCTCGAGAGGGCGACGGATGCCGGGCCGGAGGCCTTGGGTGCAACCGCCCCGGCCGACGATTTTCCGCCGCCGCCTGACGGCGGCTTTGCATCGCGAGGCAAAATCGACGGCCGGGGCCGTCCTCCGCTGCGCTCCGGCCCGCGCCGCCGCATCGCGAAAGGTGCGATGCGGAGGGGGCGCGGGTGCGCCAGGCCCCCGGGCCCGGCCTTGGGTCGCCACGAAGGCCGCGATGGACGCAGGTCTCGGACCCCAAGGAGCCCGCGATGCTCGACCACGCGATCCACGATCTCGATGCCGACCTGCCGACGGCCGACGCGACCCTGCTCGAGGAACTGGCGGTCACCGGCTACCGCCCGTTCGAGGAGCACGACGATCCCCGGCCGCTCCCGGCCAAGCGCGCGATGGACCAGGGTCTGCAGGTGGCGATGAGCGCCCTCGAGCAGGCCTTCGCCGACACCCGCCTGGAGGACGACCTCGAGGACGTGCTGTGGGGCTTCGTCAACGTCTTCCACCGCCGCGTCGAGCAGATCGAGCGCAAACTCGACGAGAACGAGCAGGCGCAGCGTGCCAGCCAGCGCGAGCAGGACGGCAGCGAGGTGCTCTCGGTCGAACTGGAGCGCCTCACCGCCCTCGGGCTGACGCTGTCGGAGCGGCGCAACGCCTTCGAGTACGCCCGCGACACCGCGGCCCAGATGTTCACCCGCACCACCCGGTCGCTGTGGCGCCCGCATTCCGGCTCGCGGGTCAACCGCGCCACCATGACCGCGGCGATGATCGACTCGCGCGACTACATCAGCGCGCGGCGCCGGGCGGAGACCGAGATCCACCTGCCGCAGGGCACCCGCATCGCCTTCACCGGCGGCAAGGAGTACCAAGACGTCACGGTGATCTGGGACACCCTGGACAAGGTCCGGGCCAAGCACCCCGACATGGTGTTGCTGCACGGCGGCGGGGCCGGGGCCGAGCTGATCGCGGCGAAGTGGGCCGACAATCGCAAGGTTCCCCAGGTGGTGTTCAAGCCGGACTGGAAGCGCCACAGCAAGGCGGCCCCTTTCCGGCGCAACGACGCGATCCTGGAGCAGATGCCGATCGGTGTGGTGCATTTCCCCGGCGGCGGCATCTCCGACAACCTCGCCGACAAGGCGCTGTCGAAGGGTATCCCGGTTAGGCGCGGCGTGAAGGCCGGCGCTTAGGCGCCGGACCCTCCCCTTCAACGGCCTGATCCACCTTCGCTCAGCCTGCCATGACCGTGTGGCAGCGATGGACGAACGATGCCGGCATGTTGTCGCGGCGGAGATCGGCTGGCTGGCCTCGCGGCCAGGGGACGGCAGGCCACGAATTGCATCGCCCCCGCTCGCTTTCGGTGTTAGGTCCGACCACGCTCATGGTCGGCAAAGGCGCATCCGCATGACAGTCCTGGTCGATGCTTTTCCCTCGCAGGGCTCACGTCCGTTTCTCGAGACAGTGGATGACGGCCTCACCGACATCGAGTTGTTGCACCGGATCAGCATCGACCTGATCGCCGAACAGGACAGCGCCGCGCTCTACGGTAAGATCGTCGATGCCGCCGTTGCGATCACCGGCTCGCAGTTCGGGACGATGCAGCTTCTCCTGCCGCGGGGCCACGCCTCCGGCCATGGCGGTGAACTCCAACTCCTGTGCTCGCGCGGGTTCTCGCCGGAAAACCTCGCGTTCTGGCAGTGGGTGAGCCCCGCGGCCCGGAGTAGCTGCACCTTGGCGCTCAAGCTCGGCCAGCGGGCGGTGATCCCCGATTTTGAGGAATGGGCCGAGATCGCCGGGAGTGAGGATCTGGTGCCTTCCGTCGGGCCGGCATCCGCTCTGCCCAGACGACGCCGCTCCTATCGCGCGACGGCACCCTGCTAGGGATGATCTCGACGCACTGGAGCGAGCCGCATCAGCCCTCAGGGCGCGATCTGCGGATGCTCGACATCCTGGCCCGCCAGGCGGCCGACCTTCTCGAACGCACGAAGTCCGAGGAGGCGCTGCGCGACAGCGAGGAGCGGCTGCGCCGGAGTGAGGCCACGCTGCGGCAGTTCAACGAGACCCTGGAGACGCGCGTCCAGGAGCGCACGAACGCACTCCTGGAGGTCGAGGGCCAGGTCAGGCAGATGCAGAAGCTGGATGCCATCGGCCAGTTGACCGGGGGCGTGGCGCACGACTTCAACAACCTGCTGACCGTCATCCGCTCATCGGCCGAGCTGTTGCGTCGCCCGACCCTGCCCGAGGAGAGGCGGGTCCGCTACCTCGACGCCATCAGCGACACGGCGGATCGCGCCGCCAAGCTCCAGGCCCAGTTGCTCGCTTTCGCCCGCCGCCAAGCGCTCAAGCCCGTCGCCTTCGACGCCTGCGAGCGGATCACCGGCCTCGCTGACATGCTGCGCATGGTCGTCGGATCGCGCATCCATCTCAGCGTCGCGCCGTGCCTGTCCAACTGCTTCGTCGAGGCCGACGCGGTCCAGTTCGAGACCGCGCTGGTCAACCTGTCGGCGAACGCGCGGGACGCCATGGGGGGTGAGGGTGACCTTGCCATCCGCGCGGTTGAGGTGCCCTTCCTGCCGTCGCTGAGGGGGAACGGCCCCGTCGAAGGTCCGTTCATCGCCGTGACCGTCATGGATACCGGATCCGGGATCGCGCCCGAGAACCTCGACCGCATCTTCGAGCCGTTCTTCACCACCAAGGCCGTCGGCAAGGGCACCGGCCTCGGGCTGAGCCAGGTCTATGGCTTCGCCAAGCAGTCCGGCGGCGACGTCGGTATCGAGAGCCGGGTCGGCAAGGGCACGGCCTTCACGCTCTACCTTCCGCGTGTGGATGCCCCGGCAGGGGTGGATGCAGGCGACGCGGTCGAGCCGATGATCGAGATGCGTGGCACCATCCTCATCGTCGAGGACAATCCCGATGTCGGCGAGTTCGCCAAGCAGCTCCTCGACGATCTCGGCTTCGAGACCTGCCTTGCCACGGACGGTCAGCGCGCACTCGCAATCCTGGAAGATCGGTCCCGGGACTTCGACTTCGTGTTCACCGACGTGGTCATGCCCGGCATCAGCGGGCTCGAGTTCGGCCGGCGTGTCCGCTCCCGCTGGCCGGACCTGCCGGTGGTGCTGACGAGTGGATAATGTCAGATGCTGGCGGAGGACGCCCACCACGGCTTCCCGCTCCTCCACAAGCCTTACTCGGTCGGGGAGCTTGCACGCATGCTCCGTTCGGTCAGTGGACATGGGACGCGACAGGGATGCCGCGGTTGGTCTGGGACGCGGGTGCTTCAAGTCGGGCGGTGATGGTGGAGCGGTCGCGGCGAAGCGGGCCGAGCTGCTAGGCGCGCGGCCCTTCCCGGCCCGGATGCCAAGCCTCGCCGCGCAACGTCGCGGCGTGGCGGCTGTAGGCCCGTTCGACGGCGGCCTGGACGTTCGGATCGGCCACGAGTTCCGACACGCTCCCGGCGATCCGGTCGTAATCGAAGCGAGGAATCCGCACCTCGGTGTGCTTGTCGCGGTAGGTCACCAGGCGCACCCCGTCCTCGTGCTCCTCCTCGGTGAGAACGAAGCCGTAGCGGTCGCAGGCGACCCGCTCCTCGTCCCGGAGCTGGAAGCCCTCGATCAGGTCACTGACCTGGTCGACACCGACTGCCGCGATCACCGATAAACCGAGATCGATCAAGAGCCGGAGATCGGCCGGCTCGGCAATGGCCAGCGACACATGAGCGCCCCGAGCAACCACGGCCTTGAGCGGGGTCCAGATCTGGTCCGGAACCGAGGCGGGAGCAGCTTGCGATGAGATCATCCTACACCCTCATTTGAATACCAGCATCGCTCATTGCTGAACCAGGGTAAACCGCTCGATCTCCTCTTGAAGATGACCGAGAACCCGCCGCTTGGCATCCGGACAGCCGGCACGACCTCCTTGCGTATTGCACGGCGCTCAGCCTCAATGCCGTGATCCTGCCGCACGATCGGCCCGGCCGCACCGTGACGCCCGCCGATCGGATCGCCCAGCAGGTCGGCCTCGACATGACCCGCAGCTTCACGCCGACGGCCGCGAATGATTTCGGGCGCACGACGAAGGCCGGCATTCTTGCCGCGGTGCGACAGGCCAAGGGCGAGGCAGCGGTCCAGCTCATCGACCACCTGCGCAAGGCCGACATGGCCGTAGAAGCAGAACGGCTCGTGGCCGGAACCGGATGGTTGCCGCGGCCGCTGAGCACGTTTGGGGACGATGGCGAAGCCCCCTCCCCTGCCCCGAACGGTGTTGATCGCGGCTCGGCCGCCGCGTCCGGTCCCGCACTTCCGGTCTTCCTGACCGAGCCGGACGCGAGCACCCCGTCGGACACCGGAGCCTGGCCGCAAGCGGCCGAGTAACGCCATGGCCTACTGCCGTCTCAGCCGACGCCGGCCCGTTGCGACGCGGGCCGTGCGGTGACCCCACGCGTGCCGCTCGCCTGTCCCGCGATGGGCGGCGCGTCATCCCTCGCGGGAAGCCTGCCGCGGCAGGGCGGCTCATCGCGCCACGCAGGAGAGGCCGAGGACGGACCGGAAGACCCGCGAAGGTCGCAGGCGGGCGCGAGAGCAGACCCGCGATGCGGCCGTCACATCTTCGGAGCTGTCCATGACCACGTTGGCCTCCGTCCTGCCGTGTCGCGTCCCCTCCCCTCCCCTCCCCTCACCGTTCGTCGCCTGTCGCCGAAGAGACGGCCGATGCTTTGATCGCCGCCGCCCATGATCTCGTTGGCCTTCTCGAGACGCGCGGTTGCATCGCGTCGCCCGATCTGCGCGCGGCCGTCGCTTCGGGTCCGAGGGCCTGCGGCGGCGGGCGCTGCGTCAGACGCTCGGTGTTGGTCCGGGCCGGCCGGCCGGCGCGCCGGGCTCCGGAGCGCCAGCGCGACGTCGCTGACCCTATCGCATCCTGAGCGGGCCGGACGTCGCAAGGGGGCCGATCCACCGGAGGGCCGCGCAGCCGGCCTTCGGAGAGCGGGCGACCGTGGCCGGAGGGGATGGGGGAGGCGGCGCGTCCCCCGTCGCGGCCCGCAACGCCGCTGATCGGGCTTGCTCCCCGGCTGGGCCTCCTCGCGCACCAGCAGGCCCGACCGCGGCGTCCTCCGCTGCGCTATGGCCCTGAACCGGGTGTGGGCCCCTCCCCCCTCCGGCGAGGGGCGCCCGTGAAGGCCGCGATGGGCGCGGCCGGAACGCGCACCGGAGCCAGCCGTGCACGACCACACCGCCGGGGATCCCACCGCGTCCTTCGCCATCGCCGATGGCCGAGGTCCTGACCACCCTCCAGCTGTTCGGCCACCCCCCGAATGCGGACGAGCCGGATCGTCGCCCCCTCCCCGCGCCCGAAGCGCTGGAGGCGATCGTGTCCGGCCTGTTCGCCGTCCTGCCCGAAGGCCTCGCCGAGACCCGGCGGGAGGATGACCTGCCCGGCTTGCTCTGGGCGCCCGTCAACCTGTTTCACCGCAGGCTCGAACGAATCGAACGCGATCTCGACGACAACGAGCAGGCTCAACGGTGCAGCCAAGCCGAGCAGGATTTTTCGGAGGTGCGCTCGGTCGAACTCGAGTGGCCCACCGATCACGGCCTCGCCCTAATCGCGCGCCGCGAGAGTTCCGAAGAGATGCGCGAGGCCACGTGCCGGCACTACACGGCGCTCGTCGGCGCCCCGTGGCAGCCGCGAACCGGCTCGCTCGTCGCACGCCCCCGTTTGACCAACGCCGTCATCGACAGCCGTGCCTTTTTGGAGGCGCTGCGGCGCACGGAGGCCGCGGTCCTGGTGCACGATGGGACCCGGGTCGCTCTGACCGGTGGCCCAACCTGCGACGATCATCGCCTGATCTGGGCCAAACTCGACCGCGTCCACACCAAGTATCCCGACTTGGTCCTGCTTCACGGCGGATCACCCAGGGGCGCCGAGCACATCGCGGCCCTCTGGGCGCGCCAGCGGCAGGTGCCGCAGGTCGTGTTCAAGCCGGATTGGACCCGCCATCGGAAGGCCGCGCCGTTCAAACGCAACGATGCGCTCCTAGACGCTCTCCCGATCGGCGTGATGGTGTTTCCGGGAAACGGCATCTCGGAGAACTTGGCGGACAAGGCCCAGGCTCAGGGCATCCGGGGTCCGCCGCTTCCAACTGATGGAGACGTGAGGCCCACCGCGTCGGCGGATCGGCTCTGCCATCCGCAGGCGCGTCTGTTTACAAAACTCAGCGCAGTTGCGTCGGCGGTGGAAAAAATCAGCGCCACGCCCACCGCCTCGCGCCGTCGTGGGAGAGTCGCAGGCTGCGCGGGCTTACAAAACTCAGCGTCGCTGGGCCGTCGGTGCTCGATACCGGGGGCTCACTGGCCGCTCGGTGCCGTTAAAGGGGATACAACACGCTGACTTTTGCCAGCGGAGCTCCGGGAGACGCTGATTTTTCGCACTCCAGGGGCGACGGGAGGACGGCGAAAGGGGCCAACCGGTTCCCGGACTCGGCGCGGCGGCGCTGAGTTTTGTAAAGAATCCCGTTCGTGGCGCTGAGATTTGGAAACCCGGTCGTTGCGCCGGACTGGCGACTCCCGCCTGATAGCCTCCAGGTTGCCGTGCGTGTGACGTTAAGGAGAGTAGGACAGGCCATGAACGCCGCAGAAACCCGTCAGTTGAGCCTGTGGGAGCAGAGCCTTCTGCGTTCCGACGGGGGGACGGTCGGGACGCGGCAGGGCGTTGGTCCGGTCCTCGACGGCCGCATGGATGTGTCGTTCCTCCACAAGGGCTTCTGCATCGCCGGGCTTCCGCTGCGGCGCCCCAAGAACACGATGGAGCCGTGGAACCGACGCGACGGCCGCTTCTCCCTCACCGTCGAACCGGCTCGCTTCGTTCTGCCGAACGGACGCCAGATCGAGGTCGGCGTGCCGTTCGGGCCCAAGGCTCGGCTCCTGTCCATGTGGTTGGCAACGGAAGCGCGAGACCCGCGGCGCAGCGCCGGCGATCGTTGGATGGAGATGGGACGGATCACCGAATGGCTGCAGGCGGTCGGCTTGCCGGTCACGGGCGGCGAGCGGGGGTCGATTGGCCCGACCAAGGACCAGTTGGTGCGGTTGAGCTTCCCCATCTTCACGATGTTTCTGAACGGGGATGACGGTGGACACGTCTTCAAGCGCGAGAGCCTGATCGAAGGCGGCGCCTTCAAGGACGACGATCTCGAGGTCTGGGCTTCGGGCGGGCACAGCGCGATGCGGTGGCCGGAAGCCCTGATGCTCAGCCAGAACGCCTACGATCGCTTCACGCGCCACTCGATCCCGGTGCCGACCGCCCGGTTGCGCCAGGTCGCCCACAACGCCATGGCGATCGATATCCTGGTCTACCTCTGCTACCGGCTGCCGCTGCTGTCCCGCGGCGAGAGCGAGCTGCTGACCTGGCGCGATCTGATGGCGCAGTTCGGCTCCTCCGAATTCGCCTCGCGGTTCAAGCAGGCCTTCTCGGAGTCGATCAAGCGCACGCTCGACGCCTACCCGGAAGCCAATGTGGCGATGACCGCCGAGGGTCTTGTGCTGCGCCATTCCGAGCCGGCCGAACTGCGACGCGCCTTCGTCGCCGTCGCCGGGAGCGTGCCTCGTCGTGCGCGCGCAGCGCCGCGGCCCCGCAAATCCCCACGCGCCACGGATTCGTCTGGTCTCGAGACGGGAGGAGACCTGTTGTCCTCAGCCGGAGCCGCGCATGGCTGAACCGCCGCGCGAGACCGCGCGGAGGCCGACCTGACGTCTCGGCCTCACCAAACCCCTTCGTCGGCTGCGCCCATCGTGCGGGGCTGACGCAGAATCGACCCTTCCATTCCGAACGGAGCAACCCGGCAAAAGAAAAGGCCCCCGAGACAATCGCCCCGGAAGCCCTCTCTGTCGTCTGGACAACCTCAGAGAATCACTCCCGGACATCGCTGTCAAGCGCGTGCGACGTGGCTATCGCCTCGGCGGGCACTGATCTCTTGCCTCAATGCAGGCGAGGACCATGCATCCCGGATCTCAACCCACGACGCCCTTCGGGCGGCGGCCGCTCTCGCTCGCCATGATGGCCGCGCAGGCGGCGGCCAAGGCCTGCCCCGAGGAGGCAGTCGGGCACAAATGGCGCATCTTCCGCGACGTCACCGAAGCGAAGGACCGCCTCGGCGTGTCGGACCGTGCGCTCGCCGTCCTGAGCGCCCTGCTCACGTTTCATCCCGAGACCGCGCTGACGCCCGGCACGGAAACCGTGGTTTTCCCCTCGAACCGCGAGCTGTCCCTGCGGGCGCACGGCCCCTCCCCGGCGACTTTGCGGCGGGCCTTGGCGCAGCTCGTCGAGGTCGGCCTGGTGATCCGGCGTGACAGCCCGAACGGCAAGCGCTACGCGCGCCGCGACACCGATGGCGGCATCTCGCAGGCCTTCGGTTTCGATCTGACGCCACTCTTGGTCCGGGCCACGGAACTCGCCGGCCTCGCACAGGAGGTGAGAGCGGAGGCGCGCTTGCGCACGCTGCTGCGCGAAGAGATCGCTCTGCTGCGCCGGGACATCGTCAAGACCCTCGCGGCCGCCGTCGAAGCCGATTGGCCGGGTCCATGGCCGGCCCTGGCGGATCGGTTCACGGAACTCGGCGGCATGCCGGGACGCGCCGCCTCCGCTGCAGCGCTGCAGCCGGCCGCCGAGGCACTGCGCATGCTTCGTGTGGACGTGGATAAGTGGCTGTCTGAAGCAACGGATTTTACGAAAACGCACACCAATGAGTCTCAGAATGAGCGCCACTATCAGAATTCAAAACCAGACCCTGCTCTAGAATCTGAACGATGCTTCCGAGGAAGCCCGGCGGCGACCGAGCGATCCGACTCGGACAGGGTGCGGGCCGATCAGCGTCCCCTCCCCTTGCCCATGGTGCTCGAAGCGTGTCCGGACATCGTTCTGTACGCCCGCGACGGCATCAGGAGCTGGGCCGATCTCGCGACGGTCGCCGAGATCGTGCGTCCCTCCCTCGGGATCAGCTCGAGTGCCTGGGAGGCCGCCGTCGCCGCGATGGGCCGAGACCCGGCGCTGGTGGTGCTGGCGGCGATCCTCCAGCGCGCCGCCATGATCAATGCACCGGGTGGTTACCTGCGCGCCCTGACGCAGAAGGCGCGCTCCGGCGGATTCTCCGCATGGCCGATGCTCCTCGCCCTGTGGCGGCTGCGGCACGGGGCGGCTGGCGCGGAGCGCCGACAGACCGGTTGACCGCGGTCAACTCGGTCACGCTGGCGATCGGCCGGGATGTCGGTCGGCGCGAGGCAGGGTGGCCCCTCGTGTGCGTCAACGTTCCGGTAACCTTTCACGTGCTCTTCTCACGGTGTAGCAGCGTGCACAGCCGTTCAAACCGTGACAGGAGATCGAAACCGTGGCCAGCACCGCGGCGCTCGCCGCCTCACCCTCTTCGGTCCCAGCCATCATGGCGATGCACAATCTGATCGCCGGCGACGCCCAAGCGCTGTCGGCAAAACTGCAGTCCCACCGCCAGCGCCTGTTTCCGCCGAAGGCCCGGAAGCAGTTGCGGCGCTTCTCGTCCGGCGAAGCCGCTCGTCTGATCGGCGTCGATGACGGCTACCTGCGGCGCCTGTCGCTCGACGGGAAGGGACCCGCTCCGGAGATCGGGCCCTCCGGACGGCGCTCGTACTCGAGCGCGGACATCCAGGCTCTGCGCAGCGTTCTCGACGAGGGGGCCAAGACCGGCCGGCGCTACCGGAAGGATCGCCGGGACCAAGAGCATCTCCAAGTCATCGCTGTGGTGAACTTCAAGGGCGGCTCAGGTAAGACGACGACGGCGGCCCACCTCGCTCAGCACATGGCGCTGCAGGGCTACCGCGTGCTCGCCGTCGATCTCGACCCGCAGGCGAGCCTGTCGGCGCTTCATGGGATCCAGCCCGAGTTCGATGTGCGGGACAACGAAACTCTCTACGCAGCAATCCGCTACGACGAGGCGCGCCGTCCCTTGGCCGACGTCATCCAAGAGACCTACTTTCCCGGTCTCGACCTCGTGCCGGGCAATCTCGAACTGATGGAGTTCGAGCACGAGACCCCGCGCGCTCTCCTCCAACGGCGCAGCGACGAGAATTCCCTGTTCTTCACCCGCTTCGCGCAGGCCCTCGCGCCGGTCGCCCCGCGCTACGACGTGGTCGTGGTCGATTGCCCGCCGCAACTCGGCTACCTGACGCTCTCGGCGCTGTGCGCGGCCACCAGTGTGCTCGTCACCGTGCATCCGCAGATGCTCGACGTCATGTCGATGTGCCAGTTCCTGCTGATGACCTCCGAGATGCTCGGGGTCGTTGCCAAGGCCGGCGGCGACATGAACTACGATTGGATGCGCTATCTCGTCACCCGCTACGAGCCGACCGACGGACCGCAGACCCAGATGGTCGCGTTCATGCGGACGTTGTTCGGCGAGCGCGTGCTGACGAACGCGATGCTGAAGAGCACGGCGGTCTCGGATGCCGGCATTACCAAGCAGACGCTGTTCGAGGTCAGTCGCGACCAGTTCACGCGCGCGACCTATGATCGGGCGGTCGAGAGCTTGGACGCGGTCAACGGCGAGATCGAGGCCCTGATCCGCACGGCGTGGGGACGCTGATTCGATGGCCCGCAAGAATCTTCTCGCCGGCCTTCTCGACCCGGTCGAGCCGGCCCCGCCGACCGAGTTGACCGCGGTCAACTCTTCGGAGGCCGAGGCGACACGGGATCGTTCCGACCGTGGCCCCTCCCCGCTCGTTCCCAGTTTTGCCGGGCGCGGTGCCGTCGGCGCCATGGGCCGCTCGCTCGAGCGTCTGACTTCGGAGGTCGTGTCGGCCCGCGCCGCGGAAGACCAGCTCAAGTCCGGCACCGTTGCGGTCGATCTCGACCCAGGTCTCGTCGATCCGTCACCGGCTCCGGATCGGTTGCCGGTCCTCGACGCACCGAGCGAAGCCAGCTTCATCGAGGTGATCCGAGCCCAGGGTCAGCAGACCCCGATCCTGGTGCGACCGCATCCCGCGGTGAGGGGCCGTTATCAGGTCGCCTTCGGTCATCGCCGGCTGCGCGCCGCGTCCGCCTTGGGCCGCCCCGTCCGTGCCTTGGTCCGGACGCTTACCGATGCCGAACTCGTCGTCGCCCAGGGGCAGGAGAACAACGCGCGGGAAGATCTCAGCTTCATCGAGCGCGCCGCGTTCGCGCTGACGCTGGAACGGCTCGGGCATGGCCGCGACGTGATCATGGCCGCCCTTCTCGTCGACAAGACCGAGCTGTCGCGCCTGATCGCCGTGCGACGCGCCGTGCCGGATTTCGTGGTCGCGGCAATCGGTCCCGCCCCGAAAGCGGGGCGGCGCCGATGGATGAGTTTGGCGGATCGCCTCGCCAGCCCGGACATGCAGGCGCGTGCGACCGAAATCATCGCTGAGGACCTGTTCGCCGCCCTCCCCTCCGACCTCCGGTTCGTGCGGGTGTTCGAGGCCGTGAAGCCCGTTCCGTCGCCTGCCCCGCCCATTGCGTCGGCCGCGAACCCCGCGGCTGTCGAGCGAGCGACGGATGCTCGCGGCCTCGCACGCATCGAGCGGACGCCGACGAGCGTGGGCCTGATCATCGATGAGACGCGTCATCCTGCCTTCGGTGATTTCCTCGTCGCGCGCCTTCCGGAGCTCTTCGCAGCGTTCCAGCGCGAGCAGGCGGGCGCGACCGACGCTTCCACGTCCTGATCGTGCCTGACGATACCGGATCGGGGCGTGCCTCGGTCCGGGCTTCTTCAGACCAACGCATGACGCAAGCCTGGTTCCACGATCCATTCTGCAGCTGAGACGATCTGGCTTCGGTCGAATCGGCAAGGCGGTGCGTCGCTCCCACGCTCAGCAGATGTGGCGTGAGCGGAATCGCGGCGGCCGCAGCTCGCGCATCGTCAGCCGTCATCGGGCTCGTACGCGATGACCGCGGCTGTCTCCCGAAGCCGACCGGTTCCCTCTCACCGATAGGGTAGGGGAAGGTCGCTTTGCATCGGTGTCCGGACCCCCCGGTGTGCGGACGCTCCCTGTTCCGGAGGGCACCCTTCGGTACCACTGCTCGCGTCTGTAGCGGCCGGTACACGACGAGCCTCAGGCCATAACGACATCCTGGCGCCGAACGGAGCGGTGCTCGCACCGGTCTATGGGATCGGACAACGCCGTCGTCGTCCGTATGCGTCGGTTGGCGGGGTTTGGTGGGTTCGACGGTGTGGTGCAGGCTCCGACGCCCTCTGCGGCCCCATCGATCGGCTCCGGTCTGGCCGGGGCCGGCGTTCCGCCTCCGTCTGCTCGACTGCAACGCGCCTCCCCCGCCTCTTTTCCGCCGGCCTACGGCCTTTGCATCGCGAAGCAAAAGAGGCGGGGGAGGCGCGTCCTCCACATCCG
>Ga0233425_10004655_pt1 | contig 22724 bp, 17 predicted proteins | sample Watercolumn_Towu_2_FD_181712 | JGI IMG/M metagenome (GOLD analysis project Ga0233425, IMG submission 181712) | Freshwater microbial communities from Lake Towuti, South Sulawesi, Indonesia - Watercolumn_Towuti2014_140_MG | ecosystem: Environmental > Aquatic > Freshwater > Lake | place... | reverse complement strand
GACCTCACGTAGATAGGACGTTGCGTCCTCGCCCCTGCGCGCACGAGCGGAGCTTCGCGCCAGAAGGCGCGCGAGGTCCAGCCGGCGAAGCGAAGCCGGCATGGCCGCCGGAGCACGTTTGATCTGACCCTTCAGGGGTGCGTGACGGAGCGGGCCGGCCGCATCGGATTCGACAGTGCGCTCCTCATCGGGGCGTTGCTCCCCGGAGTCGGACCTCGCCTTCACCGGTGCCTGGCCAGCCTCCGCCTGCTCTTCCTCAACACGCGCGGTATCGCTGAAGCTCAGCGAAAGTCCCTGCTCTCTGGAATAATAGAGCGAGAGTCGCGGCTCGATGAGGTAGATGCGCTCCGGCACGATCCTGAGCGACCACAGCGCACTTCGGCTGATCTCGACCGCCGCCATCGGTGCGGAAGCGACCGCATCGCCGTCCGCCTCGCGGATCGACACGTTCTTGAGGCGGAACTCGAGCCGGCCTTCGGAGGAGAGCCGGGCCTCGACGTCGCCGATGGTGGCGGAAAGGTCGCCGAGCTCTGCGTTGATCCCAGCGGCGATTGGCGCCGCGAACATCTTGAGGGACACCGGACCATGCTGAAGGCGGACGTGAATGATGACGACCGCCAGGACGGCCAAGAGCACGATCGGGAGTACGACCGTTGCAGCCATCCGGCCGAAGCGGCCGAGGCGCTCGAGATGATAGCGCCAGGATGGCTCATCGCCCGCCCCAATCCTCAGCTTGGCGAGGCTCGTGCCTGCAACAGCCGCAAGACGCCCAGGCGGAGCCGTCTTGGGCGGAGGGCCGGTCCTGACCGGAGCTCGTTCTGTCGTCGTCACTCTGGTCCTTACCCTCGAAACGTCCCGGATGTGCCCGGGAGCTTCCCCCTCCTGGCCGGGCCCGCATTCCGGGTGCCCCGCTCGTCTCCTACCCCGAGATCAAGTTTCCTGATTCTGCCATTCCTCCAAAAGACGTTTCGCCGGCTCACGGCGCCTCATGGAGCATGGCTCCAACGAGGCCGGCGCGGGCCGGCGTCCACCCCTGAGCTTTGCCCCCTCCGAGGGCTTTGGCAGCGCTGCAGCTCCCCGCCCTGTCCGCGGCCCGGACGGGCCAGTTGCCGCGGGCGCGGCAGTTCTGCTAAGTGCCGATCAGCGTTTCCAAAAGCGACAAAAGAAAGGCGCTCCCAGATGCTCGAGGAGGGTAACTCCGCTCCAGAATTCGACCTCCCGGCCGACGACGGTTCGCGCATCCGTCTCGAGAGCCTCACGGGCGCCCCCGTGGTCGTCTATTTCTACCCCAGGGACGATACGTCCGGCTGCACCGCGGAGGCCAAGGGCTTCACGTGCCTCGCCGGCGACTTTGCCCGGGCCGGAGCCGTGGTCATCGGCATCTCTCCCGACAGCGCCGCGAGCCACAGGAAATTCAAGGAGAAGCATGATCTCGCCGTAGCCCTCCTCGCCGACGAGGCGCACGCCGTCTGCGAGGCCTACGGCGTGTGGGCGGAGAAATCGATGTACGGGCGCACCTACATGGGCGTCGAGCGCTCGACCTTCCTCGTCGATCCGAAGGGCCGGCTCGCCCGCATCTGGCGGAAGGTCAAGGTGCCCGGCCATGCGGAGGAGGTGCTCCAGGCCGTGCAGGCCCTGGCAGCGAAATAGGTGCGGGAGCATGTTGCCGCCTCGCAACGGCCAAGACTGAAGGTCGAGGCGTCGGATCGTCGCCATTCCCGATTTTGGCCTCGAGTGCTCCTCGCATTGCCGAAATGATCGAGATGTTGCAAAGCCGGCAAGGGTGACCCGCTCCTCGAAACATGCTAGCCACGGTCACCGGGGCTCGTGCACCAACTCGGTCTGGATCGTCCATAGGGGCTGGTCCGCAGACCTGTCGAGCGTGCACGCCACTCCGGTTGGTTGATTGAGAATCCAGTCACTTGCACGTCCCGTGGAGGTCGCGTCATGCTGCAGAACTTGAAGAAGCCCGAAGGGGACACGGCCAGGAGCAGCGCGTCGACGGCCGTGCCGCCAGGCGGGCCCATGCTCGGCATCCGCACGGCGGGTCCTCAGCTTCGGCCGGGCGCCCCTGGAGCTCCCTCCATCATCGGTCCCGATCTTTTGATCACGGGCAACCTGTTCTCGAAGGGCGAGGTGCAGGTCGAGGGTGAGGTTCAGGGCGATATCCATTCGACGCATGTCGTCGTCGGCGAGCGCGCGCGCATCACCGGCGGCGTGATTGCCGACGAGGTCGTGGTCCGTGGCCATGTGGCCGGCTCCGTGCGCGGCAAGCGTGTGCTGCTGCAGACCTCGAGCCATGTCGAGGGGGACATCTACCATCAGACGCTCGCCATCGAGCAGGGGGCCTTCTTCGAGGGCAAGTCGCGGCGCACCGACGATCCGACGGCCGGCATCATTCGCCCGGACCAGCAGCGCGGCAGCGCCGAGGCTCAGGCCTCTGCTGCGGAGGCCGGATCGAGGGACACGTCTCTCGGTTAGCCTGATCCGCAACCGCGTTCAGACCGCGTCCTCGCCCGGGGCGTGGTTTCCCGCCACTCCGATGATGCGATCGATCTCGAACGTAATGTCGCCGTGCGCGCGCTGCACCGAGCGGATCAGCTCTGCGCGCTTTTTCCATGTCGCCTGATGGGCCCGCTCCTCCTTGCGGTCGAGCTCGACGAGCTCGCCGGCCTGCAGGTCGATGGTGCCGAGGAGTTGTGTGCACCTCTCCGACATGATGAAGGCGTAAAGCGCCTCCGTCTTCTGGGCCCGCGCCTCGTTTCCCGCACGAAGCGCATGCGTTTGCACGACATGCTTTCTCAAGAGATGGGAGAGGACCAGCACGCGGCCCGGCGCTGCGACGAGCACGCCGTCCTGAATGTGCAGCTCGCGCACGCCTGCCGGGAACACCTTGCTGGCGAGCACCGCGTGGTCTGCCTTTGCGTCGATCTGGTCGGCGCGCAGCTTGGAGACGTACTCGTTACGCCACGCGCTCCGGTTCTTGGAATCGTAGACGATGCGCCCGCAGGGCCTGCCGTTGTGGTTGATATCCTGGATGACATCGGCGCCGGCGGCACCCTTCTCGACCCGCGTTATGCGATCCTCCGGGAACTCGGCCTTGAGGAGCTCGAAGAGATCGGCCTCCGGGCCCTCGCCCAGATCCTGCGACGTCTTGTTCTCGAGCTGGCGCTGCAGCTCGGCGATCTTGCTCTGAAACTTCTGCTTCTCGTCGAAAGCCCGCGCCTGCTCGGCCTGGATGGCCGCGAGCTTCTCCTTCTCGAGGCTCTCGCGCGCGAGCCCGATGCGCTCGGCCACCAGCGCCTCCTGGCGCTCTCGAAGCGACATGACCTCGGCCTCGGCCGTGCGCCGCGCGCTTTCAGCTTCCTCGAGGCGTGCCCTCTGCGCCGCCTCGGCCGCAGCTCTTGCCTCCTCGCGTGCCGCCGCAATCGCGGCTTCGGCCTCACGCCGGGCTACCTCGATTGCAGCGTTTGCCCTGGCCTCCGCCGCTGCCTTATCGCGGGCCAGTTGCTCCTCGATCGATGCACGCACGCGCTGCTCGCGGTCCGCGATGCGGCTCCTCACCTCCTCCGACAGCTCGATCGGGATCGGCTGATCGCAGGCCGGACAGCGTTCGCCGGCACCATGAGGTTGGTGCGGCGACGGCGGGGACACCGGGCGGAGCAGAGCCATGACTTGGGGCCTCGAACAGACGTGTTGGACGCGCGACTATCTCTCGATTCGGGCCGGAATTATGTTCCTTCTTTGTTCTTTGGACGCCGCTTGGGGATAATTCCGCACGTCTCCAATTTTCCGGCTTGGGTTCAAGGTGATAGACCGGGCCTGCGTTTGGGTCTCCGGAGGAAAGATGGGGAGGCGCGTGCCGGCAGACGTCGAAATCCTGGTGGTGGGGGCCGGTGCCGTTGGCTTGGCCATTGGCCAGGCGTTTGCCAAGACCGGCACTGAGGTCATCGTGCTCGAGCAGCACGAGCGCATCGGGACCGAGACGAGCGCGCGCAACTCCGAGGTCATCCATGCCGGGCTCTACTATCCGCCGGGATCCCTCAAGGCCCGCCTCTCAGTCGCAGGCAACCGTCGCCTTCATGCCTTTGCCGCCGAGAACGGCATTCGCGTGCTCCGCACGGGCAAGCTCCTCCTGGCCTGCGACGAGAAGGAAACGAATGCGCTCGAGCGCATCGCCGCCACGGCACGAGCCAATGGCGTCGGCGATCTCATGCGCCTCAGCCGGGGCGAGGTCAGCGCGCTCGAGCCCGAGGTGCGCTGCTGGACCGCCTATCTTTCTCCCTCCACGAGCGTCATCGACAGTCATGCGTATCTCGAGGCATTGGAAGGGCATCTCACGGCCGCCGCCGGCCGTGTCGTTCTCAATACGCGGGTGACAGGTCTCGCGCGGCGGAAAGATCAGAGTTTCGAGATTGCGACGGAGAGCGCCGGCACACGGGCTGTTCTGACGGCCCGGCGCCTCGTGCTTGCTGCTGGTCTCGAGGCGACCCGTCTCGGACGCCACCTCACCTACCTCAACCACTATCGCGTGCCGGAGACCTATCTCGCCAAGGGGCACTACTTCGCGCTCAAGGGGCCCCCACCCTTCGAGCGCCTCGTCTATCCCATGCCTCGGGCGGGCTCGCTCGGCATTCACTTCACACGGGACGCGGGAGGCGGCGGGAAGTTCGGTCCCGATATCGAATGGAAGGGTGCCGCGAGCGACAGCGCGCCCGACTACAGCTTCGAGGACGCGGACGGCGCCCGCTGTGCCAGATTCGAGTCGGCCATCCGGCGCTATTGGCCGGGGCTGCCGGACGGAGCGCTCGCTCCCGGCTACACGGGTCTTCGGCCAAAACTCTCCCGCCCGGATGAGCCTGCCGCCGACTTCGCGATCCACGGCGAGGCCATCCACGGCATCGCCAATCTGGTCGCCCTCTATGGCATCGAGAGCCCCGGCCTCACATCGTCCCTCGCCATTGGTGCCTACGTCGCGGACCTGATGGCGCGCAGTTAGCCCAGAGATCAATTGGCTCTTTGTCGTGTTGCCGCGAGGAGCTGCGCGAACCCGCCCAGGCGCTCGTGCCAGGCGATATCGAAGTACCGAGCCGGAGCCAACAATCGCGATGGGTCGGAGCGTCATGCCCCTTCTCGCTGCATGAGCCCTTCGATACCGTCCCGCTCGCGGCTGCCAATCCCCAGGATTTACCGAAATTCAGGATACCCTCCAATAGTCATCCACAACCGGCCCTTGTAAAGGCGCCCCCGCTCCTCTACATCCCCCGCTTTCCTCGGGGTACCCTCGAGGTGAGAGCGGGGTCGGCTCCACACCGGGCTCGCGGGAGGAGCCATGACCAAGGCACAACCGGTAGCCGGCATCATCATGGGCAGTCAGTCGGACTGGTCGACCATGAAACGGGCCGCGGAGGTGCTCGCCGAGCTCGGCGTGCCGTTCGAGACCCGCATCGTTTCCGCCCATCGCACCCCCGAGCGTCTTTATTCCTATGCCAAGGCCGCCAAGGAGCGGGGCCTCAAGGTCATCATCGCCGGAGCCGGTGGAGCGGCCCATCTGCCCGGCATGACGGCGTCGCTGACCGCGCTTCCGGTGCTCGGCGTGCCCGTCTCGAGCAAGGCGCTCTCCGGCGTCGACAGCCTCTACTCGATGGTGCAGATGCCGGGCGGCGTTCCGGTTGGCACGCTCGCCATCGGGGAGGCCGGAGCGATGAACGCCGGCCTCCTCGCCGCGCAGATCCTGGCCCTCGGCGATCCCCAATTGGCGAGGCGTGTCGCAGACTGGCGCGAGCGCAACACGGCCTGTGTCGCTGAAACGCCCAAGGACGACTGAGGCTCCGCGTGACCGACCCGCTCTCTCCCGGCTCCACCATCGGCATTCTGGGCGCAGGTCAGTTAGGCCGCATGCTGGCGCTCGCCGCCGCGCGGCTCGGTCTCAAATGCAGCATCTACTCCGACGTTCCGGGACCAGCCTTCGATGTCGCCGCGCATTCTGTCGTCGGTCCGTTCGAGGACGCGGCGGCGGTTGCAGACTTTGCCAAGTCCGTCGACGTGGTGACGTACGAGTTCGAGAACGTGTCCCTTGCTGCGGCGGTTGCGGCGGCGGAGTACGCGCCTGTTCGCCCCGGCCCCAAGGCGCTCTCCGTCTCGCAGGACCGCTACGACGAGAAGACCTTCGTGCAGGGACTGGGATTGCCTGTTGCGCCATTCGCCCTCATCGAGAGGAGTACGGACTTCGCACCTGCCCTCGCTGCCGCCGGCGAGCGCGCAATCCTGAAGACGCGCCGGCTCGGCTACGACGGCAAGGGACAGGCCCGCATTGCCAACGGCGCCGAGCTCTCTCAGGCCTTCGATGCCATCGGAGAGGCGCCCGCCGTCCTCGAGGGGTTCGTCGACTTCAAGTACGAGGTCTCGGTGCTGGTCGTGCGCGCACTCTCGGGCAAGATGCGGTTCTACGATATTCCCCTCAACACGCATAAGGACGGCATTCTCGATACCTCGACGGTCCCCTCGCCGCTGCCGCCCGCACACGCAGAGCGCGCCCGCGACATCGCCGCCGCCATCGCCGCCGCCCTCGATTACACCGGCGTGCTGGCGGTCGAGATGTTCTACCTCGGAGACGGGCCAGCCGAGCCCCTTGTCGTCAACGAGATGGCCCCGCGCGTGCACAATTCAGGACATTGGACGATGGATGCCTGCCTATGCTCCCAGTTCGAGAACCACATGCGGGCCGTGGCCGGCTGGCCCCTGGGACCGACCGCGCGTCACTCGAATGCTGTGATGCTGAACCTCATCGGCGACGACGTCGCCGACTGGAGGACCCTCGCAGCCGATCCCTCGATTGCGCTGCATCTCTACGGCAAGGCCGAAGCGCGACCGGGCCGCAAGATGGGGCATGTGAACCGCATCACTCCCCGGCGCTGATGTGCGACCGGCTTCATCGCGTTGCTCCGGTCCTCTATTGACCCGGCGCGACGGCCAGCTCCCCTTCGATCTGTGCGAGCCAGCGCTTGCGCTCGGGCGTCAATTGCTTTTCGCCCTCGAGCTTTTGCAGGATGGCCTGAGCACGGGGGAGCAGGCTCGCCCGGTCGCCGCCTGTGCGGCCGACATCCATCAGCGCCTTGGCAAGCCCGGCCTGCCGCGCAGCGCTGCCCGGATCGTTGGCAGCCACTGTCTCCCAAAGAGCGAGCCCTTCGCGGAAGGCCGCCGCCGCCTCATCGCGCTGACCCGAGCTCTCCGCCGCATCGCCATAAACATTATGGCCGGTTGCAAGGTCGCTGCGCCATGTCCAGTGATCCGGGGCTGAGGCCACCAGCGCCTTACGCAGGTCGAGAGATTGGCGCGCTGCCGCGAGTGCCGGCGCAGCCCTCATCAAAAGACGGTTGATCCGCGACGCCTCAGCGAGGCTCGCCGACAAATCGCTCCGGAGCGCCGCGTGCTCAGGATCGGCCGATGATAGCTTCTCCAGACTTTCGACGCTTCTCCTGATCGTCGCTTCCGCCTCCTCGTGCAGTCCGGATTGCGACAGGGCGCGGGCCAGCTCCTTGAGATGCTCGGCGAGAAGGCGCTCGGCTGCCAAGTCCGTCTTGTCACTCTGCGCCAGCGCCTCGTCGATCTCTGCGGCCCGGCGCAGGGCCTTGAGGGCTTCCTCGTTCTCTCCAAGATCGAGGCGGGTCCTGCCGAGGAGCGCCCAGTTCGCTGACAGCCTGCGCTTCAACCGGCGATTATCGGGATCGCGGGACGACAGCGCGGCAAGCCTGTCGAGGTTCTTTCCAGCGGATTCGACGGCTTCGCCTCGCCGGCCGAGCTCGTTCAGAATTTCTGCCATTTCCAGCTGGATGATGGCCGGGGCCTCGACGTACTGAACATTCTCGGGATCCTTGGCCGCGACCTCATCGACCAGCGTCAGAGCGTTCTTGTAGTCGTCGAGAGCCTCGACCCGCCGATGCGCGACCCAGAGTGCCGCGCCGCTCAACTGCAGACTATCGGCAAGCTCGAGCTTGAGCCCGAGGCTTTCGGGCTCCTTTTCTGCAAGCGCCCTGCGCGCGGCCAGCAGCGTTGCAAATACCTCGAGAGCCTCGGAACCGCGCTGGGCAAGCCCCAGGGCCCCGCCCACGGCGACGCGCACCAGGGCCAGTTTCTTCTTCCAGACCGGGCTTTCCGGATTGGACGCCACCAGCCGCTCGGCGACCGATTGCGCCTTCTCGGCAATCCGCACCGCCTCCGCGGGATCACCGAACTTTCCCACGATTCTGGATCGCCGGGCATAGGTGTAGGCCAGCATCGCCTGCCACTGCACGCTCTGCGGGTCGGTCTCGGCAAGCTTCTCGATGAGGTGGGTCGATCGCTCGCTCGCCTCCAGCGCCTCGCGCCGGTAGCCCGTTGCATCGTGCAAAATCGCAATATTGTCGAATACGGTCGCAAGATCGGCGTTCCAGCCCGTGCTGTGCCCGTTTTGCCCGGCGAGCTGCTCGAGGATCCTGAGCGCCTCGCGAAAGCTCGCAAGCGCCGCCTCGCGCCGGCCAGCAAATTGATGGAACCTGCCGATTTCCTGGTAAAGGCTTGCAAGCCTTCCCTGTGGCGCCGGCTTCGCGGGGTCTTCGCCGGCCAGGGCCTCCCGGATCTCGCGGGCGCTCTCGAAGGATTCGAGGGCCGACGCCGACCGGCCCGCGGCCGCGTAGTGCAGAGCGAGCGTCTGATGGCTCTCCGCGACAACGCTCTGCCAGGTCGCGTTATCGGGAGCGGTTTCAGCGAGACTGCGGCGGATCTCAAGGCCGCTTTGATAGGCTTTCAAGGCGTCCTCCCACCTGCCCCACTCACTCAGCGCCCATCCTGTCAGCATGTGTCCGTAGGACACGAGAAGCTGCCATTCGACGTTCATGGGATCGCCGCTCACAAGCTCATTTGCGATCTTTTTCGCGTCCTCGAAGTGTGCGAGCGCCTTGCTGTGCTCGCCGGCCTGCTGCTCGGAGCGGCCGAGGCGCGTGAAGCAATTGGCGAGTTCGCGCCGCCAGCGCGTATCCTCGGGGTCGGAGGCGGTTCCCTCTCTGGCTATCTCGGTCGCCTGCTCGTAGGCCGCGAGTGCCTCGCCGTACCGGCCCTGCTTCTGCAGGACATCGCCGATCCTCAGCTGTGTCAGCATCACATTGGAGCTCGCCGCTGGATCGAGCGGGTATTCCTTGCGCCACTTCTCCCGCCGCTCGAGACTTTTGCGCAGCTCTGTCAGCGCCTCCTCGAAGCGTTGCGCAGCCTCGAGTGCGGAGGCGGTCCGGTCGTATCCGAGCGACAGGTTCGTCTGCGCGGCCAGATCATCGGGGTGTTGCGCGGCCAGCTCCTCCCGGATCCTCGCGCTTCTGGCGTAGGCCTCTGACGCCAGACCGCCCTTGCCGGTCGCGTTATGGACGCTACCCGCCTGGTCGAGCGCTTCGGCGAGGCTGCTCTTCAAGCCGTCGTCCTCCGGCGAAGCTTTGACGAGCTCATTCAGAAGCTCCTCGGCCTTGGTTGCCGAGCTGGCTGCGCCATAATGGTCATTGAGATGGGCCTGCGTCAGTGAAAGACTGACGAGTGCGCGGGCCTGGCTGCGCTTGAGCTCGGGTGTGGACTGTCCGGTCTCGCCGAGCCGGCTCTGCAGCGCCTCTGCCGAATCCAGAACCTCTTTGATGAGGTCCGAGCGCACGCCCGTGACGTTTCTGAACCTCCCGGCGACCCCGTACACCAGCTCGTTGGCCGCTTCGGTCGCCGCGGCGAGGTTCTGCTCGGCGCGCTGCTGCTGCGCGACGGCCTTGCTCCACTGGAAATAGAGCGAGACGCTGAGCCCCGCCATCGCAATGACGCTGGCGGCGAGGGCGACGACGGCACGCCACAGTCCTCTGGTCGCAGACTGGCGGCAGGCCCGGATGAAGCGCGCATGCAGCTCCGTCGATTCCGGAATGCCGGGCGGGCGGGCGATGAGCCAGGCCTCGGCCTCTCGCAAGGCACGTCCGCGCAGAATGAGGTCCTCCGGCTGTCCGCCGCGCGCCTCCCACAGCCGCGCCTGCTCTCCAAGGCGGGTATGCTCCCTGAGCCAGCCGAGGTCGACGAGCAGCGCGCGAACGAGCCCCTCGAAGGCAGCGAAGTCGTGCGCCTTGTCGAGGAAGACGTAGTTGAGGCGCTTCAACCGCTCGGGAACCTTGTCCCCTTCGACGGCCCGGCACACGACAGGAATGATCCGCTTGCCGAGTCGCCACGCCTCGTCCACCTCCCAGCCGCAAACGGGTGAAGCCACGCTTTCCGGCGAAAGGACGAAGATGACCGTATCGGCACCCTCGATAAGCTTGGTCAGCCGCTCGCGCCACGGCTCTCCCGGCGCGATATCCTTTTTGTCGACGTAGGCCTCAAAATCACGCGCATTGAGGGCGGTCACGAGATCGTCGGCAAACGACGTGTCCGTGCGGGAGTATGAGATGAAGACCCGCGCCTTCTTGTCGTTTAGAGCACCGCCCGCTGCCATGTCCGCCTCCCGGTGAGTGGATGGCTGGAAGCCTAGGCGCGGATGCCGCTCGAGGGCTTGATACCCGTCAACCTTCGGATGCGAGCACGGCCTTGAAATGGATCAAGCGCCCTGCCCCGGCGGGTCCTCTGCACGCGCCCATCGCACAAGGCGCGCCGCCCCTCATTCATCGAGTCCGGAGAGAGACTTGAGTAGCTGAGCCAGAGCGTTGGGAAGCTGCTCCGGAAGATCCTCCGCGATCAGGCCGGGGCCGAAACGGGCCGCACACTCCCCGTGCAGCCATACCGCCGCTGCGGCGGCTTCGAAGGACGGCATGTGCTGCGCGAGCAGCCCCGTAATGAAGCCGGCGAGCACGTCGCCCGAGCCGGCAGTCGCGAGCCAGGGCGGCGCGTTCTCGTTGATCGCGGCACGTCCGTCCGGCGCAGCAATGACCGTATCGGGCCCCTTGAGCACGACGACGGCGCCGGACAGGCGCGCCGCGGCCCGCGCACGCTCGAGCTTGGAGCCCGCGATATCCGGAAACAGTCGTTTGAACTCGCCGTCGTGCGGCGTGATCACCACCGGCGTCCGGCGCCGGCCGATGGCCGCGAACAGGGCCCCGGTCGAGGGCTCATCGCGCACGAGGCTCGCCGTGAACCCGAAAACACCCTCCCTTCCGCCATCCGTCTGATCCTTCGCGAAGGACGTGAGCCCGTCGGCGTCGATCACGACGCTCGCCTCGGACGAGAGGGCCGTCAGCACCGTCTGAGCCGTCTCGCGCGAGACGCCCATGCCGGGGCCGATCAGCACGGCATTGCGGCGCCGGTCCGCGAGAAACTCGGCGAGAGCACGATCGCTGCCGGTGATCCGCGTCATGACGGCGGTCAGATGCGCGGCATTGACGGCCGTCGCCGCGGAGGAGCCCACGAGGGTGACGAGCCCTGCTCCGATGCGCAGCGCGCCGCGCGCGCCTAGCCGGGCCGCTCCCGTGCACTCCGGCGGCCCCGAGACGACGACGGCGTGACCGCGCTGATACTTGTGTCCGTCCCGCTGCGGAAAGGGAAACGCGCCAAGCCACAGGCCCGGCGCGTTGGCCCACAGCGTGACGCTGACTGCGCCGCTCTCTCCGCCCCCGTCTCCATCCCCGGCGCCTGCTCCCGCACTGGGAGCGACGGAGCGCGACAGCACGTCGTCGGGAATGGCAATGTCCGCGACGATCGTCTCCCCGCACAATACGCGGCCCGGCATCAGGACGTGGCCCGCCTTGCGGCGGAAGAATGTGACGGTCCGCGTCGCGCGAAAGGCCGGGCCCATCGCCTGGCCGGTCGTACCGTCGACACCGCTCGGAACGTCGACCGCGAGCACTGGAAGACCCGACGCCGCGACCTCGCCGGCGATTGCCGCGCCAGCCCCCTCCAATGGGCGCGACAGTCCGGCGCCGAGCAGCGCATCGATGACGAGATCCATGCTCTCTGTCACTCCAGGCTCGATCGCGCGCATGGGTCCCCCCCAGCGCCGGGCCACCTCCGCCGCGTCCCCTTTAAGAGCCTCGCGCGCTCCCAGCACATAGACGCGCACGTCATAGGAGTGCTCGAGGTGGCGCGCCGCGACCAACCCGTCGCCTCCGTTGTTGCCGGGCCCGCAGAGAACGAGGATGCGGCTGCCGGCCGGTACCATCTTCCGCGCCTCGTCAGCGACGGCGCGGCCTGCGTTTTCCATGAGCGTCAGAGACGGCACGCCGCGGGCAACCGCAAGCCGGTCGGCCCGGGACATTTCCTCCGTCGTCAGGAGCTCCAACCCGTGATCGGCCATCGAGTTCCCCTCCTCCTGCGGGCGCAGCACTCAGCGATACGCCAAAGCAAGACGCCTGTTTTCTTCGCAATTTGCCTAGTTCTTGTGCATCGCAGGACCGCCACCCCGCCCATTGCCTGGGCAGTCGACACCCAAGGCCTTGATATCCCGCGACTAAAGTTCCCGTTCGCCACTTGGCATGGGCCGTGCTAACCAACTGCGCGTCCCCCAGCACAGACGCTATAGAGCTGCCAAACCATGCTGGAGAGGAAGGGGCCATCATGAAAAAAATCGAAGCCATCATAAAGCCCTTCAAGCTCGACGAGGTCAAAGAGGCCCTGCAGGAGGTCGGTCTGCAGGGCATCACCGTCATCGAGGCCAAGGGTTTCGGCCGTCAGAAGGGACATACGGAGCTTTACCGGGGCGCCGAGTACGTGGTGGATTTCCTGCCCAAGGTGAAGATCGAGGTGGTGCTGAACGACGACATGCTCAATAAGGCAGTCGACGCCATCCAGAAGGCTGCTAAAACCGGCCGGATCGGCGACGGGAAGATCTTCATCTCATCCGTCGAGGAAGCCATCCGCATCCGCACCGGCGAGACCGGCTCGGACGCCATCTGAGCCCGTAGAGGGGCTTCGCGATCGTCGCCGTCGATCGATACGAAACACAATTCTGGTTGCTCGCAAAGGGGAGTGCACATGAAGACTGCAGGCGATGTCCTGAAGATGATCAAGGACAAGGACGTGAAGTTCGTGGATCTGAGGTTCACGGACACCAAAGGCAAGATGCAGCACGTCACCGCGGATGCCTCCTGCGTCGACGAGGGGACCTTCGAGGGCTATGCCTTCGACGGCTCCTCGATCGCCGGCTGGAAAGGCATCGAGGCGTCGGACATGTACTTGAAGCCCGACCCCGCCTCCGCTCACATCGATCCCTTCTTCGCCCAGTCGACGCTCGCCCTCTTCTGCGACGTCATCGAGCCCCTGACGGGCCAGCCCTATGAGCGCGATCCGCGCTCGATCGCCAAGAAGGCCGAGGCCTACATGATGTCGCTCGGCATAGGCGACAAGGTGTTCTTCGGTCCCGAAGCCGAGTTCTTCATCTTCGACGACGTCAAGTTCTCGAACGACATGTATAACGTCGGCTACAAGGTCGACAGCGCCGAGCTGCCCTCCAACTCGAACACCGAGTACGAAATGGGCAACCTCGGCCACCGCCCCCGCGTCAAGGGCGGCTACTTCCCGGTTCCACCCGTCGACAGCTGCCAGGACATCCGCTCCGAGATGCTCTCGGTCATGGCCGAGATGGGTGTCGTGGTCGAGAAGCACCACCATGAGGTGGCCTCGGCGCAGCACGAGCTCGGCGTCAAGTTCGGCCCCATGATCCAGATGGCCGACGGCATGCAGATCTACAAATACGTCGTGCACCAGGTGTCGCAGGCCTACGGCAAGACGGCGACCTTCATGCCGAAGCCCATCTTCGGCGACAACGGCTCGGGCATGCACGTGCACCAGTCGATCTGGAAGGGCGGCCAGCCCGTGTTCGCCGGCAACAAGTATGCCGACCTCTCCGAGATCTGCCTCTACTACATCGGCGGCGTCCTGAAGCACGCCAAGGCCATCAACGCCTTCACCAACCCGCTGACGAACTCCTACAAGCGTCTCGTGCCGGGCTACGAGGCCCCCGTCCTCCTCGCCTACTCGGCACGTAACCGCTCGGCCTCCTGCCGCATTCCCGTCGTGACCAGCCCCAAGGCCAAGCGCATCGAGATCCGCTTCCCCGATCCGGGCGCCAATCCCTACTTCGCCTTCACGGCGATGCTGATGGCCGGCCTCGACGGCATCCAGAACAAGATCCATCCGGGCGAGCCGATGGACAAGAACCTCTACGACCTGCCGCCGGCCGAGCTCTCCAAGATCCCGACCGTGTGCGGCAGCTTGCGTGAGGCCTTGATGAGCCTCGACAAGGACCGTGCGTTCCTGAAGGCCGGCGGCGTCATGACCGACGACATGATCGATGCCTACATCGAGCTCAGGATGGAGGAGAACATGCGTTACGAGATGACCCCGCATCCCATCGAGTTCGACATGTACTACTCGGTGTAAGGCTCACAAATCCGCGCCCGGCGGCCGGCTCTCCGGAGGAGAGTCGCCGGGCGCAAATCAAAAAGAGGCCCGGGAGCGATCCCGGGCCTTTCCTGTGCTCCGGCCAGCCGAAGAGACGATCAGAACGGGATCTCGTCGTCGAGCTGCTTGTCGAAGCTCTTCCCTCCGCCGTTGCGGCCACCCCTCTTCGGCTCGCTCGTGCCCCCGCCCGACGAGCCGCCGAAGTCGTCGCCATAGTCGGCTTGACCGCCTTCCGCCATGCCGATCCCGGCCGAGGAGCCGCCAGGACGGCTGTCGAGCAGCGACAGCGTTCCATTGAATCCCTGCAGCACGACCTCGGTCGAGTATTTCTCGACGCCCGCCTGGTCGGTCCACTTGCGTGTCTGCAGCGCGCCCTCGATGTAGAGCTTCGAGCCCTTCTTCACGTACTGCTCGATCACCTTGCACAGGTTCTCGTTGAAGACGACGATGCGGTGCCACTCGGTCCTCTCCTTGCGCTCGCCTGTCGTCTTGTCGCGCCAGCTTTCAGAGGTCGCCAGCGACAGGTTGGCAATCGGCCGTCCGTCAGCCGTGCGCCGGATCTCCGGGTCCCGGCCGACGTTGCCCACGAGGATCACCTTGTTCACCGAACCGGCCATGTCGAAGCTCCTTCGTCTCTGTCGAATGGACGCGCCGTCGAACGGGCGCGTCGTTTCCGGATCCACTGTCATACACGCCGCGCGGGCCGGAGCGATCCGCCCCAGCGGCCACAAATTCACACGGCCCCGCCAAATAGCACCGTGCCGTCCCGCTTCACTCACCCGAGTCGAGTTGCAGCACCCTAGCCTGCTCCTCACCCCCCTGCCGCCGTCCCCGGCCTTTGTCCACCGCTTTCACCGGCGGGGGGCGCGCGCCCTCATCTATGAGCAACTACGCCAGAAGAAGCGGTCCGAATGGCGACTTCTGTGCGTTCTTGTTATGTTCACTGTACTGCGTCCGTTCTCAAATTGCAAGTCCCTTCCTCTTGCAGAACGCTCAGGGAACGTGTAGTGTACGTTCATGTTTTGTCCAGGCGAGTCGCGTGAGAGAGTGTGACGGCCGGCTCGGGAGCTTAGCCGCCCGGCCTGTCCGGCGCGCGATGCGCGAGCCAGAACCTCGGCACCCGATGACTTGGCACCCGATGACTTGGCACCCGATGACTTGGCACCCGATGACTTGGCACCCGATGATTTGGGCACCCGATCATGGGGCCCCTACGGAGGATCGATGCTGACCCAGAAGCAGAAGGAGCTGTTGCTCTTCATACACGAGCGCATGCAGAGGGACGGCGTGCCGCCCTCGTTCGACGAGATGAAGGACGCCCTCGAGCTCAAGTCGAAGTCCGGCATCCACCGGCTCATCACGGCGCTCGTCGAGCGCGGCTTCATTCGCCGGCTCCCGCACCGCGCGCGCGCCATCGAGGTGATCAAGCTGCCCGAAAGCGCGACCGGCGGAGAGGCAAGGCCCCGCGGGGGCTTCACTCCGAACATCATCGAGGGCTCCAAGGCCCGCAGTCTCGATCTCGCGATGCCTCCCGCCCACGTCATCGACGCGCACACCGTGTCCATTCCCGTGATGGGCCGCATCGCTGCGGGTGTGCCCATCAGCGCCATCCAGGAGCACTCGCACGACATCGCCTGCCCGCCCGACATCCTCGGCAAGGGGGAGCACTTCGCGCTCGAGGTCAAGGGCGACTCGATGATCGAGGCCGGCATCCACGACGGCGACACCGTGATCGTGCGCCGCTGCGACACCGCCGAGAACGGCGATATCGTCGTCGCGGTGGTCGAGAAAGAGGAGGCGACGCTGAAGCGGCTGCGCAAGAAGGGCTCCACCATCGCCCTCGAGGCGGCCAATCCCAATTACAAGACGCGCATCTTCGGCCCGGACCAGATCGACATCCAGGGCCGCCTCGTCGGCCTCATCCGCCGCTATTGATGTAGAGAGCCCACGTCTCGACTTCGGCCCCCCCCGCCGCAACCTCTTGCAACTCGCAACTCCGCGCGCGCAGTGAGGAAGGTCGGGCTGAAGCATCGAGGTTGGATGGGCGGAGACCCTTCGCTCATCCGCGCTACGAGATGAGATGCGCCGATTCCGGCGTGGCTCACGGCAGCACGATCTTGCCCTTGTACCAGCCAGCGAAGAGGGTCTCATCGCTCAAGGCCTGATACATGTAGGTGCCGCCGCCACTGGCACCTTCGTATTTCCCGGTGCCGCCGGTATTCTTGTAGGTGTATTCCTTCATGTGCGAACCCTCCTCAAAGGTGAGGGTTATCGTGTCGCCGCCCGGGTATTTTTCGGTGCACGTTCCGCTGCTCTTCCAGCTCCCGTCCGGCATGTACTCGTATTTGGCGGTGCAGGTTTCCGAGACCTTCGCGGCTGCGGCATCGTCGGGCAGCGCTGCGCATCGGCTGGCCGCGTCGACGAGCTTGTGCCCCTTCTCCGGCTCCTACTCATCCCACTTATCGGTGGCGCAGACCAGTTTGCCCACATGATCGAGCGTCTTGCCAGCGATGGCGGCGTGGCTGCCGAGCATGAACAACACGGCGGTCACGGCAACGATATGATACTGTCTCATGGTGATCACTCCATCCTGCGGTTTGAGCTGGGCCCGCGCCGAAGACGCGGACCCGGCATCGTTATGGAGCTAGTCGTCCTGAGGGGCCGGCTGATACGGGCCCGTTTGGGTGAGCACGACGGGGCAGCCGCCCTTCATGATGGGCGTGGGGCAGTCGCGCGGTTGGGCGTACGCGCCGCAGGTAAGCGACGTGAAAGCCAGCGCCGCCAGCGCCAAGGTCGAAATGACAGTCTTGTGCATCGTGACCTCCTGATCGTTGGGTTACCTCTCTTGCCGGGCAGTCTTGGCGATCTCGCCGCCGGTTGCCGGTATTAGGTCCACCAAGCACCCTGCATCGTGACTGCCCGCAGTTGAACCGTGACAGGCGCGGAGCTTCGGTCCTAGTATGCAACGGTATGCTACGCCCCCCGGGGAGACCCGCGAGGCCACTGTTCCTGAAGCAATTTACGGTGGCTTGCCATGGCACTCACTCCGCTCGATCAGTGCAGCCAATGCGACCAGGATCTGGTTCGCGAGCAGCTCGACCGCATCGCGGCGAGCGCGCCGTTCCATCAGTCGCAGCGCCGGCAGCGGTTCCTCAAATACCTCGTCGACGAGACGCTGGCCGGGCGGGGCGAGCGGCTCAAGGCCTACACCATCGCGGTCGAGGTCTTCGAGCGCCCGCAGTCGTTCGACCCGCTGGTCGATCCCATCGTGCGCATCGAGGCGGGGCGGTTGAGAGACAAGCTGCGCGAGTACTACGAGGGCGAGGGCAAGGACGACCCCATCCGCATCGAGTTGCCGAAGGGCAGCTACGTGCCGCAAATCGAGCTTGGGGACGCGGCCAAAGCTGAGCCGGCATCGCCTCGACCGGGTTTGACAAATGAGTCCCCGCATGCCGAGCCGGCACCGCCCGCCTCCATCGTCGAGCAGAAAAGTGACGTTGCTGTTGCCAGGGTTCAAGCCATCAACTGGCGACAGCTCGGAGCGTTGGCCGCCGCTGCGCTGGTGATCATCGCGGCCGGTTTTTGGTTGACGAAGGATCGGAGCACCAATCTGCAGTTCACCGACAAGCCGTCGATCGCCGTCCTGCCGTTCGACAACATCGGGGACGATGCCAAGTGGGAGCGGCTCGCCGAAGGCATCACCGAGGACATCATCACCGATCTCTCTCACTCCAAGGCGCTCTTCGTCATCGCCCGCAGCTCCACCGAGGTCTACAAGGGCAAGGCCGTCGACATCCGCCAGATCGGCCGCGACCTCAGCGTGAAGTACGTCCTCGAGGGCAGCATCCAGTCGATGGGCGAGCGCATTCGCGTGACGGCTCAGCTCATCGAAGCCGCCTCGGGCAGCCACGTCTGGTCCGAGCGTTACGACCGGCCCGCCGAGGACCTGTTCGAAGTTCAAAACGACGTCACGGGAAAAATCGCCGCCAGCCTCGCGACCTACAAGGGGGCGGTCGCCGAGGCCGAGCGCAGCCTCATCAGGCGCAAGCCGCCGGCGAATTTGACCGCCTTCGACACCTACCTCTTGGCCTTGTCGATGAAGCACAACGTGACGAAGGAAAGTCTGACCAGAGCAGAAGAGCTGCTTCACAAAGCCCTCGAGCTCGATCCGCAGCTCGCGCGAGCCTACGTCGGGCTGTCGGATGTCTACTTCTACTTGATCGACCTCGGCCTGGCACCGTCCGTCGAAGAAGCCATAGAAAAAATGACGAAGGCTGCCGAGATGGCCGTGCGGCTCGATCCAGAGGATGGCAAGTCACATCAGGCGCTCGGCGCCGCCCACGCTTATCACGGCAAGCACGAGCAGGCGCTTCTCGAGTATGACCGGGCTGAAGCCCTCGCTCCGTCCGATGCGGACCTGCTCCTCATCAACGCCTGGGCTCTGCCCCAGTTTGGTCAATCGGGACGGGCCGTGGACCTGGCCGAGCGGGCGCTGAAGCTCAACCCGCGCTATCCGGACTGGTACAATCAAGGACTAAGAGTCGCCTACTTTTTTGGCGAGCAGCACGACAAGGCGGTCAAATACCAATTGCTCGTAAAGGAGCCCCTCGGCCTCGACTATGCCTACCTCGCCATGTCTTATGCTTATCTGGACCGCACGGGCGATGCCGAGACAGCCGCCTCCAACGTCAGGAAGGTGGATCCGAATTGGAACGCGGAACGCTACCTGAGCGAGGCGGGCGGATATCTGGACAAGGAGGCCGAGTTGTTCGTCAACGGCGCGCGCAGGGCGGGCCTCAATGCTTGTGTGGCACCTGCTCAATTGAAAGAGATGCTGAGCCTCATCCGCGTCAAATCCTGCGACGCAGAGCGCGCCAGGGCAAACGGGTGACATCGAGGTGCTCCCTCGCGGAGGAGCGCGCGTGGCTCTCTGACCGGAGTGGGGCAACCCGACATTATTCTCGGCCGACAAGCGATGTTGGCGGGGACCCAGCACGTCATCCGATCCCTCCCTGGGCCCCGGGTCTACGCAACGCCCTGCGCCATCGCTGCGCCCGGGACGACACGCGTTGGTCATCCCGGCCGAAACGGTCATAAGCCAGCATGATCGCGCACAGCCGGGAGCCAGTAGCCTATCGGTCGGGTGAGCGGCGAGAGCCGCGTAACCAGCCATCCTCCAATTCGGTGACACATTGAGTTACGGCGCTTCGCGCCCGGCCCAACGACCCTCAGCATCCCCGTCATCTCCTGCCGCCCCCGGGGCGCGAGCCGGGCCATGCTCGCCATCACGCGCACTCGCCGTCGTGCCGGCGCCCGCTTCATCGGCCGGCTTCCGCACGGCCTCGGACGCCAGCCGCCGTGCCGCGCGGCTCCACGGACGCGCGCCGCGCCAGGCCTCGACCGTCGTGATCCGAAGCGCTCCTCCCCCCTCATCGTAGAACGCGTGCGTCCCTTCCCTCTCGAAGGCGATGCGATCGATCACCGTTCCCGGTCCGCGGCACCAGCCGGGGCGCGGCATGGAGAGAATGAGAACATCGGCACGCCGGCAGTCGTCGGCGAGCGCGGCCCCATGGCGCGGAACGGCGATCCGGAGCGCGGAGAGCCGGCCGGCACAGCCGACGCCATCGCACACGAAGCCTTTCGCACGCGAGGCCTCGTCGGGCGTGCGCGCGTCGCCATCGTGCTCGAGCCAGCGGGCCGCCTCGAACCGCGCTCCCGCCCCGCCCAGAACCGCGAGCGCGCCGTCCTCGTTGCGCAACGCGACGAGCCGTCCCTCGCGCCCCGCCAGGAGGAGAGGCGCCGGCTCGAGCGGCGCCAACGCCGCCCCAAGACCGAGAAAGGCAATGCCCAGCGCCCGCCAGCGCCGCCGCCACAGCACCAGCCAAAGCCCCCCCGCGACCATGAACGCGAGCGCTGCCGGCGCCATGGCCGGGATGTGGGCGACCGCCCCCGGCAGCGCGGCAACGGCGCGGGCCGCGTCCGTCATGAGACCGATCCCCCATCCCATCACGGTGAGCGGGCCGGCCTCGAGGCCGAGCGGCATCGCTGCGAGCGCCGCGAGACCCGCCGGCATGACCACGAGATTGCAGACCGGAATGGCCATGAGATTGGCGAGGATCGCGTACTGCTGGCTCTTGTGGAAGTGATAGGCGCCGAACGGCGCGACGGCGAGGCTCGCCGCGAGCGTCGAGAGCGCAATTCCGGCAAAGAAAAGCCAGATGCTCCGCCCGAGAGCCGCCGGCTCGGCCGCATCCCGCGTCAGACGCGGGTGTGCCACCTCATAAAGAGCGATGAGCGCGATCACGGCGGCAAACGACATCTGAAAGCCCACGTCGTTCAAGCTCTCGGGCGCTGCCGCAAGAATGACGAGCGCTGCGAGCGCGACGTTCCTCAACGCGAGCGCCGGCCGGTCCAGGAGAACGGCCATGAGCATGATCGACGTCATGAGCCACGAGCGGATAGTCGCTACCGATGAGCCAGAAATGGCCAGGTAGGCGAAAGCGGCCGCGAGCGCCGCGACGGCCGCCCATTTCTTGATCGGGTAGCGGAGCGCCACGGCGGGAACTGCCGCGAGCAGCACGCGCACGATCAGGAACACCGCACCCGCCATGATCACCATGTGAAGGCCCGAGATGGACAGGATGTGGAGCAGACCCGAGTCGCGGAAGGCCTCCGTCGTCGCCTCGCTGATGGAGCCGCGCTCGCCGGTGATGAGGGCGCTGGCAATCGCGCCATCCTCGCCGGGGAGAACGGTGCGCACACGTCCCCCGATCGCCTGGCGAAGCCGCTCGATGGCGGCCTGCGCGCGCCCTACCACGCCCATCCCCGCGCCGGAGGCACTTTCCGGCGCACGCTCGGGCGGCTCGAGGGCGTAGCCGACGGCACCGATCCCCTGATACCAGGCGGCGCGCGCGAAATCGTAGTCGCCCGGCATGGAGGGATCGGACGGCGGTCCGAGACGGGCCCGGATGCGGATCGCGTCGCCGGGCCTGAGGCCGTCGAGCCCTTGCATGGCCCTGACCCGCACGCGCCCGGGCCGCACCTCGGGAGCGAGATCGCCGATCGCCGTCACAGAGAGGGTGAGACGCTGACCGCGGCCCGGCCGGGGCTCCAGGATCTCGACGACGCCGGTCACGTCGACCGGCCCCACCTGGCGGCCGAGCACCGGCGCGCGGACCCATTCCGTCCGCAACTTGGCGACCGCGAAACCCGACGTCACGAGAATGAGCGCACCCAGCGCGAGCGTGAGCCCATGGCGAGCCCCGGCCGCGATCCGGAGCGCCACGGCAGCGGCCGGCAATGCGAGAGCCAGACCGAGGCCCGGCTCGGCGCTCATATTGAAGTAGAGGGCGATGCCGGCGCCGAACAGCACCGGCCACCATAGGAACCAGCGCGGGCGCTCGGCTTCGAGGGCCTCGTGCGCCTCGCCGAGGGCCCGCAATAACCCCTCCCCCAAGGCGCCGAGGCGAGCCGCTCCAGCCCAGCCCAAACCGATTCTCTCTGGCTCGTGCCGACCGTCCATCCGCGATGCGCCCCCCACACGATAGCCCTTGCTACCGATCCGGGCCCGGCCGTCCATCCGTTCTATTCCCGCGGGCCCGCCCCTATGCTACATGCCGCGCAACTTTCTCGCAGCAAGAGAGCGGCATCCGAGCTACATGGCCAAGTCCTCCGCAACCGGCGGCAAGCCCGTCGTGCGCTTTGCACCCTCGCCGACAGGCTACCTGCACATCGGCGGGGCCAGAACGGCGCTCTTCAACTGGCTCTATGCACGCCACACCGGCGGGCGCTATCTCTTGCGCATCGAGGATACCGACCAGGAGCGCAACAACCCCGAGGCGGTCGCCGCCATCCTCGACGGCTTGAAATGGCTCGAGCTCGACTGGGAGGGCGAGGCCGTCTCGCAGTTCGCCCGTGCCGGCCGCCACCGCGAGGTGGCGCTCGAGCTCCTGAAGCGCGGCCGTGCTTATCACTGCTACGCGACGCCGGCCGAGATCGAGGCCCACCGCGAGAAGGCCAAGGCCGAGGGCCGCCCGCAGATCTTCCATTCTCCCTGGCGAGACCGCGACGCGAAAGACGCTCCCAGGGACATGAAGCCTGCCCTTCGCCTCAAGTCGCCGCGCGAGGGCGAGACGGTCGTCGACGACGTCGTGCAAGGGCGCACCACCTTCCCCAACAAGGACCTCGACGATCTCATCATCCTGCGCTCCGACGGCACGCCCACCTACAATCTCGCCGTGGTCGTCGACGATCACGACATGGGCGTCACGCATATCATCCGCGGCGTCGATCATCTGACGAACGCGGCGCGCCAGAGCCAGATCTACGCGGCGATGGAGTGGGCC